>Ga0247841_10005619_pt1 | contig 20109 bp, 17 predicted proteins | sample LaCruzMarch2015__2_FD_192410 | JGI IMG/M metagenome (GOLD analysis project Ga0247841, IMG submission 192410) | Freshwater microbial communities from meromictic Lake La Cruz, Castile-La Mancha, Spain - LaCruzMarch2015_18m | ecosystem: Environmental > Aquatic > Freshwater > Lake | place: Spain... | reverse complement strand
GTTCCGTTTCTTCAAGGTTCAGGAAATCAAGTCCGTGAGTATAGCTTACGCGGAATACATTTGGTAATCTTGACGCTCCCCAACCTCTTGCCATTAATGATAACTGAGTTGCCTCTATACCCATAGTAAAGAATATTTGACTGAACGGTTGACTGTTTATAGGTAAATATTCTACAATACCCATCTCTTTACCTAATGTTAAGTATTCCGGTAAGATCTCGCATACCTTTTCTGTACCATAATACATATAATATGCCTGTACTGAAATTATTGGCATGTGGAATAAGTTTATCATCCAGTGGGTTTCGTAAAAATTATCCTGAAACCAGTCATGCGGCTCATTCTCAATTGTCTTTGGTGTAAATGATAACTCAATGTCATGCTCAAGTTCGCCATTTGCGCTTAGTAACCATTCTGTTAGTGCGTCCATCGGATATTTCGAAACCGCTTCTTTTATGTCATCGTCTAACTCTTGATTTATTACATAGTCTCGAAAGAAAGCCGGTGGTACTAATTGTATGCTGGATGTTGTTCTTTGTATTATCAAGTCAACTAATGCTGCGTCCGAAACCATATAAGAGCCTGATTTATCTAATATCCCAAAGACGAGTCGGTAATATTTTCCTTTCGAGCTTGCCGATAAAATAAATTCAGCGTACCATTGTTTAGTTACGTTATCAAATATGGCAGAGTTATCTTCTATTGATACTTCTTCGTTATCAGTAGCGGCGGCTCCTAATTCGTTCAAGACGGAAAATGATACCGAATATGAGGTTTCATTTACTCTTGGATCTTGTAGGTATATTTTATTCTTAGTATTTAACGATGTATTTATCATTGTCTTTTATATAAAAAAAGCCCTGTGCGTACGTGTAGAACACCGGGCTTTTTGACTGAGGACATGATTAGGAAACGAAAATCATTTTTATTTTAACTATTGCTGACGTTGAGGGATTGCTCAGATAGACTTTCGAGATATCCTTCGTTGTCAATAAGAAAATTCCGTATTTTGTACTCCCCGTAAGTTTATCGGCAGTTATATCAATTGCCGGGTTTGTATCAGCATTTAATTTGACTTCTATATCCCCGGTTGTTAAAATAAATAAAAGTCTTGCATCGTTTACCTGGGAGAATGATTGTTCAACGTCATCAGCCGAAACGGCTAAATCAAATTCAATATTCCCGTTCTCATTGATACTGTCCATTCCTAATATCAAGGCATCAGGCGGTTCAAGACTCTTTGTCCGGTTATCGTCACCGATTAGTTTTATTAAATATGAGATTTCTGCTTTCATTTTGCGTTATTTTTTAACCTTTTTTTCCGTGTCTTCAGTTGTTTCAAGAGGAAGTTTAGTCCCTATTGTTGAATCAGCTTTTTTTGGTGTAGCTTTAAGCACAGCTATTTCAGCTTTGAGTTCTTTGTTCTCTTTCTGTAAGGCTTCAATTTCAATTTTCAGCTTTGTCAAATATAATACCGAGTCTTCCTGTACGGGGATTACTTTTTCAACATAACCCTCTTCACCTTCGTAAAATATATCTTCCGGATGTGCTTCTTTTAATGCACGTTTTGTTACTTCGTCATCCCCTACTAAAAAATGACCTGTTTCGTTAATGAAAGGGATTGTAATTTCCCCGTTTGCAAAACCAGCGTTTTTCTGGTTTCGAAGAATTGCATGATATGCTTTCATGTTTCCGTTTTTTTTAGGTTGTTTTTAAATTACTGCGCCCGCTACCATTTTACAGAAAGTCTCCCCGGCTTTTAACACCGGGGAAACCTCATAGTTGTTTGTCGTGTTTTTACGAATTTGCTAACATTCCTACATTTTCGAATATATAGAATCTGTTAGGATTGAATACCTGCGGTACGAGATAAACCTTTTGTAACCATTCTTTCTTATCTGAACGGATTCCATAAGGCAGTTTCATCATATCTGCAAGTTGCGAGACAACGAATGTTTGGTCGGCATTCCATTCCATCATTACAGCAGTCGTTGTTCCCGGGATGTGATCGTTTTTATCGTACCATGTTGTTGTAGCTCCCCCTGATACGAATCTCTCGACTAAATAGAAATCCCTTTTGTCTGTTGAGGTACCGGCGCAACGATATACTTTATATCCCGTTGCTAAATCGCCAGTTCCTGCTCTGGTTATTACGAGTTTTGTCATCTTGCTGCCACCGGAATGTGTGATTGAGCATTCGTATGCTAAACCTTCACCGTATTGATTTTCGGGTACAACTGCGTATTTATACGAGCCGTTAGCAAGTGAGTAAGTACCGTCTGAAGTTTCTGCCGTTATTACAGCAGTTGGTGCATCCGGACCAATAACGTGATTCTTTTGGAATGCGGCGTATGTTGAAGTTAAGATTCTGTTCAAGACGGCGCTTTCCGCTCTCATAAATACATCTTCTTCAACTTTACCCGAACCATTAGCAACCCTGAAAGACGAGAAGTCCTGGTCTGTTGGGCTCAGGTCTTTTGTACCACCGGCGTTTGTATAGTACATTTTATTTAAAATCTTCTCTTGTACGTAACCGTTGACTGCATCGAGTGACATCCACAGTCTTAATTCGCCGTAACCGTAGTTTGATTTGATGCAAGTTGTTGCATTCAAGATATCGGCATCTGTTATTCTCGAACCGCGTTTATCAAGAATACCTTGTGCCGGGTTTTTCATGTTTGCTTTTACCTGCGTGATTACTCCGTCAAATTCATAAGCATTGATTGCAGAGTTTGCATTCCATAAAGCAAGGTCGAGACTCCGGACCATTGATCTTGTTTTATTCTTGGTTTCTGTTATTTCCGCAGCTTGTATCATTTTTACTGATTTCGCACCGAAAGTTACCGAACCTTTTACGCCCGCGAATTTCACGATATCGAACTTTCTGTCCATGACATCGTTTGTTTCGTCAACATCGCCGCCTTCAGGGTAGAATACCATTCCTGCGACTTCATTGATTCTCGACCATTCGAGAACTGTACTGGTGACTTTTTGTTTGGGGCATTTCTGCCAGAATGACGCTGCTCTTTCCTCGAAAGTGATGACTTTGAATGTGCCTTCAAGGGACTGGACTCTGCCCGCTTGACCGCCTGTCAATGATGCCATGTCGTAATCATGACCAGCTTCAAAAGCCTTCTGGATTTCCATGATTAGACTTAAGCTATCAGAACTGCTAAGTCCATCATGATCGGTTAATGAACCGGGATTTAATACTTCCATTAATTGCTCCTGTGATTATTAGTTTAAAATTTGTTTGTTTTTTGTCTTTTTATAGCTTATTTCTTGATTGAATCGGTGATTTCGTCAATTAATGACTTATTAAGTGTTTCAATACCGTGAGTTTCGACCATTGTTAAAGCCGTGCTGTAGTACTGTCTTTTTGTTGCATCGTCACCGGCGTCTTCGAAACTTTTTCTCAGATAGTTCTTTGCTTGCTTTTTACTGAGTGCTGGCGGTGCATCACCTTCGCCCGGCTGTTTCCCTGCAAGTTTAGCCGCTGCTAATTTGGTACCGTCTGTAATTATCCCGGTATCAATGTTTTCAAGGGACTTTTTTAATGATTCGTTTTCCTCGATGAGGGTTTCGGCATATTCTGTGACTTTCGAGAGATCCTCTGATACGGACTTTGTTAATTCCATGCTTGCCTTTATCATACCGAGGGTTATACCGAACATTTTGGATATTTCGGTATTTTGCGCTGTCATTGACTTCTGTAGTTCAAGAGAACTGCCGCCAATGGCTTTCATAAATGGTACAACGTCAACATTCTCGTGACTCGATACCGCATTTACGTTTGTTTCGAAGGACTTTTCAAGAGCTACGATACTTTTATTCTTTTCAAGAGACTCTACAAGTGCGGATATGTTCTCCATTGCTGAGTCAATGATTTCAAACGACTTTTCAAGACTTTTGTCTCTTGCTGTCGTTTTGTTTCTCGCGGATTCCCATTCTTCAGCTTTTGCCTTTGCATCAGCTTCGGAATATCCTTGAGTGGCGAAGTATTTTGCTACTTCTTCCTTGGAATTGAATTTACCCATTAATTTTACTCCTATTGTTTGATTTTTGTGACTTCCTGATAGATATTGTTTTCTTCCGGATTCGCCGCCTGTCATATCGCAACCATTAACCGATGCTCCAGCCTCGAATGACTTTACTAAATTGGCATAAGTATCCGGATTCCGGGGGTTGGCTGTGATTACTATGTTGGTTATTACCGAACTTGATACGTGTTTTCCTTTTCTGGCTAAAATGCCACCCTCGACGCTTATTCCCATCCTTTTAGGACTTTCCGGATGTGCTTCGTTGAATGCTTTCATGTTTTCAAGATCGCCGATACATTGAGTGGCTATTTCGTATTGTGGTGTACCCTGTTTAGCGAAGATTCGGGCTTCTGCATGTGTTGAATGTCCTTTTCTCATAACGGATACTGGATACCCTATAAAATATTTAGGATCTTTATTATGCTCGTATTTTACCCTGCCGTAACCTTGCTTCCATAAATCGAAGATTAAACCGTCTTGACTTATAACGTCTTTATCAAAATCTTCCCTATCGCTTGAGATTAAACAACTAAGTTTAACGTCAACTACGCCAGCCGCCGGATTATGTGCATGGCTTTTCTCAAAGTCTATTATTGGAGCATAAAATGAAAAAGATTCTGGCATTTATATTTTTGTCTGGTTTTCTATGTTACAAAAATACCAGAGTGCAGGTGGACAAAACAATAGGGGTCAGTCCAAAAGTGAAAGGGTTGCTTAAATCTTGTTTTTGAGTTTAATTATTCGTTGGATGGTTTTTGTTGAAACGGAGTTTTCCCTTGCAATTTCTTCAAAGGTCTTATTTGTGGTTTCTATTGCTTTCTTTATTTCAAAGCATTTTATGTGATATAGAAGGGGTTTTAGTGTAAACTTCCGCGCCCCCATAATTTTGATTACTTCTTCAACTTTCTCTTTCCCGAGAAGGTTAAGTAGCTCTAGGTGCTCAGGGGTTATATGTGAGCCGTTCTTATACTCCACGGCTCGCTAATTCGTTAGTTATTTCTTCAAGCTGGACTGACAGTAACCCTTTTGCCATTACTACCCTGCTCATCAAGGGGTCACTGAATAGTTTATGCGGTTGCTTTGCGGCTAAAAACGATTTCATCTGATTGGATATGCCGGTGTTAATTGCTTTAATAGCCGTTTGTAACTGTTTCCCCTTTTTCAAGAGTTCTTCGTTATTAAGTTCCTTAATGAAAGACGTAAACTTGTTTATTCGACCTATGACTTCATCAGTGTTCTTTCCCATCTGGAAACTCATTCGGTCTTCTGTAGCAAATGATTTTGCAAGTTCTTCGTAATCCATTCTTTTCGGTTGCTGAATTTTAAGTATTTTTGTCATTGTTTTGTTAATTAAGTTTCCAAAGGGTCAATATACACAAGCATTGGTTTTCCGTCATCATCAAATGATAAAGCCGGCTCCGGTAGTATTTTTTCATATTCCGCAAATTCTGCGCTTTTCATTATGCGGTCTTTCTGTAAAAGAAGCTCTCCGAATATATATGTGTCAACTTCAAATGACTTTATAATCTTAGTATAAGCTGAATCTTCTACTTTTTCTTCCGAAAGTTCGAGGATTTGGTTGAGTTCTCTCCGCGCTCGCGCTCTTGTGCTATCTACTTCATCCCAGAGGTCTCTCGGTCCGAAAGACTTCACGAGCATCTCGATTTCTTTCTGGAATGTCATTTCTTGTGCTTTAATTAGTTTAAGGCTCATAATATTTTTAAGTTTGCCCTTAATATAATCACCGGTCTGTGTAAGTACGCCAAATGATTTTTTGAGAGCCTCTCGTAAAACATTTGAACTTAAAGAAGCTCTGGCTTTACCTGTCTTATCCCGACCTAATACCGCAATTCCTTTACCATATAAAGACATTAAATGATTCATAATCTCTTTTTCAGCATGTGCATTTAGAGTCTCTTTACCTTTCTTCTTTTCCGGCGGATCAAGTTTAATACCTATCCTTTTAGCTATATGCTCAGGGGTTAGTGCGTTTGTATCACCTTGGTCTAAATGGTCGAGCACAGTTTTCTCTGAAATTGTTTTCATTGGATGAATATCGTCGTAAATATGCTGGAATTTGTTTCTTAAATGTTCTGGTAAACTATTCAGTTTATTCGTAGCTTCCTCCATTTGGTTTTTATAGTCTTTATTCGCATGAGGGTGGAATACCTTATTGAGGTGGTCTGCGTGATTTTGTATTACCTCTTCGTACTCTTTACGGTTCTTATTGTGTTCATTAACGGCATTAGCGTGAACTTCTTTGGACCGGTCTGTATCGTGTTTGCCTAACATATCGAGAATATCTTTCTCTTTAAGTATATTCGGGTCGTCTGAGTTATTTATAGCATCTAACTCATCTAACGAAAGCGTATTTCTTTCCTCGTCGTCATCGTTGGTATTGCCTGAACCGAGTGTCCCTTCATCAACCCTAAGCGAGTCTTTTATGGCTTGGTTTTTAGCCTCAGATGTATCTGCTTCGTCTTTGGCAGTAAGTCTTTTTTTAGCTTTCTGCCCTTTTTCGTGTCTAAATTCGTTAGGTTTAGTCCCGTTTAAGTAATTGTGGATTTTCTGTCTTTCTTCTTCATTAAATCCAAGACTTTCAAGGTGCTTTACAAGCGAGGCTTTCGGTTCGGTTAAGTATTTATCGAGATCCTTCTCTTCCGTGCCGCCATGAAGTAACTTCTTAAACGCTGTGCTGTGAATATCAGGTGTATAATCTTCGTGTTTTAGGTTCTCAATATCGGCAAGTTTTATCCGACGCTGTCTGCTGTCATCACCCGTCGCAAACGCTATATTGCCCGTAACATTATCAATTTGGTGATTTTGTCCCGCGTAATTGATAGTATCCCCTTGTTTATAATTCCCCTTTACTTCTGTATCATAGTCTCTATGTTTAATAGGGTCTTTTCTATGCTTTAATTGTTCTTGTTCTTCGGTGGCTTCACCACTTGCTTTCGTTTTTATGTAGTCACGCTTTGACTCATAAAGCGGACGGCTTATTTTATTGTCGATATATTTTTTCCTATTATCAAATAGTTGTTTTTGTGCTTTACTTGAATATGTTTTTTCGTTGTCAGATACCTCTGTACTTGCTTCTTGTCTGTTAGATGTTGTCGGAAATTCGTAAAATCGTTTAAGATTATCCTTATCCCAACTGTTATCCTTGAACATAGACCATGTCCTTTTTTGTCTATTTGCTTTTTCCTCGGGATTCATGTGGTCGGCTTTGTATTTTCTTAAATAGCTCAAGAGTCCATTCGATACTGTAGGTTTACCAGGATCATGTTCGCCCGGTTTCAAGTAAGTACTGTCCGAGTTAATAACCGCATCCGCGAATTTATCACCTGTACCTAACTCATCCATTTCTCTCCTGTGCTTTTCCTCTAAACCGTCAACTAACCCATGTTCCGGAGAATCTTTGAACTTTTCATGATTCATAAGTGTATGTCGCTCATCCGGTAGTCCATTAGGTTTTTCGGTATGATGTTTATATCTGCCAATCGTATTATTGAAATGTTCTCGTATTGCAGTTTCGTCTCCATTGTGCATTTCCTTTATTTGGTCTGCAAGTTCTTTGTGCTCTGGTTTAGGATTGTCAAGGAACTCTCTGTGTGTAACATAAGGCGCAAGCATTTTACCCATATGTTCCTGACCGAATAAGTCTGTACTACCGCCTTTGTAATGATATTTACCGTCTTTAATCTCAGCAGCTAATTTGTTACTGTCGGCTGCGGAGTCTTGAATACCGAAATGTTTTTTAAGGTCCGAATGCTTTGTTATCTTACCATTGCCGTCAAGATAACCGTTTATGTTATCAAGGGACTCTTGCTCGTGTTTTTCAAGGGGTTCCCCGCTCTTTACCTTCGAAGTTAATGCCTTATGGCGACTCTTTATATCAGGATGCAATATTGCCATATTTTCCGCCCTTTTCATACCCGGCATATCCATTATTGTCATCTGTTTGGGTTTACTGCCCGTGTCTATACTCGGGGTTTTGTTCGAAATAAGTTTAGCTGCTTTCTTCGGTTGTTCAAATATACTTAATTGGCTTCCCCCGGAATCAACGGATTTGGACAGCGGGGATAAGGAGAAAAAAGATTTTTTTATCTCGCTTTCGTGGATTGCATTTAACGGATTATCCTTGAAGTGAGTTTCGTTCAAGTGTTGTTTTAACTCATCATGCCCTATTTTACCGTCGGCATAATCGTCGAATTTTGCTAATGTATTTCTGTTACCTTCGCCTGCAATCCCATACTTTTCAAGACCTATTAACCTTTGATGAAGTTCTTTTGCAGGTTTGGTAAGATTCTGCATTTTATATTGCTTGTCTAATTTCGCTTGCTCTTCCTCTTTATTAGAGACTGTTTTTATATTTAAGTGGTTCCGTAAATCCTCGGAACTGATTTTACCATCAGCGTAGTCGTGATATTTTCCGAGTGTTTCTTTGTGTTCTTCTCTTAATGTCCCGTCTCTCGCAAGGTTCGTTAAATGACTATAATGGTCTCTTACTTCTTTAGTCGAGTCTTTTATTTTACTCCATCTTTTCATACTCAATCTATCCTCGGGTTTATCACCTTTTAATTGTTCTATCGTAATCTTTGGTTTTATTCCCGCAGGAGGATTAATTTTTGGATCAACCATCTGTATGTTTGAGAATTTATTCATCTGGTCGATTTTCTTTTGGGCTTCGTCTATGCGAGACGGCGGTAATCCCTGTTTTTTCTTTACTTCTTCGGGAGGTATAAGCGCGTTTAATCCTTCTTCGCCATATACTTTTTTTAAGTTCGCCTTTCCTGTTCTGCTTGAGGTCAGATTATTTTGGACGTCAGGGTTATTTGTTAGATACTTCTTAACTGCATCGAAGTCCTTGCCTAATCTTTTTTCTTTTGGCTCGTGCTCCACTGAACTGCCAATATCTCCGAATAAACTGTCCATTCCTCTTTTCGAGGCAATCCCCTCTTTATCGTTTTTCTTCGTGCCAATTAGAGAGACTTTACCTTTCTCTACTTGTGGAGTAAATACGTAGTTTTTACCATAAGTGCCGGTCTTTATATGAGCGACATCTGGTTCTTGCTTTACCCCGTAATGGTCATGTACAGACTCTAAATCGGCTTTTCCCTGAAGGTATTCATTGACCTTTTTAATCTTCGCTTGATGTTCAGGCGGTAGTTTATCCATGCCTTGATTACTCATCTTTTTGTAGAGTGCGGAGTATTCGCTTTTAACGGAATGATGTAAGTCTCCGAACTTTTTCATTAAGTCAACTTCATTGCCGCCGGCTTCGCCTTCTACCGACTTAAATAGTTCTGTTAATGTTTTCATTTTATACCGCTGTTTTCAGTTTATCGAAAATTTTCTTTATCTTATTAAATGCTTCTGTTAAACCTTCGCTTGCTGAAGGTAAATCAAATTCTTCCATATCGCCTGTAAGCTCAAGGGGGTTGAAAAAGCTCTTTTTTATCTCATCTTCAAATGGCTGTAAATCCAACATGCGAAGTGTTATATTCTTCTTTGCATGTAAGTTGTTAAGTATATGCTTTGGTAATCCGTTTTTTACGTCAATCCATTCCCATCTATCAACTTCTTCGTCAGGATCATGCGAAGTATTGGTTTTCTCTTTTTCGTTCAAGAGGAATGAGTGTACTGTGATTTTACCGCCTTCTCTCGGAGTTACTCTCTCGTGCCCAAGATAGACTAAATCTTCCTGTCTAGCTTTTATTCCTGTTTCCTCTCGCAATTCTCTCAAGGCGGCTTCGATAATATTTTCGCCTTGTTTCGCGTGACCTCCTGGAAGAGTATAGAGACCGCAATCTATGCGCTTACCGATAAGTATCTCTCCGCCTGTCATTACAGCTATAGATGCAATCATATCTTCATTATCTTCATCACTGATTGATTTTCCTAATGTGCTGTATTTGTCTTGCCAGTTTTTATTTTTATCAGCCCTATCGCTATATTCGTTTATATTATGATCCGAGGGCAAAACAATGCCTTGAGACTCTACCGCGGGGTGTTTATATGCTTTTGTTTGAAACCGGTGTAAACCATCCGCTTTTTGCAGGAAGGGCGCTCCTTCACCGCCGCCGACCTCAAGCATTTCCTTGTGTAAAGCATCCGGATTTTCCATGCCATTTAAATCTTTTCTGCCTAATGTACTAAATAATAACGCGAATGAAGTCTTGTGCTTCGGCTTTATAGCCTGTTTAAAAAGATTTGGATATTTCTCGTATAATTCATCAGCGGGATGCGAGAATAATTTACTCTGGGCGGCTGGTTTGCCAAGGTTAATAGTTTTTTCAAGAGTCTTTGATAGTTTATTAACTTTTTTTGCCTGAAACTCCTTAGCCGCTTCATCGCTATAATAACTCTTGATTAATTTCAGTGTCTTCATTTAGCCTTTAATAAGATGATTTTTGGTTTTTCCGGATATTCAAGTTTATATTGACCAATATGAAAGAAGGATTTCTTTAGTTTTCTTGCTTCAATTTTTTGCCTTGATTCCTCGTCAGCAACTTCCTTCTTTATCTCGCTTAACATTTTCCCCATTACTAATTCTTTCTCTTGTTCTGGCGTGTTGGTTGCAAAGATAGAAGCTTGGTTTTTAGTATCGTCGTAGCCCCTCATCCTATCGGCATATTTCTTTAAATGCTCGTCTAAGTCGTTATTTGATATTGAGTCGTCAAAGAATATCTTGTCGAGAGCCTTCGATACATTTGTCTCTTTATGTACAAAATTTTGCTGACCTGGCAGGTTTTTTTTCTCGGACGCTTTATCTGCAAGATATTTTACTATATCGTCATGTAAATCTCCACTTAGTGAGGTTTTTAAAGGATTAAGATGCTGGTGCAAATTCCCAATTTTCGACATTATATTTTTACCTTCTTCTCCAAGTGTTTTTATTGTGTCCGATGCTTTTTCGTCTCTAAAATATGAATGTGCCATAAATTTTTTCCAGAAGCCCACAGCTTCGTCTGTTAGTTTCCCACCCTCATAATGAGTTGTCACATCTTTAGGGTTGTTTTTCTCCGACCATTTTTTGAGTAGGGCAACCTTTTCGGCAGCCATGTTTGTATTGATCGGAGTCGCGCCTATGATATTGAATGCTTCGTTTGTTGCTTTCTGCCCTGCACTATTTACTATACCGCTTGCTTTTTCCTTTGCGCTCTCATTAGTTAGACTGCTTTTGTTAAAGTCTCCCGCGAGCGCATTATACATATCCGGATTCTCGTGATATGCCTGTTTGGTTCTCCTAACAAGTATTGGAACTTTAACTATATCTTCAGCTTTTTTTAAGTTCTCCGGGTTATCGTAATACTGGGGTAACTGTTTTAGCAGCTCGGTTCTCATTTCTTCTACTTTTTCCTGCGGCAAAAGCATCGAAGCTAATACACGACTATTATTGATTGCTCTGCCGTGAGGATCAACAAAAGGAGCCCCAGTTGAAGCATCTTCCGTTCCATTAATAACCATACTCGGTCTGAAATCTTTTACTCTCTCTTCTATTATTTTTCTGTCGGCATAAGCCTTCTCGTCCTTTCCATGATAGTTTCTATTCTGCATCTCGGGGGGATAGTCTTTATTCCATTCGTAAGGTTCTTGCATTTTGGGCACCCCTTTTTCGTCAAACTTTGGACGATGGGAAGCTGTTAGATCGGAAGCGTCCACTACAGTAAAATTAAATGGTAGATTATGGTGTTTAGACCACGAAGCGGCAGCTTTGCCCTCTTTGCCCAAGTGCATTTCAAGGGGCTTGTTTTTCTTAGTATATTCTACGTAATTAGCAGATTTTTCGGATAGTTGGTTCGTGTTTTGTTTTTGGTATCTGTCCGCAAGGCTTTTAGCATTCTTAGCATTATTTTCTTCAATTTTTTTGGTTCCCTCTTCATGGGCTATATTTTCCTTGACTTTACCACTAACTTGATTCTTCCAGTCATCGCCTAATTCTTCTTTCAAGATATCCGTGTATTTCTTGTTTTTATTAAGGCTCGACGGCTCGTAATCGTCCCTTTCGAAAAGATTATCGCCGCGTGTTATTTTGTTTTTACTATCCTGATGCTTCTTCAAAATAGCTTCATCGCCTTCAAGTAATTTCTTTGATAATGCTATATGGTTATTAGCCGTAGCATTTGTTTCATTACCTATATCATTAGAGTCTGTTACTCCGCTGTCTTTATGTGCCTTAGCAACATCACTCAAGAGTTTGCCTTTTAAGTTCCCTTCCCCGGTTTTTTGCACGTTTTCTTTTATAATCGGTTGCATATTTTGACTTTCCCTCAAGTCGGTAAGGTTATATGTCTCTTGACCTTTGTGCATCCCTGTTTTCTCGTTTACTGCGGGAGTTTTACCCTTTTTATAAGGTACCATTGTTATTGTGCCTTTTTCCGGGCTAACACCTAAGATTTTATGCAGTTCTCCATGTATTTTGATAAACGGATTCTCTATATGAGATATTGAACCGTTCTTATCACTGTGGATTTTTACCTCGCCATCCTCGCCTTTCATACCTAAAGAATGGACAAAATGATTATCATTAATCTGTTGTTTCCTATGAGATTTCTTATCGGCTCCTGTGAACTTATCAAGCGTATTGCCTGTTTTAAATTCATCCGAGGCTGCCATTTTTTCGCTAATGCTCTCTGCCGGCATTGGTCCCTGACTCGTATCAATCTCTTTACCTTTTTTCTTGTCTTTTAAATCAGGGTGTTCCATAAAGCCTCTTTTCCCTGTAAAGCTGTATTGTCCGTGAGGAACGAGTATTGGATCGTCTGATTTATTAATCTGTACTATGGCGCCATCAGGGTGGTCGTTTGTTACTCTGCGTTGTTTCTTTGTACCTAAATGCTCAAATTCTACAATATCATCTTTTACCGCTTTTTTGTTTCTGTCATATTCGTTATGCTTGAAGTTCTTATCATAATCTTTAGCGAAGGTATAGTGCAACTCTCCCTTATCGCTTTCGGTTAAATATCCTTTATCGCCAGGTCCGACTACTTCGTGTGCGGTACCTTTATGTACAATCTTATCGCCTTTTTTTAATTGATGATGATATTTCTTTGTGCCGTCTTCAAGTTGTACTTGTTTTGCTGTGCTAAAATCTGTGCCTATATGCTCAACATTTGCCCTATTAACCGAAAATTTATTCCCGTTTTCGTCTTGTATTAACATTTTATTGTAATCTACCTGTCCATTTGCATCAGGCATTGGATTAATATGAGAATGCACTGTATATGGTTTGCCCTGATGTTTTATTTTCTCTCCGGGAAGGAATGTTTTGCCTTGCATAGCAGGGTGTTTATCGAATGTCGGTTTACCTTTTGCGTCAAGAGGATATGTACTAACTTTAGCATTAGCCTTGTTTCCTATCTTATAGTGATAGTTTAATTTCTCATCGTCTGACCTTGCATTTTGGTTTAAGGAAATATGAGTTAGTGTGTGAGCTGTAGAAGGTACTTCCCTCGATTGGTCAAGACGACTTACTTTCCCAGTGTCTAAATCCAATACATTATTATTTACCGGTTTCTTCTTTACATCTTCCGAACCTGAACCCTTGAGGTTATTCCATATCTTTCTCAAGGCGCCGGGTTTACTAACGGGTTTATCCGGCACATTTTTTGTCATATCAAATGCCTCTTTATCAAAATCCTTAATATCGCTATTCCCTGTTTTTGGCACCTGAAATGGCTTGAGTCCATAAGGACTTGCTTCGGGTTTATTGATTGGCTCGGTTTTTTGTGGTTTATTTATAGAAATAGTCCCCGTCGGCGGTTGAGGGGCTGGTGTCCCCGTTGGCTCTTTAGTTACTGTTGGAGCAACTGGCGGTTTACTGCCCGGAGGAATAATACTTGTGGATACTACCGGTGGTTTGTTTGGCGATATCTTTACCTTGTTTACTTCTATCTCGCCCGGACTTTTAGGGGTTGTTACTGCACTCGGAGTTTGCGGGACTGATGCTTTAGGTGTTTCCTTCTTATAAAAAGATGTTTTGAGCTTTTTAATCTCTTCTTCATCGCCTAATGATTTCTCAATCCTTTCAAAAAAAGATTTGGCTAACTCTGTATTTTGAGTTCTTTTTCCCTCAAGCTCTATTCCTAAGTTATCAAGTGACTTCATAACATATTCAAGTTCGGAAACTGGTTTTAAATCAGTTAAATAGAAAACTTTCTCTTCGTCTCCTAACTGAACGAGAGCTATAGTATCCGCGGTTTCTTTTATTTCGCCGAAACCTCTTGGCGTTTCAACTTTATCCCTGACTGCTAATCTCAATTTTCCATTTTTTAATTAAGTTTTTCCTTAAATCCTGATCCCAGGAAGAATGTTTATCGTGGCATCCTTGGCATACTAAACAGGAATTGCTCAAATCCTGTACTCTTTCGTTCCCATATAATTTTCTGTTCATTTTTGTATTATTAACTATATGATGTATTGATAAAGAACTTTTACTTCCGCACCTTGTGCATTTCCTTTCATCTCTTATCCAAATTTCTTCTCGGGCTTCGCGAGAAAATGTTTCTTTTTTAACAGTACTGATAATTTAATCCCCCAGTTATTGAGTAGTCTTTTATAATAAATTACATTTTGCTGTTTCTGTGATATTATATTCAGGTCATCAGCAATTTTCTTTTCAAGATCGGCAATCTTATTGTTGATTAGTCTTGCTTTCGTTATTGTTTGTGCCACTGTTTTCCGGCTGCCCGTATTTACTTGTAAGTTTATTATCGTTTTTTGTCATACTGCCTTGCTGTGCTTGTGAACCGCCCTGAGCTCCACCTTGAGCGTCTGGAGCCATACCCTGTTGTTGCTGAGCCATTAGTTGCTGTTTCTCGGCGTCTATTGCCTGAATCCTTGCTTGCAAGGCGCCAAATATCTGCTGAGAATCAACGCCTTTAACGTCATATATGTTGACATCGCCAAACATTATTTTCTGCGGCTCTCCGCCTTCTTCTACTATTATATCATTGTAACTTCTGGTAGTAGCTAATAGTGACTTCTTTACTTCAACTTTTACTCTTTCATCCTCGACTTCAAGACCGTTGAATTTACAGACCACATTATATCCTGTCATTTGCTTCAAGACGCCGCTTTTATTTATGATAGTCTCTGTATATCGTAAAAATGTGTTTAAACCTTTATCCTTTGAAACTTGTAATATACCATCAGGCGAAGTATCAAATAATTTCTTTCCAACCATGGCTGATTCATGCGAGCTCATACTTATTTCTTCCGGGTTTGTACCTGAGAGCTGACAAAGTATGGTAAAGAGTAATGTCATCCATAAGTGGAACTCCATTTCCCTTGAGTTCATATTGAACGGTATAAACTTCGCGTCACCTCTCTCAGGAAGCCCTATAACCGGTAGTCTGTATCTGTTGTTTGCACCTGATAAGTATGAATAAAGCACTTTCTTGAACTGTTCAGTTAATACTCTGTTTGTAAATCCGCCGGTGAATGCGAAAATACCCATTGGTGTACGGTTGTTATTGAAATTCGAGCTGTTGTATGTAATAGAGTTCATAATATTTAATATCATCCGAATACCTTGCTCAACTATCGAATATCCTCGATAAGCCGTCATAAAGTCACTTGATATAAAGAAGTGTGATTTTATCATCTTATCTCTTGTGAAGCCTGCCGCCCTTATGTTGTTTTTTTCAAGTACATATTTTATCTCTTTGCTTATATCTCTTGGTCTTTTTTCTGAGTAAGAATCAGCATTATAATCCCATCTTTGATATTTCCTGCCCTTTGGAATAACATGATATACAATCGTAGGGTCTGTTAAATGGAATCCAAGGGGCTTCCCGGATAATGTGCGTCTAATCTCGAATGTTATATCGTCAAGGTCGAAGAAATCATTATATGCTACGCCAAGCCATTTTGTTAAATTACCTTCATCTTCAAATGGGCAAAAGAAGAATTTATCAACCATTTGATAGGTAAACTGCCTTATATTCTCTTTCTCAATCTGCGTTGGTTTATAATTTGGATCGGCAAATTCAACCACTAATCCAGGTTCGGATTTCTTGCTTGAGGGTTTACCAAAAGAAGTAAATTGTAAACTCCTTGTATTCTTAATTAACCTTGCAGATTCCGTTCTCCCTGCGTTTCTTAACATCTTACTGGAAAAAGGCATTTGGTACCTGTTATTCAAGTAAGTGAAATCAGCGTCGGATTGTTCACCCGGGATCCATTCATCACCTACCAAGAAAGAAAGTAAATCTTGATTCAAGGAAGCGTTAGCTTTCTCGCTCTTTTGTATAGTCTCATACCATGACTTGAAATCCTTACTTTCATCCAATTCTTTAAGGAGTTCCTTGTTATTATTAACAATTTCCTCCATAAAAGGTGTTGGGTTTGTGTTATTTCCTTGTGTATCAGACATCTTATTTGTTATTTTAATTCTTTCTGTTTATCATTGTTGATTAAATGGTTGTCCACTTTCTTATCAATCTGTTCTTTCCATGTGAATACTATCGCTTGTTTTGCTACGACTACCGCTATGACTTCCTTAACCCCGCCTATCTCCTTGCGTACCTCGGTAAAGGTATTTCTAAACTCGTCCTGAGCATTTACTATATCCATTAAATACCCAATGGCTACAGACGCAATAATAAAAGAAATAAGCGGATATAGCCACCTGCGAGCGAATCCTCTTAACCTTGAACCCGGTTTATTTTTCTGTACTATTTCTAGATTGCGTATCGCCCGCGTCTCAGCTGTCGCTTCCATTAATGTAGATATTGCTTCAGGCAATGTGTATTCGTGCTCCGTACCGTTTGTAATCTTCATTCTTTGTAAACCCTCAACACAGGCACATAGCTCATTGACTTTTTTTGTCATCTCTTCGTGAAAGTTATTAATACTCGTAACGAAGCTGTTATGTCCCGCACATGATGATTCATTCTGCGATTGTTTAGAATTTCTGTCCATATCTTCATCCCTTTCTATTAGAATGTTATCGTATTTCTCTTCTACTATATCCATCAATAACTTTCTATAGTCAAGAGGTTTGATTATGTAGTCAATAATATTATTATAACTACGAATTTCTTTCTCAAGCGAGGGATTAGAGGTAGCAGTTGTTATAATTATCTTTAAATTTTTATATTTCGAGACGATATTTAATCCCCATTCTCCGCCTAAAAATAAATCAAGAAGAACGTAATCATAGACGTTTTTCCCGATAAATTGCTCCGCTTCATTTAGATTGGTTGCAATATCGCAAATGATATTATTGTTTTTTTGCGATATTGCCTTAACCAATACGACTATTAATGCTGTGTCCTCGACTATTAAGATTCTTTTCATTGAAACCTTGCTTTTTAATACTTACTTAGCGATTTCATTTGCAACTATATTAACAAAAGGCTTATTCCCTTCAGAACTAACTGTAACCGAAGCCTCAAATCTGCAATTATATTTGCTTAGTATTGCAAGTATTTCTTTTAAGCAATCTTGCGCTCTTTGGTTTAAGTCTGCAATTTTTCTGTTTGGGTCATTCCTAATATCTTGAATATTAGGGTGCATTTCTGGTCTTACCTTTTTTGTTGCTTTTTTCTTTGTCATGTTTTTGTTTTTTAGTTTATTGTTTTTAGAACTACTCTATTAGTCCTATTTCTCTTTTTAAAACTCTTCCCCACGTCTTACATTCATCCACGAATGCCCTGTATGCTATATAGCCCGTAGATGTATGCTCGGAGTTTGTTAGTCCAATTTCTTCTGCAAGTTTATATTTTGTTGCAACGAGTATTGCGACCTGCCCATTTATATCGCGGTACATCCTGCACGTTTTTAGCAACCCTGATATTTCCGAAAACTGTACTTCAGATGCATCGCATGCAGGATATTGTTCGTTTATGAATTTTGTGTAATCTTCGGAGGTTACACCATACACACCTTTCTCGCCAATAAAGACTTCGTAATATATTACTTTATCCGATATATCAATACCACGTATAGCTTTTGTTGTGTAATCTTCCTGTACTTTACACCCAGTGTAATATTTCATTCCCGTTCGCCTTTCTGTTTTTTATTAACCATGTTTTGATAAATGTTTTTGCCTCTGGCATTACTGTTAATATCTGCCGTACTACATATTTAAGTGAGTTTGTTTCTTTTGCGTGAGCTAAATAGCTTGATGCCCTTTGTTTATCAGGATATTTACGTAATATTCTTTTTATCTTGTATAAACTTCTTTTTCTTATTAATTTAAAATAAGCCCATGTTCTGTATCCTACAAAGTCTATGCCTTCTTTTATCCTTGTTATTTTTGTTTTACTGTTAAGTTCTAATTTTATTCCTAATACAAAATTTACGATTAAAACTAAAACTTTTTTAAGGAATACTTTGCATCCGTGCAGTATTATCATGTCGTCCATATACCGCATATATGAACGGCATTTCAAGGCTCTTTTAATGTAATGGTCTAAACTGTTTAAATTCAAGTTTGCCAGTATCTGTGAGGTTACACTGCCCAGCGGTAATCCTATTCCTGTTTCATTTCGGAAGAATTTGTAAAGCAGGTTAATTGTAGGTTTGCATTTTATTATACGCGATATTTGTCCCAATAAGACTTTGTGGTTGATTGTGTAGAAATATTTTTTTATATCAATTTTAAGGCAGTATCCGTCTTTAATTTTTCTTATATATTCCTGTAATTTATTGCTTGCCTCGTGTGTTCCTCTGTCTTTTATACATGCAAAGGTTTGAGCGATAAATCTACTTTCTATGAAATCCCTTATTACACGGAGTATTGCATGCTGTACTATCCTGTCTTCTAAGTGCGGAGCTTCTATTAACCTTATTTTTGGATCATACACGTAAAATTTTCTCGACGGTTTTACTTCATAATTATCGTTTTCGAGTTTTACAAGTAATGTGTTTAGGTTGCTTGCTAAGTTTCTTTCGTATCTTAAAAAGTCATAGTGATAGTTCTTATGTTTGCGCACTTCGTTAAACGCCGCAAGCAAGTTCTCGTAGTTACACCATTTACTTTTTAAATTTCCGTGTCTTTTCATTTTGTTCTTTAAATTGAAGGTCAGGTTTTCGAATATTTCTACTAAGATGACCTTGTTTATTTCTTATTTCCGATTTTTTATAATCGTGGATAATGCTCCCTGTGATATTTATCATCTTTCCTCCCTTGAGAGTAAAGTTTTCTAATATTTCAAAGTCACGACCGCGACGACACATTGTTGTTGCTGTTGTTGAACGCATTGTTCAAATTCAGATTCCATACACCTGCATTCGTCGTGTTGTTCCAATTCCCACCGCGAATCGGACAGAGACCCGCGCTGATTTTCGGACACATAATCAAGCATTACCTCTTCTTTCTTCTTGCTTTACTGCTTCTTGCTTTGTTTCTTCTTTCTTTTCTGTGTTACTAAATAACTCGCGCTTTATCCATCCGCCAATCATTTTTCCTACCTCATCAACGTGTGTCAATGAAACCCGGTGTTTTGTTACGTCTATATATCTTAGCTCCGCTGATAGGTTGATTAACTGTCTTAATATTTCGTGCTTAATATTAAGCTCCGTTAGTGTTGTTTTCTTGTGAAACTTTTTATTGATTGTAATTACCAAAGATAATATCTCATACCCAAGCTCCCTTATTTTATTCGCTAATAAATATTTCTCGAATTTCGGAAATTGTCTTAGCATTATGTTATTATAAACTATCATATCTCTTATTTTCTTTTCTATTAATAAATATTCCAAATATTACTTACCTTTCCGCTTCACTATCGTTCGCTCATACATCTTATACATACAGGCACGACCGCGACGACACACCGCTGTAGCTGTTGTTGAACGCACTGCTCAAACTCAGATTCCAGACACCTGCACCCGTCGTGTCGTCCCAATTCCCACCGCGAATCGGACAGAGACCCGCTATCAAATTTTGATAATAATAATTCGTACCGAATGTATTAGAACCACCCGCAGAGAATGAATTTGCCGCCATTGGCAAACCTGCCGCTGTTAGTTTGTAGGCATTTGCGCTTCGTGATACTTCGCCTGATAACACCTGAATTGTCGAACTGCCGTAGTGCATTCCGGAAGCACCCGCAAG
>Ga0247841_10005617_pt1 | contig 20113 bp, 20 predicted proteins | sample LaCruzMarch2015__2_FD_192410 | JGI IMG/M metagenome (GOLD analysis project Ga0247841, IMG submission 192410) | Freshwater microbial communities from meromictic Lake La Cruz, Castile-La Mancha, Spain - LaCruzMarch2015_18m | ecosystem: Environmental > Aquatic > Freshwater > Lake | place: Spain... | reverse complement strand
TTCCAATTTTATTTTTTTTATTATATTTTTTATTTTTTCCCTTCTCTTCACGATTCAGAATAATATCACCTATACAATCAATATCTTCAAATACAATAATTTTTTTTTCCCAAGAAATACTATTATCTTCATTGTCATCATTGTATGTATTTTCAAAAAAAATTTTTCTAATTGATTCTTAGTCTTAATTAGCTTTAATGAAAGAACTATAATATGTCTGTTCGTATAATTTGCTAAAGCTTTAATAAAAGATGTTTTTCCTGTTCCAGGAGCACCATGTAAACCAATACCCAGGGTATGTGGAAGACCTTTTTCATAATACCAATTTTTATTATTTATAAAAAATTCTATTTTATCAATTAATTGTTTTTTACCATCAAAAAAAATATTATTAAATGTTCGAGCACTTTCAAATAAATCTTCTCTCCAACAATCAAAACAAGAATCTCCTTCTTTAACTTCAACTTTATCGAGCGAATAAATAAACCTTTTATTAGAACGATTCTCTTTTATAGATGCCAAATAATTTTCAGTTATTTTATCTATATATTGTATTAATTCTATCATTGAATATTTATACGAATAAATATAAAGTACAATTTTATCAGTTTTTATAGTTGTTTTGTTTTTATCATCTTTATCTGATTCATGTTCAACTTCTGCCTTTGCATAAATTGAGTCTTCAATTAAAAAATGTTTATTTTGGTATACCATAAATAAATCAGAAATATTTTTCTTTCTTCATTAATGCTTACAGATGACTTAATATTTGAATGGTTTTCTTTAATTTTATAAATTGTTATATTGTTTTCAATATTTTTAACAATATGATTCCAAAGTGCTTTAAATCTATCACTATATGCTGCAGAAATATTTTGTGAATATGAATAACAACTTATTACGGAACTTCGTCTACCTTCAATAATAATTGTATTTTTCTTAAATAAAAATGATTTAATATCATCTGTTGAAAAATTATTAAACAAACTATCTAATTGTATATCATAAATCCAATTAACTAGCCATGAAAATAAACCTAAAATTATTGTAGTCAAAAATGTATCAATAATAGGATCCCCAGTTTTAATCTGATTGAAAAGTAATGTACGTGTAACATAATTTTTTGTTGAATCTAATGTATCCATAAATGAATTGACCATTGAATAATAATTTATATATGTACTATTTATTTAAATTGTTTATATATATTTAAAATGTGCCAAAATAAGACGTTGTTTTCATCAATAGATGAAATAATAATCCAAATAATACACTTGTAAATAAATATCCATTTATATTATAATTTCCATCATTAGAAAACAAGAATGGAATATATGTATATAAAAATCTCTTGAAAAATGGTAATTGAAATAAGAAATATAAAACAGAAAGTAAAACTGGAGTTTGAATTTCATTATACATATCATCTAACGAGTCATTCATATGTTTTCTATTGTTATATTGATTTACCATGTCAGATGTTTGTTCATAATTTTTAATGTAGTCCATATTTTGTGGTGTAGGAGGAACATAATTTGGTATAACTTGAGGATCTGTACTGAGACCAGATGTCGTCATAGGTATATCTCTTGATGGTAATTGAGTTGCGCCAGCTAATGTAGCTTGTTGTAAACCATTTACAATTTGATTGATTGTAGTCTGATCTAAAGACATACCAGGAGCACCCTGTTGTGGTTGTTGTTGTGCCATTTGTTTTTCTTGTGCTGTTATAGTAATATTTGTCCCTCCGCCAACAGGATCTGTTGGTAAATCTAAAATACTAGTTGCTTCGCTCATAATTATTGTAAAGAATGATTGATTACAATAATTACGCAAATATTCCACTCTCAAAAAGATGGTTTTATTCAAATGTAATTGTTTTTGCATTTATAGTACATTTTGTAGCAACAGGCACATATTTAATACATTTGCCATTATTTTTATAAATTTTATCTTTTAAATCATCTAAAGGTGGAGCATAAAAAGTTAAACAATTATGAGCTTTACATACTTTTCTAAATAAAGATGCTAAACCTAAACCAAGTAAAATAGACATAAGTATTTTTCCTCTTTCACTATGAACAAATTTTCCAAGATATAATTGCATTTATATTATTATACTATAAATAATTTAAGCTTGTATTGGAATTTTTGATATTAAATTTTCGTCCTTTGGACATTCTACATTTTCTTCTTCAAAATAAAAACAATTTTCTGCTTTATCCTTAAATAAAACTTTATCAACATTTTCAGGACTTGGATATATGTATATAGTTTTCATTTCAGGACCCATTAAATAAATAAATAAAAGACCAATTGCGAAACTTATCAAAAATATTGGCAATGAAATATAGTTTAATATCATTATATATTTAACTTAGAAAAAACCTCTACCAAAATCTACTTCATTTTCTACTAAATGATTCATAGCATCTATCAACATATTGTAATTCTTTTCTTTTGTTTGTGGATTTTCACTATAAAAAGTTAAATATGTATTTTGTAATGATTTAGGTTGTTTATTAAAAGCTTTATTATAAATCGAAACACCGAAGTCATATTGTCCATTTTCCATTTGTCTTGGTGGAATAACTAGATTTGGTGGTGTAGGTAATCTACAACCGCTCCATTGATCACCATGTTTTTTCCTTTCATTAACGCATTTTTTCATAAATAGATTCATCCAGTCAATATTAGATTTAAATTCAATCTTTAGTTTTTCAGATAACCTATCCCATAGATATTGATATTCTTGATTATTCCATGATATACCATCTTTACCTTCACCAATAATTGGTTCATCAATAATTTCTCCTACCTCAACTGGTTCCTTTATTTTGATAGTTAATTCTTTTTCTAATTTCGATCCATTTTCTTCATCTAAATCTTCAAGTATCAATCCACTTTTTATCTTCTTACCAACCATAGCTTTTAGACCAACATCATAAGCTACAACTTTATTTGTATATCCGCTAACTAATACATTTTCAGTTACATATTTTCTTTGAATCAACTTACAATTATTATTTTCATCATGAAACACCATATTTTCACTATATTTAAGATACCTAATTTTATTTAATAATGGTTGTAAGGTTGTATGATAAATTGTAGCAGCTTCTACAGCAAATTGTTTATCATCATTTTCATTCATTTTTTTAATACAATCCTTTATAAGATTAATAGCTTCATATGATTTTACAAGTGTTTCATCTAATTCAAGTTTTTTTTCAAGATTTTCTGCTTCTTTATTCCACATATCCAAATATTTTTCATAAATAGAAGTTAAATCTGAAATATATGTTTTATTATTATCAAAATTTTCTAGAGCACTCTCAGTTGTAATTAATCCAAATAATAATTTATTTTTGTCTTTAATAATATTTTTTTTTGCTTCAATTATTTCATCTCTCATTTTATTCAACTCTTCATCAAGTGGATTTTTAATACCGACATTCACTTCAATATGTAAATTACATGGATCAGCTAAATCACCACAAACTGCTTTAAATACTCTATGTTCATCAATTTTATCATCAGCAGGATGATATGTAATTGAAAAAATACTTCCTCTCCTAGATGGTCTTTTACAATTAACACATTTTGGCATTAATTTCATATACTCAGAACGTTTCTCTCTATTACTAAGAGTTGGATTATTAATTATTTTTCGTTTATTTATATTCATATCATTTTCAAATTTTTCTTTTAATTTAAAATATTCAAATATAGCATCAGTTTCTGTAGGAATTTCTTCAGTCAATAGTTCTTCTTTAATAGGTTTTGTCTTCTTTACCTTTTTTTTAGGATCTAATACATATTCCTCACTCTCTGCATCTAAAATTGTATCTTTAATATTATATTTTTTTGGATTATTATCATCTCCATGACTTTCTTTACTTTTACTTTCTGACATTATATATTATAATATATAATATAATTTTTAAGCAAATAACATGTAAAATTAAATACCTGGCCGAGAATGTATTATGTCATATTCATTCTCCCATTGTGGTAAACCAGTAATTAATTCTTGATGTGCTCTTTGTTTAGCTATTTGAAAATTTTTAATTTTCTCAAGTATATATTGATGTTTTTCTTTATTTTTTTTCATAATTTCTACAGGTGTAAGTTTACCTTTATACTTATATATTAGAATACCTCCTAAAATAAGCAGAAAAAAAATAAACATACCTATATTAAAAATTGTATTATGAAAATTCTCTCTAATTATATGTGATTGTTTTAGAGCATGATTTAAAAAATATTTTACACCTGGTTCAGTTAATGTTGGTTTAGGCGAAGGCCAATTTTCATTGTCAAAATTCATATTTAATATAGTTAAATTTTTAAATTAAATTATACATATTATCTATATGACTAACTCATACTTAAATATTGTAACTTTTTTATTAACAACACTTTTTTATTACATGGCTTTAAAACCAACCTTACCTTATACACTATATAAAGATAAGCAAAAATATAAAGAATATATAAGTAATAATTATATGTATTTAGCTATATATGTATTACTTGTTATAGTAATACAATTTATAGTTAACTCTTCAATTATTGCTAATTCATGTGGAGGAAATATTACACAAAATATGGGCGCTGCTGGTATATTAACATTTTTACCATGGATATTAATATTTGGTGTATTAGTTCTGATTTTAACCATTTTTCCTGGATTTAAAAGTGCTTTTTCTGATGTTGTTGGTTATTATTATGTTTCTGGACCAGCTACTAAATTATTAACTGAGTTGTTAGTTAATCAAGAAATTCAAAAGAAGATGACTGAAGAAACTGATATGACACCTGAAAAGAAACAAGCGCTTGAATCTGCTGCTGATGCTATAATTAAAATATGTGGAAATACTTCTATATTAATTAATCAAATAGTTCCAAGTAATTTTGACCAATATTGGGGAATACTCACACCATTAATGAAGGATAAATACAAATCTGGTGGTACAGAAGCAGATAAAATGCAAAATGATTTATTTGAATTAGTTGTTACTAGAGATAATGTTGGTGAGGCTATGTGGTATATATACACTGGATTGTTACTTACTTCAATTGTTCAACTTAAAATAACAACTAGAGGTTGTAATACTGACCCAAAAACTATGGAAGCAAATTATCAAAAATTCTTAGAAAATGAACAAAAAGCTAAGGAACAAAAAGAAAAAACATCAGCCACATATACAATTACTACTTAATTATATATAAAATTGACTTAAATAAAAAACCATTATTTAAATACTTAATAAATTAAAATGTCTGACGATTGGGAAGATTGGGAAAATCAAGAATATATTATTCCTGTTTTAAGTGTTCAGAATTCAGAACAATTAGAAGAGAGAAGATTAGTTGAAGAATCTGATAATTCATTAACTAGAGCATTATTTTCAGGTGAAGACGACGATTTACTTGGCAAAGAATTTGTTAAAAATGAATTACAAATTTCAAATAAAAAAATATCATCTACTAATATAAAGGCACCAAAAAAACAGGTAGCTAGTAAACAAAAAGAAAATGAACTAAAACAAAAAGAGCTTTCAAAAAAAAATAAGGAAGAAAAATTAAAGAAACTAAAAGAAAAAGAAATATTTGGCGAAGCAGAAGAAGATGTTGAATATTCTAAACACGAAGATATGTTTTATTAAAAAATTTTATGAGAATTCACATAATATAATACAGCTAAATAACATAATATACCTAATACTAATGATAATAACCAAATAGGCAGTATAGTTTTATTTCTATATCCTATACCAAATTCTCTAATACTTCCATCTCTATTATAAAAGCAAGCAGGTTTCATCATCTGAATTATTCCAAATATTATAACAAATAAAATAACTGATACTAATGTAATATTTTCTCTAATATATGTTTTATACATCTAATATATAATTATAAACTATTTTTTATAATTATATTTGTCTAAATACTTGTCTGTGTTGAAATACTTAAACTTCTTGCTCATAATTTTCATATTCTGGAGCATCAATACCAGTATAATTTCCATCATAATAATCTTCACCTAAATATTCTAAATCAAAAGCATCAGCATCTATATCAGCAGCCATTTGTTTTTCTTCTAAATATTCATCAACTAGGATATCTATATTTTCATCACCAGCATTTTTATTTTTTTTTCTAATTTTTCTCTCTGCCTTCAACATCTCATCTCTTAATTTTTCTTCTCTTTCATAAAATTCAACATCATACATTGTTAAACCTTTTTGTAATCCTTTACTATAATCACCTTGTTTTGTTATTTTTAATATATTATCTACATCTCTTTCTTCATCAGTCATGGCTTTTAATTTATCTGTTACCATATTCTTTTCTTTTTCTTTCAATTTAAATATTCTATCTTGTATTTCTTCATATGTAGTATCAATTATTTCTTTTTCATCGCCTAACATATTAACAAAACTAATTAGTAATTCAGTAGTTATTTCTTTTAATTGCTTTAAGTTGCCTGTTTGAATTATTGTTTTGAATTTTCTTTCAGATGACATTCCCAAATCAATTCTTGTCTCAGTTTCTTCAATAAAATCAACAGAAAACATGTCTTGTATATCTATTTCTTTTCTAGTTTCAGTTACTATCATATCACTATTGTTAGCTAACTCGATATATGAAATTAAAGTTCTTAATAAATAATGTTCAAATAAGAATCTACTTGTTCTCTCGTCTATTATTCCTCTAAGTATTTTATCTTCATTTTTAATACTAGAAAAACATGGTGTAGAATCAGCTAATTTAATTATGTTTTTACATATTTTTTGAATAGAAATTAATATTCTTGATATTGAAATATTACCATAAAATGGTTTCAGTTTATTAAAATAATCAGCAATATTTCTAACTAATTTTGAAGAATGATATTTAGAAAATCCATAGTAACTTGGAATATGTGTATTATCATAATTTACTTTATTTAATATAATATTCGGAAATATGCTAATAAAATTATTTATAAATGTTTTATAAAAATTTGTTACATTATACATGTTATCATTAGAAATTTTTGTATTTTCATTTCTAGCTGAAGAATCTGCTGTCCAAAGAGATAAATTTTGAATTATATTTACAAAATTTTTAATTGAATTGCGTTTTACTCTCGAACCACTATTTTTTTGAACAAATTCTATTAATTCATTCGTCATTTCTTCATTAGTTCGAATCAAATAATTATTTAAATCTTTTACTTGAGGTGTCATTGTTTCTGAAGCAATGTCAAATGTATCAATGGCTTCTTTGATCAAATCTCTTAAAGATTGTTCAATAACTTCATCTTCATTATTTTCTTCATAAATAGCATCCAATAATTTTGATAATTTTGCAATACAAGAAATAACTGGATTATCAAGTTGTATATTTATAATATTCTCTCTACTAATTAATTGAATAAGTCTTAAAAATTGTTCATTAGTATAATTTCTACCATCTTCTTTGAGTTTTTGAATGATTCTATCAATAGTATCTGATGGGTCAATCAAGGTTGAATCAGGTTTACTAGTACATATAGGTAATAGATCCTCAGGAATAGGAAGTAGAGATTTGAATTTACAATAAAATATGTAAGCTAAATAAATTGTTTTTTCATTAAATGTATTGGAAATTGGAGGATATAAATTCTTTGTATTAATATTACTATAAAATATTGATGATTCTGTATTTGATCTAACATCATCTAATATATTTGAAAGTCGTTTAACAATTTCATTAAATTCTGATATTTCATTGTTACGACTTGTAAAATAACTAATAGCACTTTCATTTTCTTTACTATCACAGCAAGCATTTTCGAGATATGGTTCATTATTTGCTGTATGAAGAAGAATTTTGTGTTTTTTAACAATTTCTTGAATTCTTTCTTGAATAGCTAGAGAGAATTGTATAATCTTTGACTCAATAACCAAAATTTTTTCTCTCTGATTTTCAGAACCATTTCTTAAATCATTAACAAGACTTGATTTAAATTCTGCTGAAATATTTGATAAATGTCTTATTTTAAATGGAATAAGAGGAGGAAGAAAATCTGACCATTTTGATATATCATGTTCTTCAGCAATTTCACTCGAAGGATTTGTTAATAAATATTCTGTCTTTTCTACAAATTTTCTTTGAACCTCTGGTAATTGAATAAGTGAAGTATCTATAAATGCTTGAATTTTTGTTTTAATTTTTTCAGCATTCGTTTTCTTTAGAACATTCCATGGTTCACCGGAATCTCTAATATCATATGTTATACAAGCTAAATAAGTAACACTACTATAATCACCTTGACCATCAAATGGATATCCTGTAAAAGAACGAATACATCCAGGATGTGTTTTTCTCGTTTTCACTGATGGAATAGATGTTTGAACAGCAATTAAATACATTCCTAGGGTGCTGTAAAGAAGAAAAGTATTGAAAAAATCTTTATATGATGGTAAAGATTTTCCTTTTTGTGCGGCAGCTTTAATTTTTTCTTTGTAATCACTTTCGCTTTCTACATTTGTTTTAATTGTTTCAACAACTGAATTAATTATAAACTCTTTTTGTGATTCAATATTAATACCCATTGCTACAGACAACGCATTTATAATATTATTTATCATAATTGATTCCGGTGTAATATATTTTATTGTTTTTTTGGATGTAGCAGCTAAAATTTTATTTCCAGCATCTTCTTCCATAATAGATCTAGATACAATTTTAAAACCTTCATCATAACCTTCTTCAGTATCAAAATCACCAGGACAAATTGGCCAACCAGTATATTTATCTGTCCACCAATCACCATCATCACTTAATTGACCAATATTCGCTTTTATAGCATTTAATACCCATTGATACACAAATTGCGAATCAATAAAAGCAGCAGCTAATTCTTTTTTGAAGCTTGGTAATAAAGGAACATTAGTCTTAATACAATATAACCAATGTTCTGTTTCAGGTTTACCATCGATAGATATCCCAGGTGTTCCAGGTCTTGTAAATTTATTAGCAAATTTTAGAATATCATTTTGTTTTTTAACAAAATCTTTTTGACTTAAAATTATATCAAGGAGTCCAGAAAAAGGAGATACTATTTGATTTTTATCTTCATCTTCAATATTTGAACCCAATTTATATTTTTGATTATTATACTTTAATAAAAAATTAGTTTCAATCTTAGATATTATTGGCATAATTGACATAAAATAATTAAATCTTTCAGATATTTCTTTTTCAAATTGTTCCTTTGAAAGTTTATATTTACTATCAAATTCACTTATTATACTTTTTAGTAATGAATTTTGTAAATTTAATTCACTTGTTTTCATACTCTCACAATTATCATCTATTTTAGTAGGAATACTTATACATTTTTCTTGTAAATCACAAATAATAGAAGACTCATCTGAAATTTTTTGTTCCGCTGAAAGTTCTTTATCAAGAACCCATTTGTTATCTTTTCTAATATAATAATCTGATTCATCTAAAATATTTTCAGCATAACCTTTATATAATATAGCATATTGACCATCAATAACTTTTTTAAAACCATCTATCAAGGTCTCAGCTATGTAAGTAGCTTCTGATTCTGATAAATTATTTTTTTTCATTTGATCGCGCATGATATATTCTTTAAGTTTATCTGGTTCTAAATTGATTACTTGTTCTGCATAACCTCCTTTTTTATTTTCTTCTTCGATTAATCCATAATTGGTTTTATCATATTTTTTATCAAAATAAATTAATGTATTATTATCACTTTCTAATTGTTCTAATGAAGTATACATTTTTGCGATTGTTATAGTTTCACATTTATCTTTTTTTTCTTCATTTTTGATTTTATCTTCATTATGTTTTTTCTCAACATCAAAAATTTCATCTACATCTTTTGGAAAGATCAATTTCAAATTTTCATATGCTATTGTAGATGTATAAAGTCTTGAATAGTCTTTTAATAATAATTTGCGTAAAATTTCAGAATTTGTCATATTTTCTTGTGGATTTTCTAATTGATATCCTGTTTCAATAACGTCGTCATAAAATTTTCTTGATATAATCATTAATAAAGTGAATGATTTTGATTTAGTAAGAGGCAGTTGTTTTATACCTGATATAAGTTGAAAAATTCTGGAAAATTCAATCATTTGTTTATTATACTCGGAAATTTTTGAGTCAATAAATTCTATAATTTCTGCATATTGTTGAAATGTTAAATCATCTGTATATATTAAAAAAGGTTCTAAATATCCAACAACATCTACTATAGATAATTTACCTTTTATATATTTTTTCATTAAATTAAATAAAACACGTGTTTTAGGAACAATTGTGTTTACATATTTTGAATATAAATCTTTTCTCTCCATTCCACGTATTTCTTCAGGAGGAATATTTACAACATAGTTTCGTATACCATTTACAAACTCATTTTCATCTAAATCTAATTCATGTTTAAATGTTTCGACGAAAACATTTGCTACATTTGTTTTCTTCTTTAATAGTTCCCAATAATTTAAGAATATTTGACCTAAATTTGCTTTTGTTAATATATCTGTTCCTGGTAAATTTATTTTGGAGTAACGAATTGTTGGTTCTGGTAAAGTCAATATAGATTTTACTGACATTAAATCACTATTACTAATATTAACTCTAATTGTTGTCATCTTTGATGATGTTATATCAGTTGCTTCTAATTTTGTGCTAGCTAGTGAATATTTTGATATAACAAACCTTCTATTTCTTATCATATTATTACTAAAAACTGATGAATAAAAATCTTCTAAATTTTCGATAGCTACATTTAGATTAGCATTTACATTTTTTTCATAAATAATGTCATTTGTATCTTCTGTATCTATATAGTTAAATGGTGTAAAATAAGGTGTTAAATCTGAATAAAGAGCAGTATACTTATTACTTTCTGCTGGAAAATTATTTGATTTATAGTCCTCTAGTATTTTTTGAATTAATTTTATGTTTTTTGATAAATCTAAATTAATAATATCATTATCTTCTTCATCAATATTTTCAACATCATATACTTTCTTAATATTTTTCACAACAGGTAAAATCCAATATAAATTTTTATTAAAATTATATAACCATTTAGCAAGTGGTTTATATGATGCTTCTTTGACAATTGCTGCTTCAACATTTCCATATTGATCAAAAGCTGAAAAAGATTGACGTAATTGTTTAAATCTCTCTATCATTATATGAATATTATTAAGAACTCTTGGTGTTCTTTCTGCATTTGGAATTGTAGAGAGAAGATCATCTAATAAATCACTTAGTTGTTCTTCAATACTATACCTTTTTAATTTTTTTGATACATCAATATACTGACGTAATGGGCCTAATTCTTCATCACCAAATACTACTTGATCTGCTTTAATAATTATTTCTCTTAATTGGTCTTTTACATCTTTTACAGGAACATTTATTTGAACTTCTTCTAGATCCACTACCTTTTTTTCTTCTTCAAGTTCAGGAATAACTAATTCACCTTCTTCTATTTCTTCTTCAATTTTAGGCTTTTCTGATACTGGTTTTGTTATTATTTCTATATTATCAATTGGTAAATCTTCAGGAATACCCTTATAATCAAAATTTATATATATAATGTCTTTATCTGTTGTTTTTATTTCAATCATATCCTCTTCTAAATTTGTAATTTCACCAACAATAATAGCTGGATTTGGGTCAGAAAAAAATATCTTTATCCATTTACGTGGAAGTAGTCCATTTTGTCTAGTATAACTAGGTGAATCTGCTCTTCTAAGTATTTCAATCTTGGTAATATTACCATCACCTAAAATACCATCTTCTGATATTTTTAATTTTACTCTATTTAGGGTATCTGTATTTATTAAATAAGTTTTTGAACTATCAATATAATCAATTATAAATGTTTGATCATTTAAATTTTCATTAACTGGATTTGTAATATGAATTACATCACCTAATTGAAGATCTAATTCTATATCTTGTTTTTGAGGTTCTGTTTTTAATTGTTCGGACATTGTTCTATAATTATATTAGATATTTTTATATACTTAAGTAATAATCGATATAAAATATAGTTTAAAGACAATTTAATAATTATTAACATGAGCAAATATACTTACAATCTGTCTGAAATCTCTGGCTTTAATGATTTACTTAAACCAGATTATAATAATACACTAAATTCAGATATACTAAAACTTAACAAAATTCAATGTAGAAGTAATAATTCATATTATAGTGTTATTAGATATGATAAGAATTTTTTATGTGTTGATCTTATTCCATCTTATGGATTATGTCGTTCTGTGATTATAAATTCAGCTAACCAAGTTGTTAGTTTTGCACCACCAAAATCAAATCATGCTGATGTTTTTATTAAAAAATATCCTGAGAGTGAATATGATGGAATAATAGAAGCAGAAGAATTTGTTGAAGGAACGATGATTAATGTATTTTTTGATCCGACTATAGGTGTCACTGGAAGTTGGGAAATTTCTACACGTAATACAGTTGGTGCTACATCAAGCTTTTATAAGGCTCCTGGTTCAAAAACATTTAGACAGATGTTTATGGAAGCCGCAGCTGAATGTAAATTAGATATTAATAAACTAGAAAAAGAATTTTGTTATAGTTTTGTTCTTCAACATCCTGAAAATAGAATTGTTGTCCCTTTTTCAAAATCTGATTTATATTTAGTTGGTGTATATAAAATTAATAACATGCCTAACAATATTAATGTAGATTTCTTTGATGCTGAAGACTATCAATATTCTTTTAGAGAATTAGGAACTACTATTAAGTTTCCTCAAATTTATCATTTTAACAAGTATTCTGAATTAATTGAAAAATATGGGTCAATGAATACATCATACGATATTGTTGGTGTAGTCATTCATAACAAGATAACCGGTGAAAGAACAAAGATTAGAAATCCAGTTTATGAGCAAGTTAGAAATTTAAGAGGCAATCAACCTAAGCTACAATATCAATATCTGTCTTTAAGAAAAGAAGGTAAAGTAAAGGATTTCTTGAAATTTTATCCTGAAAATAAGCATAAATTCTCAACTTTCAGAGATCAAGTTCATCTTTTTACTAATACATTATACTCTAATTATGTATCATGTTATATTAAAAAACAAAAACCATTAATTGAATTTTCTGAGCAATATAGAACTCATATGTTTAATATTCATCAAATTTATATGAATGAGCTTAGAGAGAAAAAATTATTTATTAATAATATATTCGTTCAAAAATATGTTAACGAATTACATCCTTCTCTATTAATGTATTGTTTGAATTTTCAAATGAGAAAGAGAAATGTCGACACAATAGTTGCCGACAATTCATAAATTAATGTCTTTTATTTAAATCATCTATCTGAGATTGTGATGAATTTAAACGTTATTCATTTAAACCAGTTTTTTTAAGAGTTATACCCCAATGATTACTCATATAAATATAATTATATTTTAGATTTATTAAAGTAATTTTCTAACGTGGAACTAATTTCAAAAATTCCTTTCTAATTTTACCAAATACTTCATAAGCATAATTAATTGCTACTTTAATATTTCCTTTAATACTAGAAATTTCTACAGGTTCTTTATAAGCAACGCGAATAATACTATATGAATCATGTGGGTGTAACATTTTAAATCCACAGAATGTTAATGAGTTGGAATGCTCATAAAATAATGATAGCATACAATATTCAATTACTTTTCCAATAGTATAATCTTCATTTTCAAGAATAATATCAAAACAATTTCTCATAGTATTTTCAGCTACTTTAATTTCTAACGTATCTTCTTCTATAATTGTATCTAACTTTGTTAATTTTTCAATCATAATTGAACAAGCCATAATGAGTAATTCAGCATTTGTGTGAACACCAATAGATTGAATAATAAAATCAAAACTATCTTTCTTGAAAATACGTTTGCCTTCTAGTAATTTCCAATTTGTTGTTTCAAATTCAATTTCAGACTCTTTCTTTCCTTCATCCTTCCATTTTTGTTTAAGCTGAGCTAACTTTGCTTCTTGTGTAGCTTCATCAATAGTGTTACCATATGAACATGTTGATACAACATTATAAGCACCATCTTCTTTAGCTGTTCCAATATCAAATTCACATGTTAAATTGATTTTTTTTGCTTGTAATTCTTCAGCAGCCTTTGGCTTTAATCTTACAAAATCAATAAAATCACCTGTAATATCATTTGATGGGAAAATTTCGCGAATTTTATCTTTTGGTAATGGTTTACCAGAAACTAAATCTTTGATAACAAAATCTTCACTAGTCACCACAATAGTAGTATCAGTATTATTTTCAACATTCAATTCCATAGTATAATTTTTTAATGGGAAATCTTCAACATCTTTAATATGAATTGGAATACAACTTAATCTATGTTTTACAATCTCATTATTTAAACCAGAAGTATTTGTAATAATATTACATTTATTTTTATCATTTGGTGAAACTCTAAAAACGACCATAGGTATTTCTGATAAAAGTATTCTTCTAATGGCATTAGCAAAACTAACATTAATTCCACTAATTGTAAATTTTAACTCATCATCATTTATTTTTGAGATAAGTTCTACTCGTGGAGTAATAGAGGGGACATCGTTACTTGATGAATAAGACATTCCTTGATGTGCTTGCATTATATCTAATATACATTTATATTTAAATTAATAATTTAATTCATTTTTTTTTAAATGAGTTAAATATATTTTTGAATTAACTAAGTATATATTAAGATGAGTTGTATTTTATATTATAGTAAATATTGCGAAGTATGTAAAAAATATTTACAGCTTTTATCCAAATCTGATATTCAGAGAGATATTCATTTTATCTGTATTGATAAGAGAGTTAAAGATTCAAATAATAAAACATATATTATTTTAGAAAATGGACAAAAAATTATCTTACCTGAAAATATCACAAAAGTACCTGCCTTGTTATTATTAAATCAAGGTTATCAAGTTTTATATGGAGAACAGATTTTACAACATTTAAAGCCAAAACAACAACAAGAAATTAAACAAGCTACGCAAAATAATATGGAACCAATGGCATTTTCATTAGGTGGTGGAGGTGGTTTTGGAGATATTGTATCTGATCAATATAGTTTCTTGGACCAAGATCCTGATGATCTAAAAGCTGAAGGAAATGGAGGTATGAGACAAATGCATAATTATGTTGATTTAAATACTGCTTTTAGTGGTCAGGTTTCTACGCAAGGATCTGGAGGTGATGATGTTAATACTACAATTAGAGGATCAAAAAAAATGAGTGATGATGTAGCTAATACACAAATGGAACAACGATTAAAACAAATGCAAGAACAAAGGGATGCTGATATTAGAGCTATTAGTGGTAATAGACCACCAATGAGTTATTAAAAATTTATAAAATATTACACCGACCGGAAAAAAAATGAGACAAACTTTCTATAAAAAAAAATAAAAAATTTGTTATTTCCTTCTCAATAGTGTAAAAGCACCCTATCCATTTTCTTAAATAGAAAATCTTGGGTTTGTCTCATTTTTCTTTCCGGTTGGTGTAATTACCTATAGAAATTTAATCCATATAATTATTTAATTTATATAAAATAAATATATGATAAAATCAATTTAAAAAGAATTATTGAAAAATAAATAATGTCTAATATCTTAACTGCGTTTAATGATCATTTTCTTGAATTTTTAAATGATGTCCAAAATGTCTTTCCTGAAGATCCTGACGTTTTATCTGCTAAAAATGCTCTTGTTATGATTAGAAAAGCAAATCCAAAATTGATCGTTAAAATTTGGAAGACTTTTATTGCTGACAACTATAGAGACCAAATTCAAGCTAATGATATTTCTTTCTTTTTATCAAAGGATTATTCAAGTGATGTTGCTACGTCTAGTAATTCAGATAAAATTGTGGAATCTATTAATAGATTGAGGGAACCTATTAGAAATATGGGTCCTGATAATCAAACCAAGGTTATGAAGTATATACAAAATTTGACCAAACTAGCAGATTTATGTGATTAAAATTTATTAATTTTATCTATATTTTTTAACTAAATCATCAATAATTGAATCTATAAATACCCCTCCTATACATAGAAAACAACCAGTAGCCTTTATAGTCGTTACTTGTTCCTTAAATATAATACTAGAACTAATTATTATGATAACCCGTTTAGCAGTATTAGCGACAGATTGACTTACAGGAGTCATTTTTTTTAAAGTAAATGTAGATAATTCATTATAAATATAAAAAGTTAATCCAGATAAAAGAATATTTTTTGAAGCTATATTATTATTTATTAATATGTTATAGAATTCTTTTAAATTATATCCTTCAACGAATAACATTAATGGCATAGATAATGTGAATGAAATTATATTCATAATTGCGTATTGATTACTAACTGAACCTAAACGATTATTTATTTCAGGTGTTTCCATTATTTTTTTATTCTCAGCTCCTTTAAATGCTGATGCAATGTTTGCTATTATAGCTCCAAATAATGCTATTAAGCTAAAATCTATTTCATATTTTCCCATCTTATTTTCTTTTAATGATGATAATGATACACCTAAAATGATAACACCCAAAGAAATCCATCTATAAATTGATATAGGTTTGTTATAAAATATAGTTCCAATAAGAGCGGCAAATACTGGCTCACTTGCTTTTATAATCTGTCCAAAAATAACACCACCCGAAGATAATGAAATTACAGAAGATACGTGAGCAACTGCTGAACATATACCAAGTGGATACATTTTTATTATATCAGTTAATGTTATTTTTGGAGTTTGTCTTCCATCTGGAACTATCCATAAAAATAAAGAATATATCACACCAAGTCCAAGTTGAGTTGTTGCTATTGAAATTGATAATTTACTTCCAAATTCATTACTCGTTAATTTATTTTGAATATTATAATAATAATTTCCTATGTACCACATCATTAAATTTAAAGTTAATGATTTATCAATGTTCATCATTATATACATTTATATTTAGTCTTTTCTTTAATATGATTTCTTATTGTATTAAAGGTATTTTATATTTTATTTAGATACTTTACGATAAGATAAGTTTTATAAAAAAATACTTATAATTATAATAACAAAATATATATTTTATAATAAGTTTGACTTAAATAAAAATAATATATATTAAATTATATGTCAGAAAATACAAATTCCGTTCCCGAAGAATTTATAAAGGTAATAAGAGATTTTGTTGGTGATCTAAAGACTACATTTCCTGAGTATGTTCCATTTATTGATAAATGGTGGAAAGGTAAGGAACATTTCAATTACATTGATGAGGAAGAAGATAGAACTAAAGCGTATGAAAAATCAGAAAAAAAATCAGCAAAACTTCTTTTTGATTTTTGTAAGAAGAAATTGCCCCCAAGATTTTTTGATATTTTATACCAAAATGAAGATATGTTTAAGGAAGAATCTGAACTTGATACAGAATTTTTTCCAAAGATTCATTTCAAAAACTTATGGCAATATGATATTTCAGAAAAGACACGTGAAACCATTTGGAAATATCTTCAGCTTCTTTTATTTGCAATTGTTGGAACATTAGATAATAAGGATGCGTTTGGAGATACCGCAAAGTTATTTGAAGCTATTAACGAAGAAGAATTTAAAGGTAAACTTCAAGAAACATTAAGTCAAATACAAGGATTATTTGATTTGAGTGGATCCTACGGGGTAGGAGGAGAAAATTTGGGCGAAGGTTTGAATCCAAGTGACTTGCCAAATGCTGAGCAAATTAACGAACATATTACAGGAATGTTAGACGGAAAAATAGGACAATTAGCTAAAGAAATTGCCGAAGAAACCGCAGCTAATTTGAATATGGATTTTGATGGAGCAACTGACATGAAAGATGTATTTAGTAAACTTATGAAGAATCCAACAAAACTTATGGGGTTAGTTAAGACTGTTGGTGATAAATTAGATTCAAAACTTAAATCAGGTGAGTTAAAAGAATCTGAAATGATTCAAGAAGCAACAGAAATTATGAATAAAATGAAAAATATACCAGGAATGGGTAATATTCAATCAATGTTGAGTAAAATGGGAATGAGTGGTTTAGGTGGAGGTAAAGTTAACACTGGAGCAATGGAATCACAACTAAACCAGCGTTTAAAAATGGCAAAAACTAAGGAAAGAATTAGAGCAAAGGCAGAAGCAAATGCGAGAGCAAAAGCAGAAGCAATGGCCTCAAGTCAAGTACCTCAAGCTCAACATATTCCATTAGCAACTGAAGAAGAATTACTTAAATTATTTAATTCTGGAGAGAAAGTCGAGAGAACACCAAGAGGAGCAAAACCACAACAAACACAAAATAGTAACAATACTAATAATAATACTAATAAAAAGAAGAAAGGAAAAAAATAAAAAATTAATTTACACTCTTGAAGATTTAAAATGGGACAAAATTCACTAAAAATCAAAAATGGGTGTCCTTCACATGGCATGTAAATTTTTTCTTTTCTTGTATGTTTTTCTTTTCTTGTATGTTTTTCTTTTCTTGTATGTTTTTCTTTTCTTCTTTCCACCGAAAGCCATATTTTTAGATGAAAATCTTTTAATTTTTTTATTTTTACTCAATTTTTTCTTAGTTTTCATATAATATAAAATAAGAAATTAATACAATAAAACTTTTTTTAAAAGATTTATATATATATAATGACAATACAATTTTGGTCCAATGATCCTACAATTTTATTCAATAAAGATTATATCTTTGAATTATGGCCCACAACATCAATGTGCTATGAACAAAAATTAAATGCCATCTCTCGATTAATAATATTACTAACAATTTTAGGATATATATTAACTATGTCAAAAAGAGTATTAGCAGTTGGTGTAATAACATTATTGGTGATATTTATTTTATATAATATGCGTAAACAGAAGTTAACAAAGGATATGTTAGAAAATTTCGAAGTACAAGGCAATGAGGTAACAGGCATGTTTGACAATAAACCAAAGTCTTTTGTTAATCCTGTAACTTTAGATGCTGTATTAAGAACAGAATTTAAGGAAGGAAATAAGAAAAACCCATTTAGCAATGTTTTATTGACACAAATTAATGATGATCCAAATAGAAAAGCTGCACCTCCATCTTTTAATGTAGATGTTGATGAAGATATAACTAAAAATGTTAAACGTGCTGTACAGATGATGAATCCTGGTATTAAAAATACAAATAAGCAGTTATTTGGTGACCTCTACGAGCAATTTTTACTCGATCAATCAAATCGTAGATTCTTTAGTACACCTTCAACACGTGTAGCAAATGATCAAGGGGCATACGGACAGTACTTATATGGTTACATGCCAAGTTCTAAAGAGTCTGGTCCTTCATCTGCCCTAGCGAGAGTTCAAGATAGTTACAGATATACTCTTTATTAAAAGCAATTATCGTAACAAAGTTTATTTCCTTTATTATCATATATCCAAAACTCAAAATTATATCCTAATTTTTTTGCAGCTTCTTGTTTTACACCTTTTCTCATTTAAAACGCCCATTATAGACACTAAAAAATAAAAAAAAATGTAAAATCAATAGTAGGAATTTCACCTACGATAGTCTTACTTTTTCATCTTCCTTTTGTTTATTTGAAGATGTGAAAGACGAAATTTGAAAACATAATGGTCGTTCTTGTTTTGCTATCCAACAACTTGTTAAATTCATTATGTTTATGGAAGAGTTTGCATCTCTTGTTCTAAATACGATTTTTTTGTTTTCGCAACTCACGCAGTTAGAACATATTAACAGACGAAACACTTTCTTACCTTCCTTATCCTTGTAATATTCCAAATCCTTATTACAATCACAACATTTTTTACTGGTATTACATTCATTTATTGTTATTGTATCATATTTTTTGTGAATTAATTTCCTTAATCCTTTATTCATCGTAGGCATAAAATGTTTCATTTGTGTTGACCTACACCAATTTCCATAACCGATTAGGATATTTTCTCCAAAGGTTTCCTTTCTTTCCTCTATTATCACGATTGCCTAATGTTTTGATACAATACA
>Ga0247841_10005614_pt1 | contig 20122 bp, 18 predicted proteins | sample LaCruzMarch2015__2_FD_192410 | JGI IMG/M metagenome (GOLD analysis project Ga0247841, IMG submission 192410) | Freshwater microbial communities from meromictic Lake La Cruz, Castile-La Mancha, Spain - LaCruzMarch2015_18m | ecosystem: Environmental > Aquatic > Freshwater > Lake | place: Spain... | reverse complement strand
GAGATGGCGAAACTCGGCGACAGACAAGGTACCGTTCAGGAAAAACTCGACGCGCTTGATGCCTGGGATATAGATTCGCGGCTGGAAATGGCCATGGATGCCCTGCGCTGCCCGCCGGGTGAAACATCAGTGAAAGTTCTTTCCGGCGGTGAAAAGAGGCGCGTTGCCTTGTGCCGCCTGCTTTTGCAAAAACCGGATATATTGCTGCTGGATGAACCAACCAACCATCTGGATGCCGAATCTGTCGCCTGGCTGGAACATCATCTGCAAAAATATGAAGGCACCATCATTGCCGTCACTCACGATCGTTACTTTTTGGACAATGTGGCCGGCTGGATTCTGGAGCTTGACCGCGGGCAGGGGATTCCCTGGCAGGGTAACTACTCTTCCTGGCTGGAGCAAAAGCAAAACCGCCTGAAAAGTGAAGAAAAGACCGAAGGAGAAAGAATAAAAACTCTGGAACGCGAACTGGAATGGATTCGCATGTCTCCCAAGGGACGCCATGCCAAATCCAAGGCGCGCATTACCGCTTACGAGGAACTGCTGGGACAAAATCAGGAGAAGGAATCAAAGACGCACGAAATTTTTATCGCTCCCGGCCCACGACTGGGCGATCTGGTAATAGAGTCAAAAGATGTCAGCAAAGGATATGGGGAGAACTTGCTTGTAGAAGGCATGACTTTTATGCTTCCGCCCGGTGGCATTATAGGTATCATTGGCCCCAATGGCGCCGGCAAAACAACTCTTTTTAGAATGATTACCGAACAGGAAAAGCCGGATGCAGGCACCATCCGGATTGGTGAAACAGTGAAGCTTGCCTACATTGACCAGAGCCGTGATGCGCTTGATCCGAATAAGTCCATCTGGGAGATGATTTCCGATGGACAGGATATAGTTAACATTGGAACGAGGCAAATCAATTCCCGCGCGTATGTTTCGCGATTTAATTTTTCCGGCACCGATCAACAAAAGAAGGTAGGAACGCTCTCCGGCGGTGAACGCAACCGCGTTCATCTGGCGCGCATGCTCAAAGAAGGTGCCAATGTTCTGCTGCTGGATGAACCAACCAATGATTTGGATGTCAACACCCTGCGGGCGCTGGAAGACGCGCTGGAGATTTTTGCCGGCTGCGTTGTCGTCATCAGCCACGACCGCTGGTTTTTAGATAGAATTTGCACACACATTCTGGCGTTTGAAGGTGAAAGTAAGACTGTCTGGTTTGACGGCAATTATTCCGAATATGAAGAAGACCGCAAAAGAAGACTAGGTGCCGCCGCCAGCCAACCGCACCGGATAAAATATCGGCAGCTTACTAGAAGGTAAAAAACAATTTTGTCCTTCCCGCGAAGAGGCTGCGTCACAATCCTCATTTGTCATTGCGGGAGGTATTAGACTAATTAAGTCCGGCCCAGATCAAACGAATTAGCGCAAGCAAATTGGGAATTTAATGAGACCCAAGCTACAGGAATCCCGATGAAACGGGATGAACTGGAGCTTGCAGGTCGAATTATCCCGAAAGCGAAGCGTCGGGATAATGTTGGGTCTAATTCCCCGCCCCTTGGGGCGTATTTCCCTTTAGATACCCCGCTGCTTGCGGCGGGGTAGTTCATTTTGTCAAAAGTAAAAGGGTAAATATTACTTCCGGCTACTCTGGCAAGCATCCAGCCATTTGAATTAGTAATTGTGGAAAATCGACATCGTTCCTTACGATAAAAATGTCATTTTAGTTGATTTATTTGGTCAAATAAGTTTAAAGAAACTCATTCTAAAAAGGATTATAAAGATGCCTATCCGCTACTATAGCACCAATCGCAATCTGAATAATGTCGCGGGAATTGTTCCCTTTACCGCCAGCGTATCGTTTAAAGAAGCACTGCTGATGGGGCAGGCTCCTGATGAAGGCCTGTTTGTGCCGGATTCCATTCCACAGTTATCAGTAAGCGATATACTGAAACTGAGAGACAAACCTTACTGGCAAACCGCAATGCTGGTCGCGCAGGCATTTCTATCCGACGAGTTTTCCAAAGAAGTTCTCGAGGCTGTGGTGAAAGATGCTTACAACTTTCCTGTGCCACTGGAGGCTGTTTATCCGCGGGCTTTTGTCATGCGCCTGGATCAGGGGCCAACCGCATCATTTAAAGATTTTGCCGCCAGAATGATGGCCAGACTCATGAGCCATTGCCGCGTCAAAGGCGAGAGAATCAATATTCTGGTGGCTACTTCCGGCGATACCGGCAGCGCTGTGGGCGAGGCTTATAAAGGAGTCGCGGGGATTGATGTGACCATTTTATATCCGGCGGCGGAAGTAAGTCTGATGCAGAAAAAGCAGCTCGATACCATCGGCGGTAATGTGCAGGCGCTTTGCGTTGACGGGAAATTTGACGATTGCCAGAATCTGGTGAAGGTTGCTTTTTCTGATCCGGAGCTTGCCGGGTTTAATTTATCTTCGGCTAATTCTATCAATTTCGGCCGGATTCTGCCGCAAATTGTCTATTATGTTTATGCCTATGCCGAGCTTGCAGGAGCCGGTGAAGAAGTGATTTTTTCTGTTCCATCAGGCAATTTTGGTAATGCCCTTGGCTGTGAATACGCTCGCCGCATGGGTTTGCCGGTGGCTAAACTTGTCATGCCCACCAATGAAAATGACGAATTCCCGGTCTTTCTGGCAACCGGCAAATACAACAAAGTTTCACCATCACGAGCATGCATCTCCAACGCGATGAATGTCGGCCATCCCAGCAATCTGGCACGGTTCTTTGAGTTATACGTTGGCACCGTTGATCGCGTTGGAAACGTGCATCGCTATCCGGATATCGAAGAAATGCGTCGCCATATCTATTCAGTCACAGTTTCGGATAAGCAAACTCGCGAAACTATCAAAAGTGTTTATGGTCGCTACCACGTGATTCTGGAACAGCATGGAGCCGTCGGCTGGGCCGGGCTTGAGGAATATTTCACAAATACCGGTGATGAAAAATTAGCAATTTGCCTGGAAACCGCTCATCCGGCAAAATTTCCGGAAGAAATTAAACAATTACTGGGAATCGCACCCGAGCTCCCGCAAAGTTTGAAAGACATCGCCCAAAGAAAAGGTAGTGCGATTAATATAGCCAATGATTACAATGCTTTTAAAGACTATCTGCAAAAGAATTTGAATATCAAAGAATAGATATTTTCTGTCTGTATAATTTTTTTTCACAGAACGCTTGACTTTAAAAAATGGTGTGGTATAGAACGATCGTTCTATAAATTCATTAATGGAATAATTATATGGCTGCAAACGAAAAGATAATTAAAATATTGGCAACAGGGTTTTGTTCGGGGTTGTCCCCATTTGCTCCCGGCACAATGGGCACATTGGTGGGCATTCCTGTTTGCCTTGTTTGCCTGCCACTTACCTGGCCTGCGCGATTATTCTTTGTCATTATTTTATCGGCTTTGGCCATTTTTATTTCGGGGCGTGCGGAAACGCTTTATTTGAGAAAAGATGACCAGCGGATTGTAATTGATGAAATCGTTGGTTTTCAGGTAGCTATGCTGCCGGTGGCAATAACCGGATTGAATATTTGTGCTGCCTTTGCTCTTTTTCGGCTATTTGATATCTGGAAGCCATTTCCTGTGAATAAACTGCAAGACCTTCCCGGCGGCTTGGGCGTGGTCATCGATGATGTCGGTGCGGGAATTTATGCCGGTGTAATAATGTTTGCTTTAAACTATGCGGGGATTATATGAAAATTTCTATCCTGACAATCGGCAATGAATTAATGAGCGGGCGCATCGCTGATACCAATTCTTCGTTTATCGCGCGTGAAATCAATTTGCAGGGCTGGCAGGTGGAAGCCATGATGTCGGTAGGCGATAATTTTGATTCCATTAAAAGCCGGTTGAATTATTTGCTGGCGCTGACTGATGTTGTAATATGCACAGGAGGGCTTGGACCCACGGCCGATGATATTACCACAGCCGCAATCGCACAGGCTTTGAGCCTTCCATTATATACAGATGAAACTGTTTTGCAGAAAATTAAAGACATATTTGTCAAATACAATTTACGCTGGGTGGAAAATAACGCCAAGCAGGCGATGTTCCCACAGGGCGCGGAAATAATCGCTAATCCGGTAGGCACAGCCGCAGGCTTTGCCTTGCGGGTGAAAGAAAAATTAATCTTTGTCATTCCCGGGGTGCCGCATGAAACTCAGAAGATGATGCCAGGTGGGGTTATCCCGATCTTACGCAGACATTTCCCCGAGCCTGATCAATACTCTGCCAAACAGACCATAAAAACATTCGGGCTTGGTGAGGGGGCGGTCGATGAAAAGCTTAAGGATATTGATTTTACAGCAATGGGAGTGAACGTTGGGTTTTACCCAGTGTTTCCGGAGAATTACGTCGTATTAATTTCGCGTCACAAAACTCAGGAAGGGGCGCAAAAAAATCTGCAAAAGGCGCAGGACGAAGTTACCGCACGTCTGCAAGACTACATCTTTTCCTATGGAGAGAAAACACTGGAAGAAGTTATCGCCGATCTTTTGACTGAAAAAAAACTGACCATCGCGGTTGCCGAATCCTGTACGGGAGGATTGATTACAAATCGCCTCACGGATGTGCCCGGCAGTTCGGATTACCTGGAACGGGGATTGGTTACTTACAGCAATGAAGCGAAAATCAACATGCTGGGTGTTTCGGCTGAAATCATCGAAAAGCACGGAGCCGTGAGTGAGGAAACGGCGAGGCTTATGGCTGAGGGTGTTCGTAAGCTTGCTGGAACTGATCTTGGTCTTTCCTCCACGGGCATTGCCGGGCCAACCGGTGGCAGCAAAGAAAAACCTGTCGGCACTGTTTATCTGGCGCTGGCTGATTCTCAACAGACCATTTGCCGACACTATGCTTTTCGCTGGGATCGCCGAAGAAACAAGCATGTCTTTTCGGAAGTGGCGCTAATTATGTTGAAAAATTATTGTGAGACTCAAATTTCAAAAACGAAGTGAATTGAAATTTGTAAGTTAATGAAACTCAGATATTACAAGAGCATCGCTGTAATATCTGCCAGTTGAATTATCCCGAAAGCGAAGTTAGCGGGGCGATGTAACAATCCCGCACAGCGGAGGGTACAATAGCTTCCAAAGCTTGCTTTGGGGTTCATAACCGTGATCTGCAGGAAAAAGGTTAGGTAATGATTGATTCGGGAAAAAATATCCGTGCCTTTCTGGCAATTGAACCGGCGGAAGATATTTTGCAAGAACTGTCCCGCTTGCAGGAAAAATTGAAGCGGGAAATCAGCGGCCGGATTAGCTGGACAAAACCGCAGGGTCAACACCTGACGTTGAAATTTTTTGGCGATATTTCGGCTGAAGATGTAAAAAATATTTGTTCGGCAGTTGAAAACCGCATAGCTTCAGTATCGTCATTGAATCTGAAAATTGAGAAACTTGGAGTGTTTCCTGATGCCCGCAGGCCGCGAGTTCTTTGGTGTGGTGTTTCAGGCGATGGAGAAAAACTTTTGCTATTACAAAAACAACTGGAAGCTGATTTTGAAGGTATCGGCTTCCCCGGGGAAGATCGACCCTTTCGGGCACATCTGACCTTAGGCCGGATCAAGGAGCCGCATGGTTTAACCGGAATCAGCGAAGCTTTGACTAAGCATAATGCCTATGCCGCAGGCGTTTTTGAATGCAGGCAATTGATCTTATTCCAAAGCAATCTCTTGCCGCAAGGCGCGGTTTATACAAAATTGGCTGAGTTTACATTGAAAGGATAAAAAAAGTGAAAAAAGAAACAAAAAGTAATACTGAAAAAATAACGGAGTTAGGGAGGTCACATATGTGTGCAGATTTAGACAGATCAAAGGCTGTGGAATTAGCGATTACGCAGATTGAAAGGCAGTTTGGCAAGGGCTCGATTATGAAATTGGGCAGTTCAGAGCGGGTTGCAGATGTTCCGGCGATTTCCACCGGATCACTCAGTCTCGATATAGCGCTGGGGACTTTTGGTGTTCCTCGAGGAAGAGTAATTGAAATCTATGGGCCGGAATCAGGCGGCAAGACCACACTGGCGCTGCATATTGTCGCGGAAGCGCAAAAGAAAGACGGAATTGCGGCTTATATTGACGCTGAACACGCCCTGGATGTCACCTATGCCCAAAAAATCGGTGTCAATACTGACGATCTACTGATCTCTCAACCGGATACCGGTGAGCAGGCGCTGGAAATTGCCGAAACACTTGTTCGCAGCGGCGCGCTTGATGTATTGGTTGTGGATTCCGTGGCCGCACTCGTTCCCAAGGCCGAACTCGAAGGTGAAATGGGCGACGCGCAAATGGGTTTGCAGGCAAGGCTCATGTCACAAGCGTTGCGAAAACTAACCGGCAGTATCAGCAAATCCAAAACTACGGTTATTTTTATCAATCAGTTACGCATGAAAATCGGCGTCTTTTTCGGCAATCCGGAGACGACCACCGGTGGTAATGCCTTGAAATTTTATTCTTCCCAGCGGCTCGATATTCGCAAAATGACTTCCATAAAGAACGGTCAGGAAGTCATCGGCTTCAGAACAAAAGTTAAAGTTGTAAAAAACAAGCTGGCCCCGCCTTTTAGAGAAGCGGAATTTGATATTATCTTCGGCGAAGGTATTTCGCGTGAAGGTGATGTGCTGGATCTGGCAGCGGCAAATGAAATCATTGAGAAAAGCGGCGCCTGGTATTCCTACAAGGGTGACAGAATAGGACAGGGCCGTGATAATTCAAGGATTTTCCTGAAAGAAAATCCGAATATTATGACGACTGTGGAAAATGAAGTGCGTGCCAAGTTGGGTATCGTACCCAAAGAGCAGGAAGACGATAAGTGAAAGTTTTAGATCTCGCGGCAGCAAAGCAAAAGGCTTTTCTTCTTTTGTCTTTGCGGCCGCATTCGGAAAAAGAGCTGGAGACGAAACTGCGGGAAAAAGGTTTTCCCGCAGCTGTCATTAAAGAAGCGCTGGAAAAACTCCACGATTTGAAGTATCTAAATGACGCGTCTTTTGCCAACGGTTGGGCGCGTAATCTGGTAGTGAACAAACTCTGGGGTAATCGTAAAATAATTGTCAGCTTGCGGGAGAAAGGCGTGGCAGCGCAGTTTATTGATGATGCTATCGCCTCGGCCAGACTCGAAATGTCAGAAGAAGAGGCGATCACGGTTTTAGTTCGAAAAAAGGCAGCTAAAAAGAAGCCGGTTGCTTTTGATATAAAAGAAAAACAGAGAATTTTTCAGAACCTGATGGGACGAGGTTTCCCGCCGGGATTGATTTTAAATAAACTGGGGAAGGCAGGAGAGGAAGAAATTGATGCTTAAGACAGGCAACGAAATACGGGAAAGCTTTTTAAAATTCTTCGAGGAGAAAGGGCATACAAGGGTAGTAAGTTCTCCCCTGATTCCGAAAGATGATCCCACGCTGCTTTTTACCAACGCGGGTATGGTGCAATTCAAAAACGCGTTTTTAGGCCTGGAAAACCGTGGGTACACGAGGGCGGTTTCCTCCCAGAAATGTGTCCGCGCCGGCGGCAAACATAACGATCTGGAAAATGTTGGCGTCACCTCGCGCCATCATACCTTTTTTGAAATGCTCGGCAATTTTTCCTTTGGCGATTATTTTAAGGAAGAAGCCATTGCCTGGGCCTGGGAATACTTAATTGATGTGGTCAAACTTCCCAAAGAGAAACTCTGGGTGACAATTTATACGGATGACGATGAGGCTTATGCGATCTGGCATAAAAAGATGAAAGTGCCCCAAGACCGCATTGTCCGTCTTGGTGAAAAAAGTAATTTCTGGATGATGGGCGAAACAGGCCCCTGCGGCCCCTGCTCCGAAATCATTTATGATCAGGGCGAAGGCACAGGCTGCGGACTTCCCACATGCGATCTGGATTGCGGCTGCGATCGCTATCTGGAAATATGGAATAATGTTTTTACGCAATTCGACCGCGATGAAAAAGGCAAATTAAATCCGCTGGCCAAGCCCAGCATTGATACGGGCATGGGGTTGGAGCGCTTGACGGCTGTTATTCAGGGAGTGAAAAGTAACTATGATACTGATTTTTTTACTCCTATTATCCGGTTTGTGGAAAAAATTTCCGGCAAAACTTATGGCAAAAACGCGGACAATGATGTCTCCATTCGGGTGATTGCCGATCACAGCCGTGCTCTAACATTTTTGATCGGCGATGGCATTATGCCCAGTAATGAAGGCCGTGGCTATGTGTTGCGCCGTATCTTAAGGCGGGCGGCGCGTCACGGGAAAATGCTCGGCATTAATAAACCATTCTTGCATCAGGGCGCGCAGGTTGTCATTGATATGATGAAAGGCGTTTACCCTGATCTGGTGGAGAAATCCTCTTACATCATCAAAGTAATTCTCAATGAAGAGCAACGCTTCATGGAGACGCTCGATGCGGGTTTGCGCATTTTGCAGGAAGAAACAGCCGTGCTGAAAAAAGCGGGTAAGTCCGTTCTGCCCGGTGCGCTGGTGTTTAAGCTCCATGACACGTTTGGTTTCCCCACGGATTTGACGGCGGACATTGTTAAGCGTGATGGTTTTACGCTGGATAATGAAGGCTTTGAAGCCGAGATGCAACAGCAAAGAGAAAGGGCGCGAGGCGCTTGGAAAGGCAGCGGCGAGGAAGCAGTGGCCGAATGCTACCTGAAGGCGTCCAGCTCCGGTATCGTCACTGAATTTTGTGGCTACGCAGATGTTGTCCAGGCGCAATCAAAGATCAAGGCAATTTTTGTCGAAGGCAAACCGGCGGATACGGCGCGCGAAGGACAGGCGGCGGAGATCGTTTTGGATAACACAACCTTTTATGGTGAATCCGGCGGTCAGGCAGGTGACACAGGCTACATCGAAGGAGGCGGTTTTAGATTTGCCGTTCTGGATACCAAAAAGCCGGTAGATAAATTTATCGTGCATAAAGGGATGGTTCAAAAAGGGAATATAAAAGTTGGTGATGTGGCACAATTGATCGTTGATGAAGAAAGGCGAAAAGCAATTGCTGCCAATCATTCCGGCACGCATATTCTGCAGGCGGCGCTCAAAGCGGTGCTGGGCGATCATATCAAGCAATCAGGTTCACAGGTCACGGCCGAGAGGCTGCGTTTTGACTTTAGTCATTTTTCCAAAATCAGCGATGATGAAATGCAGCGTGTGGAAGAAATAGCAAACGATATAATTCGCAAAAACCTGGAAGTGCAGACGGAAGTTTGTGCGCTCGAAGAAGCGCTCAAAACGGGAGCCACGGCAGTGTTTGATGAGAAATACGGCGCGACAGTGCGCATCGTAAAGATGGGCGAAATGAGCATGGAGCTTTGCGGCGGAACACATGCAAAGCGCACAGGCGATATTGGTTTGCTCAAAGTTATTCATGAATCGGCCATTGCCGCAGGCGTCCGGAGAATTGAAGCGGTTACCGGTAAGGAAGCGCTTATGTATATGCAGAAGGCGGAAGAAGAACTCAGAAAAGCTGCCAGCATGTTTAAGGTAAGTCCGCTGGAGCTTGCCGACCGAACTGAAAAATTGCTAAAACACACAAAAGAACTGGAAAAAGAAATTGAAGCCCTCAAGGCAAAACTTGCCGCAAAAGATTCCGGTGATCTTCTGGGCCAGGTACGCGAAATTGGCGGAGTGAAAGTGCTGGCAGTGGAAGTGAGTATTGCTGATGTCAAGACGCTACGCGACTTTGGCGATAAACTTCGCGATAAAATGGAATCCGGCATTATTCTTCTGGGAAGCAAAGCAGGAGAGAAGGCTTTGCTGCTCTGCCTGGTTACCAAAGACCTGACCGGAAAATATTCCGCCGGCAACATCATCAAGGAACTGGCGCCTCTTGTCGGTGGCAGTGGCGGCGGCCGGCCCGACATGGCCCAGGCCGGTGGGACACAGCCGGAGAATTTGGGGAAAGTTTTCCCGGCTCTGGAAAAAATGCTGGTAAAGTAGGTGACGGTAAGGCGTTTTCGATTTGATTTATCCTTAAACAATAAAAGAAACAGATATGACGCTTGAATCTTTAAATATGTTGGATCATGTTCGTCAATCATTTATCGCTGTGGCGAGCAGGACTGATCGTTCTCAGATTGGTCAATTCCTAACCCCCTCCTCCATCGCTGATTTTATGTCGTCGTTGTTTGAAGCCAGAACAAAAGAAATTAGAATTCTCGACCCCGGCGCGGGCGCTGGTGTTCTCTTTGCAGCCTGCGTAGATAAATTGCTTTCGCAAAAAAAACGGCCACTTTCTATCGATGTTGTTGCCTACGAAACAGACAGAACCATTTTGCCGCATCTTCAGGAAACCATGGATCGATGTGCGGCTCTTTGTACATCGCGTAATGTTAGCTTCAATGGAATAATAAGAGAAGATGATTTTATTGCTGCTGCAATATCTGAAACGGAAGAATCCCTGTTTGTTGTTCCAGGCCAACGTTTCACCCATGCCATCCTTAATCCTCCCTACAAAAAAATCAATGGTGAAACGCACGTAAAAACAATGCTTTATTCAGCGGGGCTGGAAGTTGCAAACCTATATGCGGCTTTTGTTTGGCTGTCGATGCGCTTGCTTGAACCGGGTGGCCAAATAGTTTCTATAACGCCGCGGAGTTTCTGCAACGGCCCTTATTTTAAAAAGTTCCGTGTTGCCTTTCTGGATATGTTGAGTCTCAGGCGAATTCATTTGTTCGCTTCACGCAACAAAGCTTTCGGCGATGATAATGTGCTGCAAGAAAATATCATTTATCACGCTATTCTGGAAAAGAAGAAGCCTCAACAGGTTATCATTTCGGCATCAGACTGCGATGATTTCGATAATGCCAGCACACTATCCATACCATATGACCATATTATATATCCTGGTGATCGGGATGTTTTTATTCGTCTCGGAATTGATGACACCGCGATTCACGTCATGAAGCAAATGCAATGTTTTATATTCACCCTCGATAAGCTGAATTTAAGTGTTTCAACTGGACGTACTGTGGATTTCAGGGCAAAGGAGCATCTGCGTCAGTCCCCTCAGGAAGGTACTGCACCTTTGATATATCCGTGTCATTTCCAAGATGGTTTCATCAGTTGGCCTCTCGAAGCAGGAAAGAAACCCAATGCCATCGTCGCATCTTCCGAAACGTTTGATCTCTTCGTAGAAAAGGGTTATTATGTTCTCATAAAAAGATTTTCTTCCAAGGAGCAAAAGCGGCGTGTAATGGCGGCGGTGTATGACCCTTCAAGAATTGAGGCTCCTTTTGTCAGTTTTGAAAATCATTTGAATTACTTCCATCGAAATGGCAAAGGATTGTCCGCGAAAGTGGCAAAGGGGCTTGCTCTATATCTCAACTCTTCAGTTGTTGATCAGTATTTTCGTTTATTCAGTGGGCACACGCAGGTTAATGCTACAGACTTGCGCAAGATCCATTATCCAAGCGAGGAACAGCTTATTAGACTAAGTAGTCATGTACAGGAAGGAATGCCGAATCAGGAGACTATTGACAAGATCATAGGGAAGGAGTGTGGAAACTATGCCTAAAAAAGTAAATAAGAAAAAGGCTGACCAAAGAATGAAGGACGCTTTAAATATACTTGATGCCTTGGGATTACCCAGGCAGCAACTTAATTACCGATCTGCCCTGACCCTTCTTTCGTTGCTTGCCCTTGAACCTGAAACCGGATGGAAGGATGCAAGTAATCCTTTAATGGGTATCACTCCCATGATGGATTTCTTTTCTGAACACTATGGGAAAAAGTATGCGCCGAATACCCGCGAAACAGTGCGTCGTCAAACTGTTCATCAATTTCTGCAAGCCGCGTTGATTGTCGCTAATCCTGATAAACCATCCAGACCGACTAATAGCCCCAAGGCTGTTTATCAGATTGAACCATCCGCTCTAAAGTTGCTGAAAGGTTTCGGCAAGCCAGATTGGAAGAAGAATTTGCAGAAATATCTGTGCACAGTGAAAACCCTCAAAAAGATTTATGAGGGAGAAAGGGAGATGCAGCGATTGCCCGTCATGCTAGCAGATGGTCAGGAAATAAAGCTTTCTCCCGGCGGACATAATGCTCTGGTTAAGAAGATCGTCGAAGATTTCTGCACCCTGTTTACTCCCGGAGGCCAAATTATATATGTCGGCGATACCCAATTAAAATGGGCTTATTACGATGATGAGAAACTGGCTTCTCTTGGTGTCACGATAGAAGAACACGGCAAAATGCCGGATGTCGTAGCACATCATGTAAAGAAAAACTGGTTGGTTCTGATTGAATCAGTGACCAGTCATGGACCGGTCAATCCAAAAAGGCGACAGGAATTAAAGAAGTTATTCGTAGGATCATCGGCCGGATTGGTTTTTGTGACGGCCTTTATCGATCGACACGCCATGTTGAAATACTTAAACGATATCTCTTGGGAAACCGAGGTTTGGGTAGCCGAGTCTCCAACTCATTTGATTCACTTTAACGGCGAGCGTTTCCTTGGACCTTATGATGACTAAGGGAAAGAACTACAATTAGAGATAGTTGATCAAAATGTTAATATCAGTTATTCATACTCATCCAAATCCCGGCAGCTTCAACCATGCCATTACGCAAATGGCGGTCGAGGCAACAAAAGCAAACGGGCATAGAGAATTCTCACATGATCCACGAAGGCTTGAATATGTTTCATTTCGATGAGTTATTAATTCCCCGCTTTGCCGCATTCGCGACAGCGACCATCATGGCCAATCGTTCCAATGCAGGTTTCGTCAATACACAAAACCCTCTTTTCCCAGTCATCATCAGAAGCGGAACTTTCGGCATTCTTTATTAAATTCTCTAATGGTTTGGGCGGCTCTTCTTTAATTTCAGTTACCGCGGCGGCAGGATTTATCGCGCCATCATAAGGCTTGCCACATTCTTTGCAACGTCCATCATGCCCGATTGTTCCTATACAGCTCTCATCGATACAGAGTGTTCTTTTTCCCCAGTCTTCATCTTTATCCAGTATTATTTCGGTCATTTTTTTCTCCAAATAAAAAATTGTCAGCGGCTAAGAGTGACGCCGACTCGATCACAATATTTGCGTACCGGGCATTTAGTGCAAAGCGGTGAGACGGGTTTGCATGTTTTTCGTCCGAAAGCGACCATTATTGTATTGTAAATTATCCAATGTTGATGAGGCAGTTTGGCGCGCAGGGCAAATTCCGTTTCATCCGGTGTTTTTGTCCGCACATAGCCTAAACGGTTGGAAATGCGATGAACGTGAGTATCCACACAAATACCTTCCTTGCCGTAGGCTAGAGATACAACCAGGTTGGCGGTTTTACGGCCGACTCCTTTGATGCTTAATAATTCATCGAGATCATCGGGTACTTGAGAGTTAAAGCGTTTGATCAGGTCCCGGCAGACGCTATGAATTGTCCGAGACTTTACATGATAGAAGCCCACCGGATAAATTGTTTTGGCGATTTTCGCCTGAGTAACTTTCAGCATTTCTTCAGGCGTTGATGCCAGGGCAAATAATCTTTCTGTTGCCACTTCAGTGACTTCGTCCTTGGTGCGCAGGCTAAGCAAAGTTGAAATCAGGATCATAAACGGATCGTGCTGGTCTTCCGCCAGATGAGAAACAATAGGCATGGTGCCCACCGCCAATTCTTTTTTCAGAATTTTGATGACATCATTAATTTTAATTTTTTCCATTACAGATAATCGCCTTCCTATGTTTACTCTCATAATATTTGATCACTAAAAAATCAAGTTCATAAATGTGCGATGCGCATTTATTTGCCTGAATTCTAACCGATTCATGGCCGCAAATCAGTAATCATTCCTGCGTATTTTCCCTTGACATAGGCTCTATATTCTTATAGTTGCAGCTTACGTCCTTTGCGGGCATCTGATGGAGTGAGTATATATGCAAAAAAAGAAACAATATTCTGTCAATCAATCAGCCGACGCTGATAAACGAAGAGGCCGGCAAGGCCATGTCATCGTGATTGAAGATCGCTGCAAGGGTTGTGGCTTCTGCATTGCTAATTGTCCCCGGCAGGTTTTAAGTTTTTCTTCAGTTTTCAACGCAAAAGGCTATCATCTACCCAAGGCGGTTGATGCCGCAAAGTGCGTTAACTGCCATTTCTGTGAAATTCTCTGCCCCGATTTTGCCATTTACAGCGTGGCATTAAGTGACATAAACGATTGAGGTTTAAAGGAGACTTGTTTTGTTTGCAAAAGCGGTATTAACAGGAACACATTTTATCAATGGCGATCAGGCCTGCTGCGAGGGAGCGCTTGCTGCCGGCTGCCGTTTTTTTGCCGGCTATCCCATAACACCGGCAACAGAGATTGCGGAATCCATATCCAGGAGGCTGGCAGAATTAGGCGGCATATATATTCAGATGGAAGATGAAATAGCCTCTATGGCGGCAATTTTGGGCGCAAGCTGGGGAGGCGTCAAGTCCATGACCAGCACATCGGGCCCCGGATTTTCTTTGATGATGGAAAACATCGGCCTGGGCATTTGCACGGAAACCCCCTGCGTGATTTGTAACGTCCAGCGTGCCGGTCCCAGTACGGGCTTGCCGACTCTTGTGGCTCAGGGCGATATGATGCAGGCGCGCTGGGGATCGCACGGCCATTATGAAATAATTGCTTTGTCTCCGGCAAGCCCCCAGGAAATGTTCGATTTTACGATACGCGCATTCAACCTCAGTGAACAATTTCGAATTCCTGTGATCATTCTGGCTGATGAGGTGATCGGACACATGAATGAACGTGTGGTTATTCCGAGTGAGGAAGAAATTGAAATCATTGACAGACGAAAGCCCACTGTTTCCCGCGAAGATTATCTTCCGTATAAGGCGGATGCCGATGGCATCGCACCTATGGCCAACTGCGGCGACGGCTATCGTATTCATATAACGGGACTTACCCACGATGAACGAGGTTATCCCGCGATGGACGCCAAAGCACAGGATAATATGGTCAAACGCCTGGTGGGGAAAATCCGTAATAACCGCGAAAAAATCATCAGCACGAAAACCCTCTTTTTAGATGATGCGGAAGTGATCGTTGTGGCCTACGGCATCAGCGCCAGGTCAGCCATGCAAGCAGTGCGCGATACCCGAAAAGATGGAATCAAGGCAGGGCTCATTAAGCTCGAAACTATCTGGCCGTTCCCGGAAGAATTAATTCGCTCAATTGCGCCTCAGGCGCGGGCATTGATTATGCCGGAGATCAACGGCGGTCAAATGGTTCTGGAGCTGGAGCGTGCAGCCTGCGGCGCCTGTCCGGTGACGCTGGTATCTAATTACGGCGGCGCGATTATTCATCCTGATTTGATTCATGCCGCGATCGATAAGGCAGCAAAGGGGAAAGCATGACAACGCAAAAAAATATTACGCCTCATCCGATGGATTCACTTCTTCGAACAGAAAGGATTCCGCATATCTGGTGTCCCGGTTGCGGTATCGGTACTGTTTTCGGTGCAGTTCTTGCCGCCATTAAAAACACAGGCTGGGATCCAAATCAGATAGCAATGGTTTCGGGAATTGGTTGCACAGGACGCATGGCCGGTTATATCAAGCTCGATTCTTTTCACACTACGCATGGCCGGGCAATTCCTTTTGCCACCGGCCTGAAACTGGCCAGGCCGGATACTAAAGTTATCGTCGTATCCGGAGACGGCGATCTTTTTGCCATTGGCGGCAATCATTTCATTCATGCCGCCCGCAGGAATATGGATATTACCGTGATTTGTGTCAACAATCTTAATTACGGCATGACCGGAGGCCAGCAGGCGCCAAGCACGCCGCTGGGCGCAAAAACCACAACAACGGTTAATGGATCGCCCGAAGAGCCTTTCAATTTTTGCTATCTTGCGTCCGCTTGTGGTGCTTCGTATGTAGCACGATGGACGGCCATGCAGGTTCGGTCGCTCCGCAGTTCAATCACGGAGGCCATGCAGAAACGCGGCTTTACTTTTGTGGAAGTAATTACACCCTGTCCTTCGTCATTCGGCCGCAGAAACAGAATGGGAAGCGCGCTGGAAATGCTGAAGTTCTATCACGGCCGCTCGGTTATTCGCGGTGATATTGATCCGAAGGACGCCTCCATGGATATTGATAAGGAAATAGTCGTAGGCAAGTTTGTTGATATTGAAAGGCCGACATTTATGGATCATTATGAGAATGCCAACCGCCACCAGATCCCCAATTGGCGCATGCATCCCGATAACCAGAAAGCACGGTGAGCCAGATGAAAACTCAAAAGGAAAGGCACATTTTAATAACCGGTTTCGGCGGTCAGGGGATTGTTATGGCCGGGGATATTCTGGGGAAAGCCGCGGCTATCTTCGATCACAAGCACGCCACCATGACTCAAAACTACGGCCCGGAAGCACGAGGAGGTGCATGCTCAAGCCAGGTAATTATCGGTCCGGAAGAGATTCTTTTCCCCTGTATTGAACAGCCGGAAATCCTGATATGTATGAGTCAGGAAGCCTATACAAAAAACATTAAGACATTACGCCCCGATGGTACGCTCATTTGGGATACGGATCTTGTCCATACCAAAAAAGGCGAGAACAATTTCAAGCTGCATAATATTCCAGCTACGCGTTTTGCCGAGCAACTGGGAACAAAGATGATGGCCAATATCGTTATGTTGGGATTTCTCTGCGCGGTGGAAAATCTAGTTCATGTCGACGCGCTCAAAAAGTCTATTCTGGATTCAGTGCCTGCGTCAACCAAAGACAAAAATATCGACGCCTTCAATATGGGAAGAGAATACGGCAATTCTCTTACTTGAAACCATTTCGATTTCAAAGGATCACGGGTATAATACCCTCCGCTTCGCGGGATTGTTCAACTTACCAATTCCGCCTCGCTTCGCTTTCGGAATTGGAGTTTCAACAATAACGAGGCGGTAGTGAAACTCAAATCCCAGGAACGCAGTGATTTGGGATTTGCTAGTTGAACTATCCAGCCTAAGCTGTGGCAAGAAGGAGGAGACGAGACGTATTATGTATACGTTGAGGAAGCCGACGACGCAGCCAACAAAGTTAGCCAAAGAAAGCGAAACGGTTTCTAATTGTAGCCTTCATCAAAGGCAATCATATCCAAATGCAAGGTAGCAATATCCTCGACATCAAGATCAACTTCTTCAGTGGTATTAGGCAAATCAACCATTTTGATATAACGCCGGCACTTATTACACACATCCACCCGATAGCGCTCTTCACCTTCTACCGCGAAGTATGCCAGCGAATGCTGTTCTTCGTTGCCGCAGAAAGGGCATTTAATCCGATGGAAATACCATTTAAATCCGCATTGATGACAGAAAAGATACCGTTCTCCTTCATCGCCGTTTCTAATTTCGCCTATTTTGGGCTCTTTACCGCAAATAGGGCAGTATCCTTCAGTCCAGTGCGATTTATCGACGACTTTCCCGTATTTTTCGGCAACGCATTCCAATTCCGGCCTTAAGCTTTCTTCAAGAAACAGATCAATTAAATCCAGTTGATCTTCAGCCTCAGAGCCCGGTTTCAGGTTTTCCACTATCGGCTCCTCTTGCGTATGGTCAAAGGAAGCTCGGACCATTTTTTCCCAGTCAAATTGCTTATCGTTAATAATCTTGATAATATTTTTTGATTCTTCAGGCATTCTCTTTTCCGCGATAGAAATTAGAGAATAAAAATATTCTTTTGGACGGAGTAAATCAAATTTATTGCCCGCAAAATCGATCAGCGGCAGTCCACCTTCCATTTTTTGGCTGATTATATTCTCATTTACGGTAAAAATGGAAGTTTGCATGCTGTGACGATATTGTTCACGCAGAATTAGAATTTCTCCCAATATTTCCAAAAGATCCGTGTAATGTGGATTTGTTGATTTATAATCCTCTATTGTTTTCAAAGACTTACGCAGTGTTGCCGCCATTACTTTTAACTCCTTAAGCTTTCTTGATTTTCGACAATTGTGCTATATCCGCTTTCGATGGTATGTTCAAGGTATATTTCCTTAGTCCTTGAAAATTGCGCCCGTCGATGCGGAAGTCACCAGTTTGGCGTAGCGTGCCAGATAGCCTGTCGTGATAGCTGGTTGTTTTGGTTTCCACGCCGCCTTGCGTCTGGCTAATTCTTCGTCATTTACTTTCAAGTTCATCTATTCGCAACAATCTATGACCCTCGAAAATAGATAGGATGTAAAGATTATTTCCGTTTATTTTGTAGACGATACGATAATTTCTGAAAATCAATTCTCTTATATCATGGTTGGAAATTTCGGGAACACTTCTTCCTCGGAGAGGATTTTCAGATAAGGATTCTGCGTGTCCGATTATCTGGTCAACAAATTTGGCAGCTAGTTCGGGGCTGTCTTGAGATATAAAATCATCAATCTCGCACAATCGTAATAGCGCTTCATTTGTCCATTTAATTTTCATCACATGCTTCTTCTCGCACTCAATGCCGCCTTGAGTTCTTTTGTGCTGTATACATTTCCGCTTTCAGCATCCGCTATACCTCTGCTGACAGAATCAACAAAAGATTTTTTATAAACCAGTTCATCGTAGTCAGCAGGAGAGAGGAGAACTCCGGCAGGTTTTCCGTTTTGAGTTATAATCAATGGGTGTCCGGCTTTTTGAATACCCTTGAACCATTTAGAGATGCCAGCTTTAAATTCCGCAATGGGAACAATATCATTTGAAATTGAAATGCTTTTCATTTTGTTGGCTCCTTATTTTGCTATGTTTGATGGCCTAAATATAGGCCAAAACAATGGATAAATCAAGTTTGTATCAGTCTTTAAAGATTGCTCCCGTCGAAGCTGATGTCACCAGTTTTGCATAGCGCGATAGATAACCTGTCGTGATGGCTGGTTGTTTTGGTTTCCACACTGCCTTGCGCCTGGCCAGTTCTTCAGGACTTACTTTCAAATTCAGCTTTTTGGCCGGAATATCTATGGTGATAATATCGCCTTCCTTCACCAGTGCAATAGGGCCGCCTTCCGCGGCTTCGGGTGAGATATGGCCGATTGCCGCGCCTTGCGTGCCGCCGCTGAAACGGCCATCAGTCAATAGCGCCACCGTCTTATCCAAACCCATACCGACAATTGCGGAAGTAGGTGAGAGCATTTCTCTCATCCCAGGGCCACCTTTGGGGCCTTCATAGCGGATAACAACAATGTCACCACCTTTAATTTTCCCGTCCATAATTGTGGCGATAGCGTCATCTTCACAGTCAAACACGCGGGCTTTGCCTTCGTTTACCTGCATCGGCTTAGCCACAGCGGATTGTTTCACCACCGCTCCGTCCGGCGCGAGGTTGCCGCGTAAAATGGCAATGCCGCCTTGCTGTGAATATGGATTTTTCAACGGGCGGATGACATCGGTATTCAAAACGCAGGCGTTTTTTAAATTGACCCCGACAGTTTTGCCGGTGACTGTTAATGCCTTTTCATCAATGACACCCAGGGGACTGATTACTTTCATTACTGCTTGAATGCCTCCTGCCGTATCCAAATCTTCAATATGATGATGTCCTGCGGGGCTTAGCTTACAGAGGTTGGGAGTTTTCTCGCTTATTTTGTTAAACAGGTTCAAATCAAGCTTGATTCCCGCTTCATGGGCAATGGCGGGAATATGCAAAACGGTATTGGTGGAACAACCCAGCGCCATATCCACAGCGATGGCGTTTTTAAAAGCGGCAATTGTACAGATATCGCGCGGTTTGATCCCCTTCTTGAGTAAATCCAATATTTTCATTCCGGCGTGTTTAGCCAGTCGGTGACGGGAAGCCAGCACTGCAGGAATTGTCCCGTGGCCTGGTAATCCCAGACCCAAAGCTTCCGTGACACAGTTCATGGAATTGGCCGTGTACATGCCGGAGCATGAACCGCAGCCCGGGCAGGCACAATCTTCCAGTTGCTTCAATGCGGCGGCAGTCATCTTTTTGGCTTTGACAGCACCAACGCCTTCAAAAACGCTGATCAGGTCAACGGTCTTGCCCTGGAGTTTTCCCGCGAGCATCGGACCGCCGCTGATGAAAATGGACGGAATATTGAGGCGCAGTGCGGCCATGAGCATGCCCGGAATAATCTTGTCGCAGTTAGGGATGAAAACAAGCGCGTCAAACGGATGAGCC
>Ga0247841_10005610_pt1 | contig 20131 bp, 16 predicted proteins | sample LaCruzMarch2015__2_FD_192410 | JGI IMG/M metagenome (GOLD analysis project Ga0247841, IMG submission 192410) | Freshwater microbial communities from meromictic Lake La Cruz, Castile-La Mancha, Spain - LaCruzMarch2015_18m | ecosystem: Environmental > Aquatic > Freshwater > Lake | place: Spain... | reverse complement strand
TGAATTTAATCATTTTCATCCTCTTACACATGAAATTTTAACTTTGGGTGTTAAGGTTTCATGATAATCCAGAATTTCAAATTGTCACATTGATTCCGCCATGTAAAATAATGACCGGATTTGTGTTTTTAAGGTGAGTTTTTAACACATCGAACTGAAAGACCACTGCATGTCATAAACCAATCGCGGTAAATTCCGTTATACCAGGAATCGAGCACACGGCGGGATTGCTGCATATAACCATGTATGCCATCTAATGCCCACCATTGGCCAATTATTCTTTGTCCATCAATAACCCCGGCATAAATGCCTGGGCAATTCAATCGCCTTGTCCACAGGTCCTCGCCTGAAGACAGGTATATGCCATGGTAGCAGGACATGCCATGGTAGCAGGACAATCATTTTTTCTACCTTTGCCCCTTAAAAAAAATATATATGATTCTCGTCACCGGAGGAACCGGCCTCCTTGGTTCCCACCTGCTGCTCGACCTTGTCAGATCGGGAAAACAAGTTCGTGCAATCAAACGCTCCACAAGCAACACAGAGATGGTGCGCAAGGTTTTCTCCTATTATGTTTCAAACCCCGATGAACTGGCTGCAAAAATTGAATGGGTTAACGCCGATCTTATGGATTTTGGCGCCACTGCAGATGCATTGGCGGGGGTGACCGAGATTTACCATTGCGGTGCCGTGGTGTCCTTTTATCCGAAGGATCATAAAACCATGCTGAAAGTCAACATTGAAGGTACAGCCAACCTGGTGAACCAGGCGATTGAACACAAGGTCTCAAAATTTTGTTATGTCAGCTCGGTGGCAACCCTGGGCAGGGCTGAAAACGAAGGCCTTTCAACGGAAGAAACCTATTGGGTCCCATCCCGGAAAAATTCGGTTTACAGTATCAGTAAATATGGTGCCGAAAGGGAGGTGTGGCGTGGCATGGAGGAAGGCCTCCCGGCGGTAATCATCAATCCCTCGGTTATTCTGGGGCCAGGGTTCTGGAACGATAATTCCGGGTTGTTCCGTTTGGTTTGGGAGGGGTTGAAATATTACACAAACGGGGTAAACGGTTATGTCGATGTGCGCGATGTTTCACAGGCAATGATTGGGTTGATGAACAGCAATTTATTTGGCCAGCGTTACATTTGTTCCTCGGAAAATGTTTTCTACCGCGATTTTTTTAGTATGATTGCCAAACAACTCAATAAGCCTGCCCCTTCGGTCAAAGTCCCCGGGGCGCTTACCTCCCTTGCGTGGCGTGTAGAAGCGGTCCGTGCTTTCCTGACAGGTTCAAAACCCGAAGTAACCCGTGAAATGGCCACTACGGCCACCCAGTTTTATACCTATTCCAATGAAAAAATTAGAAATGCCCTCCATTTTGATTTCCGGCCGGTAGCGGGTTCAATCCGTGAAATCTGCGATTTTTTCCTGAAAGATCAGGGAAGATAATGGAGGCAGGCTGTCAGGTTGTCCCGAAATACCTGAATTGGCTTTTCAGGCTTGCGGCCACATCGGCAAACTCGGTCTCTTTTTCAAACTCGACCATCAGGTGACTGTCAATCAGGATCCGGGGGTTAACCGACAACCGGAAAATTTCACGATAGGTTTTTTTTCTCAGCGGGCCGTCTGATCCGCTCCCCCGACGGATGTTTTTTTTGTATGCGATGGTATTTGATAATACGATAAATGGATATAAGAAAGGAAATAGTGCCACCGATGTGCTTTTTATCCGGGTGGGATGGATTTTTATAATTTTAAACCCGGCCAGTTTTGCCAGGGTCCTTAATTTTTGAATACCGGTTAAAAAAAGGTGGCCGTAATAAATTTCGGGGGTAATATTTTGGTCCGACATCCAGATACTGTCGATTTCATTGGGGGGCATGCTTGTGTTGAACCGTTCGCTTTCGCTGAGCAAATAGCTTAGTTTTGCCCGTAGGTTGGAATAGTTGGGGGTTGTAATGATCAACCTCCCCGATGGTTTTAAGACCCGGTTAAACTCTTTGAGCGCTGCCAGTTGATTGGCAAAGTGTTCAATCCCTTCCTGACAGATCAGGGCATCGGCCGTATGTCCGGGGAGGGGAATCCCGTCGGAAATGTTGGCCCGTTGGCATTTTAACCCAAGGACTTGAAAATATTCGGGGAACAGGTCAAAAGGCAAAGGCCGGGCCCCAATCTCTAAAAGAATTCTGGAAGTGATCCCATTCCCGGCTGGAAAATCGACAACCATGCGGTTTTCGAAATGTTCCCGGTTTGACAGTAAAAATTGTTTGATGAAATATTTGATGCTCTTCCGATCGTCTTCGTAGGCCATGGTTGTTGGATTACCGGATCAGGTTTCTGTAATGATAAAAACGGTTAACGATGTCGTCAACAAATCCTTCGGTCTTATAATCCGGAAACAAAGTCCCCAGGCTATCGGCACCGGGCCGTGGACTTTTTTTTGACCGTCGCAGAAGATAATAATCTACATGCCGGTTCCATTTCCCTTTGTCCGTACCGAATTTTTCTGCCTTTTCACGGGCAGCCAGTACCCTTCCGATGCCGACATTGTATGCGGCCAACACAAAATATATTCTTTCCCGGGGATCAACGATATCTTCCGGAAGTTGTTTGTCGAGGTATTGTAAGTACTTAACGCCCGCTTCGATTTGCCGGGCCGGTGACGAAAGGCTGTCAATGCCGTACTTTGCGGCTATTTCCGGCATCAGTTGCATCAAGCCGCTTGCATTCCGGGAAGAAACCTGTCCTTGCCTGAAATTGGATTCTTCATAAACCAGGGAAGCAACCAACCTCCAGTCCCAGTGGACCCGTTGGCTCTGTTCTTTCAAAATCTCGTCGAAAGGGGAAAGCTGGTTGCTGTTGACCGAAAAATAGTTGCTTTTTAGCCAGGTCACAATTCGTTGGTTGTCATAATATTCGAGGTAGGTTTTTTTTAATTTTCCCGACGTTTTAAATTCTTTAAGCCATCGGTTGATTTCCAGAAGCAGTGAATCGGAATGGTGCCCGACGCCCCAGCCATAACTGTAATGTGGGAAAGCAACCAGGGAAACATCAATATTGCGATAGTACCGTTTGTAGGCCATGGCAACATTTTCCTGGCAAAGGGCATATCGGATTTTACCTTGTGAAACCAGCCGGATTAAATCTTCCTGGCTGAACACGGACGATTCCTGAAGGATTGATTTTCTTTTGGTTTCCTTATAAATTGAGTGATAGATGGATGTAAAAAAAGGATTTTTCCTGACGTGGAGTGTGTCGGCAGGAAATTCTTTTAGCGATGTTACATAAGGTATGCTGTTTGTATTTTTTCCGGGCGATTTTAACTGAACAAGGGCCAGGCGGGTTTCACCGAAAGGATCAGAAAAAGAAACCAGGTTTTTCCCTTCCGGGGTTATGGGAAGGTTCAGCGCCATCAGATCGGCAGCATTATTTTTCAGGTAATAGTTGAGCCCCGATATGCTCTTACTGGAAATCACTTTCAAAGAAACGCCCAAATGTCGGGCAAAAGCTTCCAATAAAACCAATTGGTACCCCATGGGTTCCCCACGGTAAACAAAGTAATTCAAGGTGTTTTCGTCCGTTAGGGCAATCAGATAACCCCTTTCCCTGATCCGTTGAAAGGCGTCTTTTTTCTCCGCTTCCCGGTAAAAGAAAAAATGGGTTATGTAAAGGGCAATGGCCAATAAAACCATGCCCATCAGAATGGTCCTAAATCTGAGAATGAATTGCGATATTTTTTTCAATATAGTGTTATGCAACTTTTCTATATCTCCAGATGGCCAGGGTTACAATAAAGAAAGCATAAATAACCAGGGCCCAGAAATAGCGGCTGATATCGGCAAACGTTGAACCTTTCAGCAATACCATACGCATAATCCTGATAAAATACATCAACGGGTTCAGTTTGTCCAAGGTTTGCGCCCATTGCGGCATGCTCTCAATGGAAGTGAACAAGCCGCTCATCAGAATGAAAACCACCATAAAAAAGAACGAAATAAGCATCGACTGCTGTTGTGTATGGGTGATTGTGGAAATAAGCAGTCCGAACGCCAAAATTACAAAAAGATAAACAGATGCCGATAAAAAAATGAGCCAGAGGTTCCCTTCGATGGGAATATTGAAAAGCAATTTGCCGATAGAGAGGCCGAAAGCAAGTTCAAAGATGGAGATAATCCAGAAAGGGATTAGCTTTCCGGCAATAAATTGAATTTTTACAACAGGCGTAACGTTGATTTGTTCTATGGTTCCGATCTCTTTTTCCCTTACAATGTTCATTCCCGACAACAATAGCCCGATGATGGTCACCAGCAGTACCAGGATTCCCGGGACCATATAGGTTTTGTAATTGAGTTCCGGGTTGTACCAGTAACTGTATTCGGTGAGGATGTTTCTCAGGGAAGATGTCGTTGAACCCGAATTGTTTGCCAGGGCAGTTTGCCGGTTGTAATCAAGCAGGATGATCGTTGAATAGGCGTTGATAAGTCCGGCAGAAGCCCCATTGATGGCATTAATGACAAACTGTGCAGTCGCCTGGTTTTCTTTCATCAGGGTTTTTTCAAACCCGGCAGGGATGTTCAGGATCAGGTCCACCTTGCCCTGTTGCATCTGGGCTACCGCTTCCTGGTATGAAAAGGTAAAATGCTTTATCTGATAAAAGGGGGACCCTCCAAATTTTTGGACCAATCCTCTTGATGTGGCCGAAAGATCGGGATCAACGACCGACATCCGGATGTGTTTCATATCGAAAGTAGCTGCATTCACTAAGATAATAAGCTGAACGATGGGGACGAGGAAAATAATCGGCAACATGGCTTTATCCCTGAAAACCTGCAGGAATTCCTTCTGGACGATATACCGGATTGTTCTCATCAGGCCAACCGAATATTGAATTTTTTAATGCTCAGTATCAGAAAAAAGAGGGTAAAACCCAATAAAATCAAGGTTTCGTGCCAAACATTGGCAAGTCCGTTCCCTTGAAGCATGATGCTTTTAATGATGGTTATAAAATATTTTGGGGGCATCACATAGCAAAACGCCTGTAAAATCCAGGGCATATTTTCTACCGGGAAAATAAAACCGCTCAGCAGGATGGTCGGAAGCATCAATGCAACGAGGGAGACCATCATGGCGATTTGCTGACTGCTCGTAATGGTCGAGATCAGGATTCCTAAGGAAAGGGCCATACAGATGTATAAAAAGCTTTCGCCTAACAACAAACTGACGCTTCCCAGCACAGGTACGTGAAAAACCGTGTTTGCAAGGATCAGGATAATAATGGCGTCGATAAAAGCCAGGAAAACATAGGGAAATACTTTTCCAATGATTATCTGGACCGGTTGTAGGGGTGAAACCAGTAATAATTCCATAGTGCCCAGCTCCTTTTCCCGTGTTATCGCCAGGGAAGTCATCAATGCCGATATCAGCATCAGCAACATGGCCATCAATCCCGGAACGAACATATAAACCCCTTTGAGTTCACCGTTATACATCATGCGGGTTTCCGGGATGATTTGATGGGGGATTTTTTCCGAATTGATTGAAATCAGGTAATTGCTGATGATCCCACTGACGTAGTTTACTAAAATATTGGCTGTGTTGGGATCAGAAGCATCTCCGATAACCTGAAGATGTGCCGTGCCGGTTTTTTCCATTTTTTTTGCGAATTCCGGCTCAAAAATGATGGCCAGGCCGACTTCTCCATAACGGAAAGCATCCTCAATTTCAGCCACGTTGTTCAGGTTGCGTTCCAGGATAAAATATCCGGACGATAGGATTTTATCGCTGATCGTCCGGGTGACAACATCTTTCGACGGATCATAAATGGCAATCCTGGCATCTTTTATTTCATTGGTGATCACATAGCCAAACAACATCAGTTGAACGGCAGGCATTCCAAAGAGGATCAGCAGGGTGCGGTAATCCCTGAAAATGTGATAAAATTCTTTGACAACAAACGCACCGAAACGTTTCATCCGATCTTTTGTTATAGGGCCCTGTTTTCGAGGGAACAGAAATGTAAACAGTTATTTTCCACGCGCCAATCGAATAAATACATCGTCCATGGTAGAAGCATTATATTGATATTTTAATTTTTCTGGGGTGTCAAGGGCCGCAATTCGCCCATCGACCATGATAGAGACCCGGTTGCAGTACTCCGATTCGTCCATGTAATGGGTGGTGACAAATACCGTAGTACCCCCGTGTGCCGCTTCATAGATCAAATTCCAGAACTGACGGCGCGTAATCGGGTCAACCCCTCCGGTAGGCTCATCGAGAAAAACGATTTTGGGGTTGTGGAGCATGGCCACCGAAAATGCCAGTTTTTGCTTCCAGCCCAATGGAATATCACGGATTAGCTTGTTACGGGCAGACGATAAGTCCAACTTTTCCATCAGGGATTTTGCCCGTTCCGAAATTTCATTTTTTCTCAGTCCGTAAATGCCTCCGTAAAAGCGGATGTTCTCGAAAACCGTTAGATCGTCGTACAACGAAAATTTCTGGCTCATGTACCCGATGTTCTGCTTCACCTTTTCCCGTTGTGTATAAATATCGTAGCCGGCCACGTTGAGCTCTCCGGAAGTCGGGTACCATAAACCACAAAGAATTTTTATTGCGGTCGTTTTACCGGCCCCGTTTGCTCCAAGAAACCCAAATATCTCCCCTTTCCGCACCTGAAAAGTCAAATGGTCGTTGGCGATAAAATTGCCAAACTTTTTGACCAGGTCTTTGACGAGGATAATATTTTCCGATGAAATCGCCATACCTTGTTTTGTGCGGATGTCAGGTGTTAAGGTCACGTCATTCATGTGGTCGGTGTGCAGGCATTGCGATAATTTAGTTTATGGTCATCAAATCCATGAAACAATCTTCGATGGTAGCGGTTATGGGCTCAATGTCAACATGGGGATGCCCTTTTTGAATAAGGTATCTTTGTAATTCATCGGGTTGTATTTCTCCTTTTCTGAACGAGAGGTGGACCGATTGTCCAAAGGTATCGGCCCGTCGGGCACCCGGATATTGTATAAGTTCTTTTAATAATGGGTACACATCGCCGGCCTTGACCGCAAGCAATGCGTAAGGATAATCTTTGATAATTCCTTCAGGGGTATCTATTTTCATGATTTTTCCGGATTGCATCAGGGCTACCCGGTCGCATTTCCCGGCTTCGTCCATGTAAGGGGTCGAAACCAGAATGGTGATCCCGCCATCTCTCAACCGTTTTAACATATCCCAGAATTCACGGCGCGATACGGCATCAACACCGGTGGTTGGTTCATCCAGAAAAAGGATCCGGGGTTTGTGTATCAGGGCGCACGACAAAGCAAGTTTTTGTTTCATCCCTCCGGACAATTTTCCTGCTTTGCGTTTTTTAAAAGGTTCAATCTGTACATAGATATCTTTGATCAGATCGTAATTTTCCTCGATGGTAGCGCCAAAAATGGTGGCGAAAAAGGAGAGGTTTTCCTCAACGGTGAGATCCAGGTACAACGAGAATTTTCCCGGCATGTAGCCACAAAGGTTCCGGATCTGATGGTATTCTTTAACCACATCATGCCCTTCCACAAAGCAGGCCCCGCGATTTGGGACCAACAGGGTGGTCAGTACCCGGAACAAACTGGTTTTTCCTGCGCCGTCGGGACCAATAAAACCAAATAACTCCCCGCCTGCAACATCGAACGAAATATCGTCGATGGCAAGCGTGGCACCGTAACGCAGGGTGAGATTTTTTACGGATACAGCAACCGGATCCTTCACTGGGTTATGGTTAAAGGGGTTTTTAAGTCGGGAAAATTATTGCTTCGGAGGTGTCGATTTGGTCCAATAGGTATTTCTCCCCAACATGGAAACACCAATAAATCCTCTGATTTTCAATTTGTTTTTAGATTCAAACTGAATTTTACACTTATATGTTTTTCCGTTTTTGGGATCGTATATAGTTCCCTCCGACCATTCATCCGTACCATTAAAAACAAAGTTTTTAAGGTTTACCAACCCGATTATCGGTGTCGATTTCAAGGTTGCATCAGGGTTTTCTTTGTCGGTGCGTGGTTTCCCGGTAATGGAATCGATCGGTTCCCTTAGCCAGACCAATTTTCCGAAATACTTCCCATTTTCTTTATAAATCTGAACTTTCCCTGTGGCCTCCTGGTTAAGCCATGTGCCTAAGATATCGTCGGCCTTGTAGTTTTGGCCCTGAAGGGCGATTCCCGTTCCTGCAATCAGGATAAGGACCAGAAAAAAATTTCTTGCGTTTTTTTTCATGCGTTGTTTTTTTAATGATTAAGGAATTTGATTTCACCAGGCATCCCGATTTTCATACTGCCATCGTTTGCCACACGAACTTTGAGGGCATAAACAAGGTTCACGCGTTCCTCTTTGGTTTGTATGGTTTTTGGCGTGAATTCGGCAGTCTGGGAAATCCAGATCACGATACCGGTGGTTTTATGGTTGGTTGTTGCATCTTTGTCGTAACGTACCTCGACGGTATCGCCTAACTTTATTTGTGGGAGCTGTGCGCCGGTTATATAAACCCGGAGTTGCATCTCCCTCAGGTTGGCAATTTTATAGAGAGGTTTGCCAAAAACGGTAATTTCATCTTTTTCTGCATATTTTGTCAAAACGGTCCCTTTTAACGGGTTGATAATTTGAGCGTTTTTAATCGATTCGTTGACCTGTGCAATCTGTTGATGGGTTGCAGCAACCTGGTCGCTGATGCCCTGGAATTGGGTTTTTATCGATGCAATCTGTTTCCCGATCAGGTTCAGGCTCGAATTAATATCGTCCATTTGTTTTTTGGTTGCCGCCCCATCTTTAAGCAGATGGATGATCCTTTCCTTTTCAATAAGGATGTTTTCCCGGTTCTGTTCCTGAACGGCAATCTGGGCAGTCAGGTCTTCTTTTCGGGAAGCGGTGGCATTTTTTTGGCTGACGACCTGAAGTTTTTTCAGATAGAGGTCAGTCGTATCAATAAAACCAACCCATTGGTTCGAATCCAGGGGTTGTCCCTCTTCAACAATAAACTTTATTATTTTCCCATTGGCCTGGGAGGAAACGGTTACCTCCGTTGCTTCAAACGAACCATAGGCATCGGGCTTGTTCTGGTCGTTCTGGCAGGAAATGCCTAAGAATAAAAGCCCTGACAACAATCCAATGAACCGGTTTTTCATGCTCGACGATATTTAAATGATCAAAGTTTTCCCAAAGCAAATAAATATGAAATGCGCGCTTTAACAAGTTGTATTTTGTGGATTTCCATCATCATCCTGGCATGTGTTTCATCGTTCACCCGGAGGATATAATCGCTGGAAGTAATCATTCCATGGTTGAGTTGCGACGAAGCAGTTTTAGCGATTTCGGCCCTCAGGCCGATCAATTGCTGGTCGCCGGCAAGCAGGTCGGACAGTTTTTTGATATCGGATAAAATTTTCTGAGTGGTAACCCTCAGGCTCTTATCGAATGTTTCCTGCTGATTTTTCAAGATATCCCCCTGGATGTCAAATATTTTCTTTTCATTTTTATTGGCATTCCAGTTCCATGGGTTCCAGGTAAGCCTGGCACCCACCATGACCATGGGGGCAATGTCGCTCGAAAGAAAATTGTATCCCGGCCTGCCAAAACCAAGCTGCCCAAAAGCCAGGAATTTTGGGTTCCATTTGGTGGTGACCATATTTTTCATCAGGTTGACCCGGTTGCGCTGAATGTCGAAAAGTTCATATTCAATGCGTTTATTTTCATATTGTTGTCCGGGGTCCGGAATTACCGGCAGGACGACCAGCGACCTTTCGTCAATGGGGGTTGATATCAGTTCCGAAAGCATGTGAAGACTGGCTGTCCGGTCCATAGACAATTCGTACATGTTCTGCTCAATGTTAATGATTTCGGCCCGGATCAGGTCGGCATTCATTGGCAGTAAAACCCCATTTCTGACAGCCGATTCAACTTCGGAAAGTTTTAATTCAAGTTGTTTTTTTGTGTTGGAAAGCAGCAGTATGTTCTGTTGGGTAAGTAACATGCTGAAGTAAAGCTGGTTAACCTGGTCTTTCAACAGGTAAAGCGTGGCGTCAACATTTTTTTTGTCCACGTTCAGGTTGAATTTTTCAAGCCGTTTCTGGTAATTAGTCACGTTGCCATCATAAACCGGCTCACTGATGTCTAAGGTGAGTTTGTACTGGTCTTTTGGGATAACCGGTCCCTGAAGCGGGGGAAAGCCGGCCGGTAAAGGAATTACCACCTCGGTAACTTCGTTTTGCCAGGATGCGCTTCCGTTGATATTGAACTGGGGAAGGTAGTTTTTGTTCAGGTTTTTGGTCCTGAAATCGCTCGATTTTTCCAACAGGGCAGCCTGCCTGGCAAGGGGATAGGTTATTTGTACCTGTTGATAACAGAAGTCTAAGGTGAGCGTGTCCTGGGCTTCGACTTTTGTGAGGGGCGCCCCTGACAAAAAAAACACAAGCAACAGGAAACACAGTTTAAAAAGTGCGTTGGCTTTTTTCATATCCTTTTAAGGCATTCGAAATAAAAGTGGGGACTATTTGCTTTCTTTCTTCAAAAAACAGTGCCATTTCGTCATCGGACAAAGCAAAAATGGTTTGAAGAAGCGGTTGGGCCACAACCGGAAAGATGGTCAATGCAAGAATGTTCACGTAAATATGAAAAGGGTCAATTTCAATTCCCAGCTCATCTTTGAGTTGTTTCCGGATTTTTTCAAGAAATATTTCGGGAAGAATGTCCTGCTTGACAATTATTTCCCTGAGTTGTTCAGGCTTTTCGTACAGGGAATTGATGATAAAATGGACAATGTAGGAATGGTGTGAGATAAAATTGATATAAAATTGGGTAAAAGTTTCAATTTTAGGGAACAAGGGCATGTCCGATAAAAAGATTTCTTTCATTTTAGAAGTAATCTGGGCGAAAGTTTCATTGAACACTTTTTCAAACAGCAACTCCTTATTCCTGAAATAATAGTGGAGCAAAGCCTTGTTGATGCCTGCCAGGTTTGCTATTTCCTGCATCCTCGTGCCATTAAAGCCTTTCTGGTGGAACACCTGGCGGGCAGCTTCCAATATCTTTTCTTCGGTATTTTTTGGGTTCTCCATTTTATTGCCCATTTGTTTAACCATTGGGATTAATCTTATGGTTTAACCAGGCGGTCAAATATAAGCGAAATTTTTTTACTTCCGACAAATGTTGAAAAAAATTATTTAGGGATTTTAATTTTCTGTCCGGGTTTTAGCCTGCTGGCATTTTTAATGTCGTTGATATTTTTGATTTGTGACACGGTAATGTCAAATTTATCGGCGATGTCCCAAAGGTTGTCGCCCGAAACGATGGTATAATAAAAATATTTTTGGGAGGGGGTTGATGTTTTGGCAGGCTTGGTACCGGAGGTTTGTTTTGGTTTGGACGAGGCAGTGGTACCTGGGGAAACGACCTTTAATTTCTGGCCGATCAAAATTTTATCTCCCCGGAGGTTGTTCCAGGTTTTAATTTCTGTAATGGAGCAATGATATTTTTTTGCGATGCCTCCCAGGCTTTCCCCGCTTTTAACGATATGGAGTGTTGTGGAAGTACCGGCCGGCGGGGGTGAATGGTAGGAGGCATTCATTTTTGACTTCCCGGTTTTATTGTTGGCAAGGAGGGCGGTAGCCGTATCCGGTTTCATTTCAGAAGCGGGGATATAGGTTGAAGAAGGACCGGATTGATTGGGCTTTTCCCGTGGCGGTTTGGTATAAACCAGGAGTTTTTGTTTTGGTTTGACATACGTTTTGCGCAAACCGTTTAACGCTTTTAGTTCAGCGATCGTCATGTGGAATTTTTTAGCGATGCTGGTCATGGTTTCCCCGCTTTTTACAGTATATAGGTCTGCTTCGCGGTAATTGCTGAAGGCGGCTGAAAAAAGGGAATCCTGGGAACTGATGTTTTTTGTTTTGTAGGCATAAAGGGCATTTTCATTGTTGATGAAATCGCCGATATTTTTTTTTCGCAACCTGACTTTGTACGTGTTATCGGGCGTTGCCGGGATAAAATCATGTTTAAAAGATGGGTTTAAAAAAGCAACTTCATCTTTCGGAATCGATAACATTTCCGATATTTGGTCGAACGAAAGCGGGTTTCGTGCGGTCACGGTATCAACTTCATAATACAATATTCCAGGGTCAACAGGATAAATTTTATGCTCATTGGCATAGGTCATAACATAACTTGCCGCTATAAAAGCAGGCACATAGCTTCGGGTCTCTTTGGGAAGATAATTGTGGATGGCCCAGAAATTTTTCAATCCCCCGGAACGGCGAATTGCCTTATTGACATTGCCGGCGCCAGAATTATAGGCAGCCAGGGCAAGGGGCCAGTTGCCATAAATATCATACAGGTCGTTCAGGTGTTCACATGCCGCAATGGTTGATTTGTAAGGATCAAACCGGTCGTCAACATACGAAGAAACCTTAAGCCCATATACTTTTCCGGTACCATACATAAATTGCCATAATCCCTTGGCCCCGGCCCTTGAATTGGCGGTGGGGTTCAATGCCGATTCAATAACTGCTAAATATTTTAGTTCGAGGGGCATGTTGTATTTATCCAGTTGCTCCTCAAACAGTGGGAAATAAATTTGGGCCAGCCCAAGGATCCGCGCGGTCAATTTGCGTTTTTTTAACGCATAAACCTCAATAAATTTTCTTACTTCGCTGTTATAAACAAATTCAAACGGCGTTTGGTCGTTCATTTGCGCAATCCTTTCCCGGTAAACAGAATCGGGAAAAACCGGAATATCATGGTCGGTATAGGTGTTCCAGTTCTGAAATTTACTTGCATTGGGAAATTCGGAATCTTCAAAAATCTTTAGGTTGGCCAGGCTGTCAAGCATTTGTACAACCGGATCGTCCTCAATCAAAGGTTGATTTTTATATAGTGAATCGGTCCTGAGGGTATCCTGTGGGAAAAGAATAACGGGAAAAAATAAAAAAACGAGAAAGGACAACAAGGTTTTTTTTAATCGCATGGGGATGAATGGTTCTATCGAATAGAAATAAATAACTCCAAAAATAGAGTTTTATTATACGAAAACGAATGCCGGACAACCTCACACAATCCCGGAAACAAGAACGGACCGGTTATTAAACGCCTATTTCAACCGGATATAATTAACATTCAACGGGATGGATAAAATTGCTATTTTTGTGGCATCAACTTATTAAAAGATGAAGCAGATTTCACTAACCGGTATTTTTTTCTTTTTATTCAGCACAGCCTTGTTGGCACAGGATCCTGCCGGGGCCGGGCCGGTTTTGCGGCACTGGATGACTGCGGATGAATTGTTGCGCAAAGGCGAAATTGGAAAAAATTTTGTTGAAACCGACCCTCCTGCCGCCCCCGTCCGGAATGTGGCAGAATTTGACCCGATGCAGGGGGCGCTTATCCGGTATCCGTTCGGGCTTCCGTTTTTATTGATCAAAGAGATGGCTTTGACCGTGAAACTCACCACCATTGTCGAATCCCAGTCCCAAAAGAACACGGTTATCCAACAATATCTTTCCAATGGGATCGATACCAGCCACTGCAACTTTTTAATTGCCCCAACCGATTCTTATTGGACAAGGGATTATGGCCCCTGGTTTGTTTCCGACAGCTTGAACCAAGTCGGGATCGTCGATTTTCCCTATAACAGGCCCCGGCCCAACGATGATGAAATACCCAAAAAAGTGGCGCTCATGCTCGGTATCCCCTGGTATGGAATGAACCTGGTTACTACCGGTGGAAATTATATGGCCGATGGATTAAATACCGGGGCTTCTACAAAACTGGTGTGGGAAGAAAACCCATCCCTGACACACGCCCAGGTTGCAGGGAAAATGGAAGACTATTTGGGTATTGACAACTATCAGGTGGTCACCGACCCAAACAACACCTACATTGACCATATCGACTGCTGGGCAAAATTTTTAGCTCCCGATAAAATATTGATCCGCAAGGTCCCTCCCTCGCATTCCAGATATACGGCCATCGAAGCCGCTGCTGCATTTTGGGCAGGACAAATTTGCCCGTATGGTTATCCTTATAAGGTATATCGCGTAATGACCGGCCAGGACCAGCCCTACACCAATTCGGTTATTCTGAACAATAAAGTTTTGGTCCCATTTATGGGCAATTATTGGGACGATAGCGCCAAAGCAGTTTATCAGGCTGCCATGCCCGGATATACGGTTAAGGGGTTCATTGGAAACCCGTCCACCCCATGGGAATCCACCGATGCGTTGCATTGCCGGGTCATGGGTTTGGCCGATGTGGGCCAACTCTATATTTATCATATTCCTTTATCGGGGAACCAACCTTGTGAAACCGGATCTGTCATCCATGCAGAGATTTTAGCCTGCAGCCAGGAACCCATAAAAAACGACTCTGTTTTTGTCAACTATAGGAGCAATCAGGGGCCTTATCATTCGGTGTTGATGTCCAATACCGGATCAAACCATTATATCGGGACCATTCCGAAACAACCTGCAGGAAGTATTGTCAGGTATTATCTCTCTGCAGCCGATGAATCAGGCCGGCATGCTTCGCTTCCATTCGTCGGCTCTGCCGATCCCTTCCGGTTTCAGTCGGTGGTTACCAAACTGACAGCGGTGCCCGACACCCTTTGGTTTGACGATGCAGGCCAGGCCTGGATGGGTTTAATTACGCAATTGCACAACAACCTGGCCGAAAATGTGACATTAATGGATGTTCAGCAGTGGGGCATGGGAATTTCCTGGTGGGTCGATTCCTTGTCGGCGCCCTCTTTGCCTCATACCATCGTTCCGGGCGATTCGGTTGCCATTCGGGTTAAAGTCCCGGTCCCGGTCAATGGTTCCCCATTAACCGATTACTATATAGATTCCCTGCGGATCACTGCTTCCACGGGAATACAACATATTGTTTTGATGATTAATACCGATATCCTGCAAAACGTTGTCAATCCGAATGCTTTTGCCGAGCTGGGCCAAAATTTCCCAAACCCGTTTTCAAATGAAACCACCATTCCTTTTATCGCCCATCGTAGCGGAATGGCAAGCCTGGAAATCTTTGACATTCATGGTATCAAAGTGCGTTCGCTGGTGGATGGCTGGTTTACCGCTGGGATGCATCAAATTTTATGGAATGGGACTAACGACCGGGGAGCCGCACTTCCCGGCGGAATATATCTTTACCGGCTGATAACCGGCAATCAAACCGTTACAAACCGGATGGTCCTTATTCGTTAATGCGTTTTTCGGGACGCATTTGCGGAAAAAAAAGAACATCCTGAATGGAAGGCGTATTGGTCATGATCATGGCCAACCGGTCAATACCAATACCTAGTCCGGCCGTTGGGGGCATTCCGAACTCAAGGGCCCGTAAAAAATCTTCATCGGGCACCATCGATTCTGAATCCCCGCGTTTCCCAAGTTCAAGTTGTGATTCAAACCGTTCACGCTGGTCAAGGGGGTCGTTCAATTCTGAGAAGGCATTGCACAACTCTTTTCCGTTGCATATAGCTTCAAACCGTTCGACCAGGCCTGGCTTTGACCTGTGTTTTTTTGCCAGGGGCGACATTTCCACCGGGTAATCGGTAATAAAAGTAGGTTGAATTAGAAAGGGTTCGCATTTTTCCCCAAAAATCTGGTCGATGATTTTTCCTTTGGCCATGGTTTTGTCGATGGGCACATCCAGCTCTTTTGCAATGGAAACCAGGGCTTCTTCTTCAACTCCTTCTATATCCATTCCCGTGAAGTGTTTGATTGCCTCAAACATGGTAAAACGTTTCCAGGGACGTTTAAAATCAATTTGATTTTCCCCCACCATAACCTGGGTTGTCCCGTGAAGGTCCATGGCAATTTTTTCGACCATCTCTTCCACCAGCCCCATCATCCATTCATAATCTTTATAAGCAACATAAAGCTCCATTTGTGTAAATTCGGGATTGTGGAACCGGTCCATGCCTTCGTTTCGGAAATCTTTTGAAAACTCAAATACGCCGTCGTATCCTCCCACGATGAGCCTTTTTAAATAAAGTTCATTGGCAATCCGCAGGTAAAGGGTCATGTCAAGGGTATTGTGGAAAGTTTTAAACGGACGTGCAGCTGCCCCACCATAAAGGGGTTGTAGGATGGGGGTTTCCACTTCGAGGTAACTTTTGTTGTTCAGGAACTGACGCATGGAGTTGATCAGTTGGTTGCGTTTAATAAAAACCTCGCGAACCTCCGGGTTGACAATAAGATCGACGTACCGTTGCCGGTAACGTTGCTCCGGGTCGGTATAGGCGTCGAAAACAGCCTCTTCCTTTTCCTTGACAATGGGCAGGACACGCAAGGATTTGCTCAATAATTTCAACGTTTTAACATGGATGGTGACCTCTCCCATCTGGGTGATAAAAACATATCCGGTAACGCCAATAATGTCTCCAATGTCGAGTAGTTTTTTAAAAACCGTGTTATAGAGGGTTTTGTCTTCATCCGGACAAAGGTCATCGCGTTTGACATAGAGTTGGATCCGTCCGCTTTCATCCTGTATTTCAACAAACGAAGCAGCTCCCATAATGCGGCGGCCCATCATGCGACCGGCGATCTGTACCTGTTGAAAGAGGGTATGGTCGGAGGGAAAACGTTTTTTAATATCGGATGCCCTGGCATTTATTTCAAAGGTCTGGGGGGGATAAGGGTCAATGCCAAGCCTGAGCAGTTCATTCAGTGAATTTCTACGTATTGTTTCCTGTTCCGTCAATCCGGTTGCCATAGGTCGAAAATTTTTGTAAAGATAGGGAATTACGATAAAACGTCGTGAAGGATATGATGGGAATGTAATCCTGTAAAGCCGGAAAGATGCAGTTGATAGTAAAGAAGGATGGTGTCAAGCAACATTTTCCGGGTAGTGGGCAAGAGGCCGGTCATCGTTTCGGCAGGAGGATGGGGAGGGGTGTTGCCCCAGGGGCCTGGCCGGAAAAATGGGGCTGTCAACATGGAAAAAAAAACCGAACTGTTTGCCGGGTCAAGATAGTGGGGATGGTCGGGAATGGCAGGTTGGAAAAGCCCCTCCCGAAGGTTGAAAAATGGCGATTGCACCGAATGGTTTGTTTGTGGAAAAATCCCAAGATAGTGACAAAGCTGAAGGGCAAATAAAATGGGGAAATGGGCAACGGCATCCATGGTTTCGTCCAGAAACTGGCACGATGACCATAAAAATTCAAATAGGGGAGGATTGGGTTCCTCCTCACGGATGGATTTGTACGCAAGCTCATTGATAAAAAGCAGTACAGAACTTTTCCGGATATCTGTGGGGATGTTATGGTAAGGATGTCCCAGGTGAACCTCCCTGACGGGATGAAGGGTGCGTTGTTCCTTGTGATAAACCACCAGGTCGAGCAAAGTCAGCGGTTGAAACAGACCCGGTTTGACTTTTGAATTTCGGCCATGCACGCCGCGGAAAAGATAGGATTGTATTCCGAAAATCTCAGTATAGATTTTAACTATAATACTGCTTTCAGAATATTTAATAGTGTGAAATACGATGCCTTTGGTTGATTGGAGCATCAGTGGATAACCAGGATTTTTGTGACGATTCTTTCTGAACCTGTATCGTTGGATGCATAAACCAAATAGACCCCGGTATGCGCTTTACGGCCATCAAAATTCTTTCCGTCCCAAATGGCCTGGCCGCCTTCAGCACGGGTAGAATAAACCAAAACCCCGTTTACATCGGTAATCCGAACCTGTGCGTTGGTGACCAGCCCTTTGATGGCAATAAAACCTTCGAAATCGGATTTTACAGGGTTCGGGAATGCATATACGTTTTCGTTGGTATCCCCTCCCGGTGTTGCAGGCCCGCGATACGATATTACCCCTTTGTCCGTTCCAAAAAAAACATCGCCATCTTTGTTCAGGGCAATACAGATGATACGGTCGGAAAGCAAAGGGCTGTTGTCGGCAGTAAAATGGTATTTCTGTTTGGTCCCGTCTTCCGAAAAACAATAAACGCCGCCCCGGTCTGTCCCGATCCATTTTTGGTTGGCGCCATCTATGGCAATGGCCGTTACAGTTTCATTTTCCAGCAGATATTGAACATAGCCGCCCTGTTGGACAAGGATTCGCTGACAATCGAAATTCTGGCCGTTAAAAATATTTTCAGGGGCGTAAAAAACCGCAACCCCTTTTTCAGTGCCAATCCAAACTTCCCCGTTTTGGTCTTCGGCCATGGCATAAACGTTATTCCCCGGAATGCCCCCGTTTCCGGCTGTTGAGTTTAACAATTTTGCCTGATCATCGGCAGGGTTCTGAGGGGTCCCGTTATCGGTAAAAACCAAAAGGGAATTGGGGTTCATGTTTCCATACCGCATCTGGATCCATTTTTGCCCAAGCCGGGTAGCCATGATCTGTCCCAAGTCGTTTTCATTGGCAATGGGAATGGTAAAACCGGTCCAAACCTCCCCTTTTTTCATCGAAAGGCAACTGTTGTTGTGTGCGGTTACCACCCAAAGGTTACCTTCGGAATCAAAAGTAAGCCCGCCTACCCGGATATCGGAAGTATCGGAAGCGGTATGATGCCTGAGGGTACTGTTTGATTCGGTAAATCGCCTTATAACGGAATCGTTGTACAATTCCAGAACCCCTTTGCCAAAAGAGCCTGCATAGATGTACCTGTTATCGGAAGGGTCAACGGCAACAGAAACAATATCGTGGGCCTGGGCCATAATGGGACTGGTGTTTCCGGTAACGTTTTTCCAGTTTGTATTATCAAAGTGATATACCTGTGCCTGATAATAAAGAGGCACATAGGAAGCATCGTACCCGCCCGGGGCAATGACCAGGTTATTGCCCTGGGCCGACATGCTGAAAGCCAATGCGCTTAAAGGGCCGCTCAGGGTAATGGGGTGGATGGCCCCGGTTGCGGCATCGTAATTGACCAGGCCGGAATAGGTGTCAGAAATCCAGATATTGCCCGACATATCGGCTAACCCGTTGGTCGGATAGGGGCTTCCGGGATCATAATTCCAGATGGTGGTGATGAGTTCCAGGCCGGAATTAAACTCACACGCAAAATAGGCATAGGATACCACAAGAAATTTATTATTGGCCTGAAGGTGCATCACAGGGGTGTATAATTCCCGTTCCCAGCGGTTCCACGAGCCATTTGAAAAAATATACAGGGTATCGGCAATGGCTGTCCCCTGTTTTTTATTGACAATGATCTTCCCTTCAAAATTTACAATGGTGTTGTACAAGGCACTGGTATCGATGCCTGTGTCCTTGTGCCAGGAAGCAAAATTGACCAGGTTCGGGTCTTTGGCCCAAGCCTTGTAAATCCCTTTTTCCGTTGCAGCAAAAAGAGAATCATCGCTATCGGTGGTCAGCGCCAGCACATTTACCTGACTGCCCTGGTTTCCGATGTAATACGTGTCGCGTATTTCCTCCTTGCTGATATCTAAGGCCACAATTCCAAACCCACACGATAAATAGGCCACGTTTCCAATGAAATAGATGTCGTTGATGGTTTTGTTCCCCAGGATGGGTTTGCGTTTAATATCGGAAATGTTGATGATGGTATTGTCTTTTATCAGATCGATGTTTGCGTTTGTATAAGCAATTACGAGCGTATGATACGTTTTGTTATAATTGATACAGCTAATGCCGATGTCGGAAAGACCGTTGATTTTTGTGATCCTGGCCACGCTGAAATCCTCTTTGTTGACATAAAAAACAGCATACGGAGTGGAGGCATATACTTTATCGCCGGCATCGGTCACGGAATTACAGAGGGTATAAGGCAGTTCGTCCCGCCATTGACCCACCGGGACTTGCTGGGCAAACAGCGAAGCCGATGTTGCGAGCAACAGGAAAAAGGTTAAAAAGTAACGAAACAATTTCATGGTTAATTAATTACAGAGAGGAATGAAAGTACAGTATAACTGTTTTTTTTCTGAATTATTGTGTTTACCGGTTCGGAACAGGTTTGCAAGTATGGAGCTTTTGTTCCTCCCGGGATAACTGCATCTATACCGGTTCGGAACAGGTTTGCAAGTATTGAGCTTTTGTTCCTCCCGGTATAACTGCATCTAACAGCAAAATGCTTTGCATTTTTTGTAAGATGCAGTATAACAGCAAAATGCTTTGCATTTTTTGTAAGA
>Ga0247841_10005609_pt1 | contig 20132 bp, 20 predicted proteins | sample LaCruzMarch2015__2_FD_192410 | JGI IMG/M metagenome (GOLD analysis project Ga0247841, IMG submission 192410) | Freshwater microbial communities from meromictic Lake La Cruz, Castile-La Mancha, Spain - LaCruzMarch2015_18m | ecosystem: Environmental > Aquatic > Freshwater > Lake | place: Spain... | reverse complement strand
ACACAGTACGACAACAACTCCTGCCCAGACTCAGTCAACACAACATTCTACAACTACACCTGGGCAGCCTGTGACTACTGCACCCCAGACTGGGTCAACACCACCTTTGGAGCTTGGAGCAACTACACTGAGTGCTACGCCAACGACACCCAGCAGCAGGTTCAAAACCTGACTCAGTACGACAACAACTCCTGCTCAGACTCAGTCAACACGACATTCTACAACTACACCTGGGCAGCCTGCGACTTCTGTACACCAGACTGGGCCAACACCACCTTTGGAGCCTGGAGCAACTACACTGAGTGCTACGCCAACGACACCCAGCAGCAGGTGCAGAACCTGACTCAGTACGACAACAACTCCTGCGGTGAGGGAGCTAACCAGTCTTTCTACAATTACACTTGGGTTGCTTGTGAGTATCCGCCTTACTGCGGCGACGGAGTCTGCCAGCGTGACTCAGGCGAGACGTGCACCACATGCAAAGCTGACTGTATCTGTGATAATGACGGTGGCGGGTGCGACAGGGAATGGCAGTGTGCTGCATGGGGCAAATGCATCAACAGTATGCAGTCGCGCGATTGTGAGTGTTCCTGTGATGATGATGCCTGCAGCGGCGATAATGATGAACAGCGCTCATGTGAGTGTGATTCAAATAGCGATTGTATTGATGGGCGGCCATGCACTGTCGGTGATCAATGCGTCGATGGAAACTGCGTTTATCTGGCTGACAATTGCCCGGCTAATGAGACCCCAGGAGTTGTTGAGCCGACGGAGTGCAGGCGCATGTGGGTTTGTACGGGGTGGGGCACGTGCTTCAATGGTTCAATGACGCGCACCTGCAGTTGCCCATGCCCAAATGGGATGTGCAGTGGCAACAATAAACAGTTGATATCTTGTGGCGAGTCTGTAAATGTTTCGCAGTGGCTGGTCATATCCGCCCAAGAGGAGCTGTTCGTCGGTGATACTCTTATCATAAATGTGACAAACGAAGTAGGTGATGTTGTTGAGGGTGTGCAGCTAGTCCTGTTAGCTCCAAATGGCTCAGAAATACTCCTAAACGGTTCTTCGTATGTCGTGGACAGCCCGGGGTTATGGGTGTTATTTGCAAGCAAGGAGGGTTATGATGGTGACTACTTATTATACATCCAAGTTTTTGAAAGACCACCAGAAACAGGCAAAGGTACTGCCCTACCAGACTTTATAGGGGATATAGTCAGCGCAATAGAAGGGAATCTACTGTTATTTGCTATTATCCTGGCTATTATAATTACACTAATATTCTTGGCTTTTGGCTTTAGGCCAAGAAAAGAAGAGCCTCCTAAGGATAATCCTCCTATAGACGAGCCTTCACCTATCCAATAACCTCAGCCATGTGCTTTCCGAGGTTGCGTGCAGTTTCTAAACCAATATCATCCTTTGCAGCATCGCCTGAGCTCCTTCCAGTGCCAATGCCGCCAAAGTGTGCTGTAGGTGCGCCATCGCCGATTACTAACATCCCGTGAAGAGTAAACCAGTTTTGTATAGTGTTGATAACGAACTCCTGCCCGCCGTTCCTGGACCCGCCGACGGCAACTGCGCCGCCTACCTTGTTCCTCAGTTTGAAGCCCTGCCGCCTCAATGGTAAACTGCGCTCCATCATAAGCGAGATGTGCGAGGAGACATTGGCAAAATAAGTCGGGGAGCCTACTATGAGCCCATCAGCGTTCTCCAGGGCCTTTAAGATGCTTCCCATGTCATCGGGCAATGGGCAGTCTTTTTCCTTGCACACATCGCAGTCGGTGCACGATAAGATCTTCTTTCTTGATATGTTCAGAAACTCTGTTTTAAGCCCTGCCTTTTTACACTCTTCCAATGTGGCTTTTACTAAGATATCAGTATTACCGTTCTCCTTGCCGCCGGAGATGCCTAAAATAGTTTTCATCATAACCTTTTTAGGATTTATATCAGACGAGGCTCCTTGGTATCAGGCCGCTACGTATACCGTGGTCGGCCAGGACCAGTGATATCATAGACTCTACTACAGGGACTGCGCGTGGCACTATACAAGGATCATGCCTACCTTCTATCTTGATCTTTGCAGCCTTCTTGGTCTTGAGGTCGACAGTTTCCTGCTCGAGGCTTATTGATGCCGTCGGCTTGACAGCAATGCTTAATACTATCGGCATGCCGTTGGAGATGCCGCCGTTTATGCCACCCGATCGGTTAGTCTTAGTCAGGACCTTTCCCCTTTTGATAACAAATTCGTCATTCATCTCGCTGCCCTTTAGCCCAGCGGCTTCAAAGCCGAGGCCGAATTCCACACCCTTGACTGCGGGGATCGAGCATATAGCTTTGGCTAAATCTGCATTTAGCTTGTCAAATACAGGCTCTCCGAGGCCCACAGGGACGTTAAGCACGACACATTCTATCACGCCGCCCACCGAGTCGCCACTCCTCTTGGCCAACCTTATCTCCTCTTCCATCTGTTTGGCCCTTCCGAGGTCCAGTGCCCTGATGGGGTTTGAGTAGATTATATCCTTGCACTTGTTGGCGTCAGTTATCTCCATGTCCTTTGCGACTATGCCACCTATCTCTTTTGCATATGCGACTATCCTGATTTTGTTAGTGACAAAGAGAAGCCTCTTAGCCACTGCGCCTGCTGCCACTCTGCCTACAGTCTCCCTCGCGCTGGCCCTTCCGCCGCCGCGCCAGTCCCTAATACCGAACTTCTCCTGCCATGTGAAATCGGCATGGCTCGGCCTGGGCTTTGTTATGAATCCTTTGTATGCAGCGGGGTTTGCGTCTTCGTTCATGACTATCATAGAAATTGGAGTGCCCAGGGTTTTTCCATCAAGTATCCCAGAGAGTATCCGGACTTTGTCCTTTTCGCCGCGGCTGGTAGTGATATCACTCTGGCCAGGCTTCCTGCGGTCGAGGTCTCCCTGTATCTCAGCTTCGCTTATCCCAAGCCCTGCAGGACAGCCGTCGACAACGCACCCGACAGCGGGCCCGTGGCTCTCGCCCCATGTTGTTACACAGAACTCCTTTCCGAAGGTGTTTGAGGACATCGTATATTTAGAAGAGGGTTTAAGAAAAGAATCGCAAGCTTCAAGAAAAGAACCCCGCCTCTGCACTACCCCTTTTTGTCACATGTTTCAGGTTCTCCGGTCTTGCCAAAGTCTCGTTGCCCCATTCGCTTATGGCTTTTAAGAAAAGATCATCCGGCGAGTCTTTTATCATGCTTTCAGCCGACACGACATATAATTTTTTCAGCTCGGAGATGTGCTCCCTTTCCTTTTGGAGTACCTGGAAATAGTTCTCTACTTCCCGTATGCTGCGGAAGCCGTAAATTATCATGTGGGTGAATTCGCCATGGGTCAGCCTGTAAGCCCTTATGAGGTGCGGGCCGCGTATCCTGTTCCGTATGTCCTCTTCTTCAAGCCTGCTCCAGACGCCTGACTTGAACCTGAAGAGGGCTATAGCAAAGACTTCTATGCCCAGCTTCTTGTAATCCAGCTCCACTGAATAGCCTTTTATGAACCCGTCTTTCTCCAGCTTCTCGATTATCTTCCCGACTGCCTGCGAGGTGATGCCCAGCTTTTGCGCGATCTTGGTGCAGCGCCCGCGCCCGTTCTGTACCAGAAACTTGAGTACCTCGCGTTCGTTTAATGTCAGTTTAGGCTTAGATTTCTCGTGTTTTATTCCCATATTGCACCCATAATCCTATCTCATGATAGTTTAATAATTAAACTTTTTATATTATTTAAGTTTAAGTATTTAAATATTATTCGCATAATCTTACAGCTAAAACTAGTATAATAAAGATTCAAACGGGTGAAAGAATGGAAAAATTAATTTTGAAGAAGGTGCTGGACAGGAACCCAAATGAGCCGGAGTTCCACCAGACAGTTACTGAGGTGTTCCACTCATTGGAGCCGGTGTTTGAAAAACATCCCCAGTTCGTGGAGGCAAAGATCTTTGAGAGGCTAGCTGAACCAGAGCGTGTGATAATGTTCCGCGTGCCGTGGATGGACGACGCAGGCAATGTCCAAGTAAACCGCGGATACCGTGTGCAGTTCAATAGCGCCATAGGCCCATATAAGGGCGGGCTGCGCTTTCACAAGTCCGTGAACCTAAGCATACTCAAGTTCCTGGGTTTTGAGCAGATACTCAAGAACTCCCTGACTGGACTTCCAATGGGCGGAGGAAAGGGCGGTTCGGATTTCGACCCACACGGCAAGAGTGACATGGAGGTCATGCGGTTCTGCCAGAGTTTTATGAATGAATTGTTCCGCTACATAGGTGAGGACACTGACGTCCCGGCTGGAGATATAGGTGTCGGCGGCAGGGAAGTGGGCTACCTGTTCGGCCAGTACAAGAAGCTGACGAACAAGTTCACAGGCGTGCTCACCGGGAAGGGCTTGCCCTTCGGCGGGAGCCTTGTCAGGACGGAAGCGACCGGCTACGGGCTGATGTATTTCGTCGAAGAGATGCTTAAGACAAAGGATGACTCAGTGGAAGGCAAGACCGTCGTCACTTCAGGTTCAGGCAACGTCTCAATATACACTGCGCAGAAGTGCCAGGCCATGGGTGCCAAGGTGGTTGCCATGAGCGACTCAAATGGCTACATATACGACAAGAATGGCATAGACCTGAATATCATAAAGAAGATAAAAGAAGTCGAGCGCGGCAGGATAAAAGATTACGTGAAAATGTGCAAGTGCGCGGAATACAGGGAAAACCCGGCTAGCATCTGGGATGTCAAGTGCGATATCGCCCTGCCCAATGCCACACAGAACGAATTAGACGCGAAGGCTGCAAAGACTCTTATAGACAACGGTTGCATCGCGGTCGCCGAGGGTGCGAACATGCCTTCGACCCCGGACGCTGTCAAGCTGTTCCTGAAGAGCGGTGTCATGTTCGGCCCGGGAAAGGCTGCTAATGCAGGCGGAGTTGCTACCTCAGGCCTTGAGATGAGCCAAAACAGCCTGAGGCTGTCATGGCCATTCGAGGAAGTGGACCAGAGGCTGAAGGGGATAATGCAGAAGATATTCTGGTCCTCATGGGATGCTTCTGAGAAATACAGCACCAAAGGCAACCTTGTCGACGGTGCAAACATTGCGGGCTTCATGAAGGTCGCAAACGCGATGATGTCACAGGGGCTTGTCTAAGCCCCCTTTCTCATTTTTTTGAGCTATTTAATCCTATCCTTTGAACCAATCGACATTGTCTTCTGAACTAAATACTTTTTTTTGAACCAATTAATCTTCTTTATTTCTTAGCAAGACACTACCCGCCGCCGAGCATGCTCCCCAGTGTAATAGAGAGCAGATACTTGATTGCGAAGAACAACACAATAGACAGAGTTATCAATATCGGGATGAATTTCAGCCCTGCTTTCTCCTTTCCATTCATCACCTGCCCCAGTATGACCGAGCCGGTTATCGCAGAGATTATCATAGCAAGCACAAAGTACATAGTCATGAAGTCCGGGCTTACGCTTTGCGCACTCCGTGACATAATTGGCAGGGGCGCACCAACGATGACGGCATCACCGTTTATCTCAGGAATTTGGGCGCCGATCCCCGTAGTCGTGGTCCTAACAAGGTAATCGGATATCCCAAAGAGCACTGGAGCCCCGAGCCCGAGGACAAAGAAGATGAAGATGGCATACATAAGCACTGTAGACCTCATCTCTTTGCTTAGCATGCTCCTGTCGTTGAATATGTCTGCTATCTTGTCAAGTATGCCAGCTAGCTGCCCGCCTGATCTGATTCCCTGCACTATCAGATCGATGGCTCTTTCAAGGTTCTGGGAGTTTATCCTTTCTAGCATGCTCATAAAGGCGACCTTCTCGTCATAGCCGGTGGCGATCTTCTTGCCTGCAATATCTATAGCATCCTTCAGCGGGCCGAACTCCTCTCGCGCAGAGTTGATGAGCGCGCGGTCTATCGTCAGCCCGGAGCGCAGGTTCGAGGAGATTAGCCTCAGTGCATCAGGGAGTATGGAATCGACAAAATTGGCCTTTGAGTCTGCTGAGAGGATGAGCCAGCTGTAGAAGCTGACCTGGACAAGGGCGAACGCCGCGAGAGCAAATAAGATCGCTATCTCTTGTCCAAACTGGTTGTTACACAGGAGGAACATGAGAATCGCAGCACAGATAGAGAGCCATAACATCGTCGACATAAACACTCTTGGGGCTTTGTCGTAAGTCGAGTAGCGTACAGTCCTTGCTATCCTTGCCCTCACTCCCTTCGGATAAACCGATGTTATATCAGGCGTCATTGTACCGATACGTCAGGCCTCTTTGATTTGATAGTCCTTATGAAGAGCAGCTGCATGACTGCGACTGCTGTGAGCATCATCCAAAAGGTGGACTCAGATACGCCGCTCGCCCCGGGCAGCGAGGATATGATGACCATGACAGTGACGCCCATAGAAGGGACTATCACCGCCAGCATCATGTACATCAGGACCAGCGGGTTCAGTTTGGCGCCATACCTCCTTATCTCGACAAGCTCCTCTTTTGAGATGCCATCGACTATAGCGTCCAGGTTCATGTTGAGGTCGGCGCCCGTTTTTATCGAGTTCACTATCTGCCATATCGCCTGCCTGAAGCCCTGCGACGGCGTTCTCAGCGCGGCGTCTTCCAGCTCCTTTTCTAGCGATGACCCCGAATTCACTCGGTCAACGACTACCTTTAACTCGGAGGACACCGAGCCGTATTTATCGCGGGATATCTCGACTATAGACTGGAATATGGGCATACCCGCGCTGACATGTATCTGTATGGTCTGGAGGGCATATAACAGGTTCTTGCTGACGTCCTTTGCCCTTCTTCTAACAATCCTGCCATAGCTCAAAAGGCCGTAGAAATATGTAAAAAGGAACATCACAAATGAAAGCACAAGGGCGAATAGTATTGCTTCAAGAATCGGTGTTTTCAAAACATTGAACAGGACTAGGAATAATGCGAAGTACATAAGTGACATCCACACAGCGTTCCCAAAGGCGAGCGCTATCGCCTCCCTGTCGCTCAGCGGTGACTCTGCTTGCTTTAGTCTCAGCTTAAGGGATGGGAAGCTGTCTTTTAAAGACCCGGCGATGCCCATGAAAGGCCGCCCGCGCCTTGCGAGTTTAGTCATTTTGTATAATTTAGCTTCTTTTCATATGTATCAATTACCCCGACGTGCTCGGAGGTACCCAGAGCTTCTAGGAGATCTTTAGGTCCTTCAGCAGCTGTTCGTATTCCAAATAGTAATTGTTCATGAGCGCGCCCACCTTCTCCAAGTTGTCCACCTTGTTATCCACAGCCCACTTCAATATAGCCTTCTTCTCCCCGAGGTCCTTTTTTATCTCGCTGTCGGTGAGGGCAGTGTGCCTTGATATTTCCTCAAAAAGCCTGGCGCTCTCCTGGTTCTCGACTATCTCATCGGTTCTTGGCGACCAGCGGTACATGATGTTCACATCGTAATCTCCTGCCTCACCAATATCTCTCTTCAGTATCTCGCCGACTTCATAGATCCGCCTTATGCCCCTTCTCCTGTCCCGTATCATGACGACGTTCAAGTGCACTGCGTCGATCATTCCCATGGGCACTGCGATGGGCTCGCTTATGAGCCTGCGGAAGGTCTGGTTGCAGGTGTCAGCGTGTATTGTCGAATAAACAGAGTGGCCTGTGTGCATGGCTTCGAACATGATCTGCGCTTGCTCTCTTCTTCGCACTTCGCCGACGACTATCCTGTCGGGCCTCATCCTGAGTGAATTCACCAGCAGGTCCCCCATATCAACTTCGCCCTTGCCCTCAGGGTTCGGCTGGCGCGTCGAAAGCGGGGTCCAGTATAAGAAAGAGGGTAGCTGCAACTCCCTGGTGTCTTCTATAGAGACTATCCTGTGGTTCGGCTGTATGAACGGCATGATGATATTGAGGAAGCTTGTCTTTCCGGATGCTGTGCCGCCCGATACTAAAACATTCATCTCATACTGCATCGCTAGCCATACCAGCGCGAGAACATCATAGTTGACTGTCCCGTTCTTGATGAAATCTGTGAACACCCAAGGCTCTGCAGCGAATTTTCTTATCGTCATGTTGACGCCCTTGTCAGATATAGGCCTCAGTATCGCGTTCGCCCTGTCGCCGCTCGGTAGTTGCGCGTCAAGGAGCGGGTTAAGGATCGAGAGGTCGCGCCCGACGTCTCTCCCTATCTTCTTTGCATAATTCTCAAGCGTGTCTTTGTTTGAAATCCTGATGTTTGTCTCCAGCCAGCCGTGGTTCTTGTGGTATACCCAGATGTTTTCCTTTTCATTGTTGACTACTATCTCTTCTATCTTGGAGTCTGACAGTATCCACTCTATCGGGCCAAGGCCAGTCGCTTCTGAACATATCTTAGCTATTATTTTCGCCCGCTCGCTCTCCGGCAGCGCACCCATCCTAGTATCCACGATAGTGCTTAGTTCCCTCTTGAACTCTTCGCGTATACGTTCACCAGTAGAGTCGCCACCATCCGCGCCCATTCTTGAGACTGCCTGTGTTTTTATCTTTTCCATCAGTGCAGTCGTGCCGTCTTCAAAAGCGGGTAACTCCAAGGCGTATATTTGCTTTGGCCCGACCATAGCTATGCTCACTTTCACTGGTACGCCGGAATACACTATCCCATACTCTTCTTTTTTGGCTGCCATCTTTATATCTCAAAGAGCGAGTTTTGAATCTGAGGATTAATGTTTACATCTTTAAATAGGACCTGCGTATCTGCGCTCTTATACTGAAGCGGGAAGCCAAGCTGCTCGGAGATGCACACCTTAGCATCGTTTATGAAAAACTGCATGCATGACTTGCCCCCGACTATCAAATCAGTAGCTCCTGTTGCGCTTTTGGCAAGATCGAGGTATGCCCACGGGAGCAACTGTGATGTCTTGAGGTCAAATATCCCCTTATCAATATTCTTTACGATTCCGTTCACTGAAGCGTAGTACGAGTCGCCGTCAAAAATAAAATAATCCGAGGAGCCTACGGACTCCACCCTTGCCCTGCCCTTGTCCAGATAGACTTTATGGTCTTCGGCCACCCCCTCAGCTTCCATGGTCACAGTATACACTGCGGACCCGTCTGTCTTGAAGACGTTGGACAGGATGTATACCTGCCTATCCGAGATTGATATCCCCTCTTCGAGTTTTATGGTCTCTTGTTTTTTGAAGAGCTCTGTAACGTCAAATATGCCCAAAGACTGTATCACGAGCATAGCAAGCAGAAAGACGGCTATAATCCCAATCACCACAATGGGTTTTTTGGAAACCCTGGGCCGTTCCCCTTTTATCTCTGTATGCGCTTTCTCCCTTGACAGCAGTATAGGCGAACGCACCATTGAAAACTGTATGCTTATGAGCCCCTTCTCCTCAAGGAGATATGCCCACTCCTCTATCAAGCCCTTTTCTATCTTAAGCTTTTTGGACAGGTCGTCGATGCCCACTTTATGGCGCCTCCTGACCTCTTCCAAGACCCTGTCAATGCCTGTAGACTCTTTTTCCATTGCGGTTATGCCACACGTGTTATAACGTCTCTTCTTTTATAAATCTGAATTTTCCACCGGCCTATAGGCCGGTGGTTATTGACACTTCTGTTTTGTCTGTATGCGTTCCAACCCTTTTGTCAAAGCAGCCTGACCCTTGCAGTCTTAGACACTGCCGGTGATGTCAAAGCTACAGATAAAGTATCTTGCAGGTAAACCTCGGGTTCCTTCCCTGCAAAATTCCCAAGGCCTATCGCAAGCTCGACATCCACGCTGTCCAAAGAGCTTTCAACCCTCAGAGCGCTGTTTGAGATGTTGATAGTGATGTTGCCGCCGTTCACTATGACCCATGATGCCCCGGCAGCGCTCACGCTTTGGCTAACCGAGCATGATGAGTTGAAGTCGCCAGATACCTCTAAGGAAAGGCCAATGTCACTGCCTGCGATGAGATTATCGCTGCATGACACCGTCGCAGGCACCTTTAGCCTGACGCCGTAGGATGTGAAGTTTATCGCAGAAGGGGTGATTATGATTTCATTTCCGCCATAGCTCATATGTGTTATATTAATATTATATGGTTCGACCTCGAATGACATGACGCTCCGTGATTCTGTAGTGTCCATGCTTGTGCTGATGCCGCCACCGGCATATGACTCTGCGAACGCCTCAAGAGAAGATATTGCATTCTCATAGTCTGAGGACTTTTTGTTTGCCAAGGTCTCGGCAATCACCAACGAGCTTCCATTTAGGTAAAGCGTTATGCCCGATGTTTTTTGGAAAGTGTCTCTTGCAGATTTCTCGATGCTCTCAAATAACCCATTTACACGCTGCATTGCAAGGGCATCATTACCGGCTTCTCTCGCTTCTATTGTGTGCTCTATGAATAGAGTAGCAAGAGTGAGCATTGCTGCACAGTAAAAGGCCAAGCCTAGAGTCAGTAACACACCCTTTCTGCTATCTTTTTCCGCCACATTACCGATAATATCTGCCATTACTCTCAGTCTAGCCATACCTTAAACCTTATAATGTTGTAATAATCTATATAGTCGCTGCCTGATACAAACATCCGTTGGCCAGAGACCACTGGTTTGCCCGCATCGGGCTCTTGCCCTATTGCTATAGTCCGGTTTACGACAAGATCTGTAGTGTAACTTTCTATCTCCGCCCACATTTCATAGTTGTCTGGCAGTACATTTGTTATATTTGATTCTATCGCCGCTGCATCGAGCGTAGCAAGGACACCTTGTTCATCAAGAGCGGCAATGACGTCGTTGGCCAGTTTTTGTGAGTACATAGAGTCCCAATAATTTAATTCAGCTACTCTCATTTGGGTCTGTGCAGCGATTATCGCAAGGAAGACAACGACTATTGCCATGATGGCATCCATTGTAAATATCATTCCCCCGTTTTTCATAATCGTTTCACCATTTTGGTCATAGTCCGCTCCCCGCATACATCCCTTTGCTTACAAAGCTTGATTTGTAGTCTTCCCACAGGACTATATTTACTATCCGCTCTTCGCCATCTTGTACAACAATCCTTTCGAGGCCTACTTGCATATTACCGGCGGGCGTAGATCCAGTAGAGCTCAGCACAGCGCCATTTGCAGTCTTTATTGCCAGCCAGAAATCGAACCTGCCGGAGCCGAGCTTTTCCCGCTGGGCATCATATGGCAATGCAACCAGCGCGTCGAGCCTATCCTGGGATATCTGCCTTGGCAGGGTAACTAAGCCTATGGATTGAGCATTCTCTGCATCAAGGGTCCAGTTGTGCGGGCTGCCTGAGGTCATAACAAGCGCATCGCTTATGGAGAGCGCATAATTCTGCATATCGCTCAGCTCGAGCTTGCGGTTAATATCATACTGCATGTCATCCCATGAGTACCACACGAATGCGAGCAGTATGAGAAAAACTGAAGCTGCGAACATCAAGTCTGTCGAGAATATCTGGCCCTTAGCGGTCTTCGATCTGCAGTCCAGGGTCTTCCCAAACCTTCTGCAATCCAGTATATCAAGCATTTTGTAGCGTAACTATCCCACCCTCATTTATAACCTGTATCGTGCCGCCGCTAAGAGTGACTAGATTGGCATAGCCTGGAAGGCTACAAGCATAGGAGTTTGTGGACCCTACCTCGACCCGATTCCCATTGACGTATACGTCATCCTTTGAGCGCAGCTCGAACGTGACCTGCGTCCCGTCGCCCCCCGCCAGGACCGAGGACACAGAGCTGTGGACAGCAATGCATGCGTCTCTCCTATCCATCAACTCAGTCTTCACGCGCATCTCGTCGTCGCGCGAAATCGTCATGATGACCAGTGTGGCATACAGGAGGAGCACTATCGTTATGGTGGTGAAACCCTCTACTGCAACTTGGCCTTTAACGGTCTTCAGTCCACAGTCTTCGGTCTTGTGTCTTTGGTCCACGGTCTTCAGTCTTGTGTCTTCAGTCTTCAGTTCCCAGTCTTCAGCCCACGGTTTTGATACTTTGGAATCATTCGTCGTGCAAGCTGACTATGCTTGCCTGTCAGTAAGTGTATGAGATCGCTATGTACGGCGCATTGGTGCCATATTCGCTCGAGCGGAAGCTCAGAGTGGAGCTGCCTGTGTTGGTGTTCCGTATTATGAGCCCGTTGTTCGGGTAAGTCCCATCTACCAATGCCTGCACAAGCGTTGTGATGTCCCAGGTTTTCCAGCCTGCCGCTGATGTGACGCTTGTCGTCGCCCAGGCGACTCCGTCGTGGTCGCCGCCCGAAGTGGCCCAGTTGTTCACGCCGTCATACTTGTCCCAGCTTGCGCCGTTTGTCGCAGTCGCGCCATTGTCCGTTCCCTCGAGCCATGACTGTGTTAGCCTGTTCACCACGTGGGTGTAAGGCCCGCCAGATGCGCTGTAAAGGTTCATGTAAAGCGTGGCGCTTGTTATAGTCGCGCCAGACGGAATTCCCGTAACATCAGAGTAGATGAGCGTGTTCCCGCCGCTTGACGACTTTGTCAATAGGGTCAATGAGACGCCGTAGTTTTGGTTCCTTGTGCTGCCGCCCAGTATATACGTATCTTTTGTCGGGAATATTGTGGTGCTGGCGGTGTTAGACTGTGTGAAAGACCGGTAGCTGCTCACGCCCCATACATACCCGTTGGTGCAGTTCACCCTCCACTGGTAGCTGCCCGATGTGATAGAGCTGTTGGCTGCGATAGTCTCAACGGTGTTGTTGTTTGCACCGCCGGTGCCGTAACCTGCCTCCACAAGCCCGCTCTTTATCAGGAGCTCGCATGAGAAGACCATTGAGGCTGAGTGAGTCACAATGTATTGGAAGTTGTCCTGCCCGATGGTAAGCGTGGCGCCGTCCGCAGGGGATACCAAGGTGACTGTTATCGGCCCAGTCGGGTCAGGCGGGTTCCCGCCACCGCCGCTCGATGCGTTTACTGTAAACGACCAGGAATAGCTTGATGCCATTGTGTTGCCCGTGGAATCCCTGCACCTGACATACACAGTCTTCAGCCCATCGGCCATGGCGTTAGTCTGGTAGGTGTGATATACACCCGTGCCGCTGAAGGTGAAATCCATGCTTGAGTACGGCTCGTCAGCGCCTATGCTCCCCTTGCAGGTCGCGGCCTCGCCGCTATAGACTGAGAGCTGGGGGCTGGGGTCGTTGGTGGTGCCTGTAGGCGCACCGTTATACGCAGTCGGGATGGTCAAGTCTGGGACTGTGATAGTCACGGGGATCTCAAAATAGGCATCGCTGCCGCTTATGATTATGTATGCGGAGTATGTTCCCGGGGCTTGCAAACCGGGCACTGTAATTGTTGCATCGAACTGGGAGTTCTGTTCAGGTGCAAGGCTTGATAAGGGTTGCGTCAGGGACATCCATGACGATATGCTGCCTGAAGCGCTGGAGGCTATACCCATGAACTCCTTTGTACAGGCGTTAGTCACGTTTATTGTTATTGTTTCAGAGTCTCCCGGACTCATTGTGCGGATTATCGAAGATGGGGAAGCTGCAAGGCCGCATCCTATTATTATGACTCCGGAATCCAGCATCTCTACAGTTATCATGGCTTGCCCCTGCCTTAGTGGTATCGCACCGATGACCGTCCCATCGACTATCTTGATTACATCTGTGATACCCGCGTCAGGCACGCGCACTTGCAGGCCGACCTCATGCTGTTCCGCGATGCTGCCTTCCACATTTGGAGGTATGTCCACTGAGACATACAGCTTTGTGCCAGGGCCGAGCCGATAGACCTCATCTACTGTCGCGGCGATCTTTTCAACAGCGTTTATAGCAGTAGTGTCGACAATCTTCTGCCCGATCTCGCGATTTGCCTGCATGAAAAAAATAAACGTTATAAGCAAAAGGAAGCCTAATAGGGCTAGGTACTCCACAGACGACTGTGCCTTTTTGGTTATCATTTTGAGCTGATCAGTGTATCTTACCTTATAAGGTGTATCCTTATTATAAATGCCTATTTTAATATAAACCAGCTTTAACTATAACATGTGACTCTTTAACTAAAAGCAAAACGCTTATCCAAAATGGTACCTGCCAAAAAACCAGCAAAGACGGTATTGCCTTTCAAGGAAGAATTTGATTTGAGTGCTGCGCAGGCGGCAACTGCATCTATTGGTACTACAAGAGCCCCTGCAGGGAAATGCAGCATTGAATGCCCCCGCTGCCCGACAAGCATACCTGGTTTTGACAGGTTGGTCGAGGGCGGGCTTGTCTGCGGCAGTTCTGTAGTCCTGGCCGGCGGCTGCGGCTCAGGTAAAAGCACATTTGCGATGCAGTTCCTTTACAATGGTGCGATGACTGGGGAGCCGGGCATCTATGTGACTTTCGAACAAGAGCCACAGGACCTGAGGGACATGGCCGTGCGGTTTGGGATGGACCTGCCCGCGCTGGAGGCCAAAGGCCTTATCTCAATAATATCTGTTGACCCCAGTAAGATAATGAACCTTGTCAAGGAGGGTTACGGGCAAATCGTCGAGGAGGTGAGGAAAATCGGTGCAAAGCGAGTTGTGATAGACTCGCTAAGCGCGTTCGAGGTCATGCTCAAGGACGATTTCGAAAGGCGGCGCGTGTTGTTCAATTTTTCCCGGTGGCTCAAAAAGAAGGGATGTACTACTATCTTAATATCGGAAATCGGAAAGTCGATAGCGAATGAGCGGCAGTTTGATGTATCTGAATTCATGGCTGACGGGGTCATAGTCTTATATGACGTGCTCCAGCAGAGCGTCAGGGAGCGGGCTATAGAAGTGCTTAAGATGCGGCAGACAAAGATACTGCGCAAGATCTGCCCGTTCAGGTTTGAGAGCAACGGGGTTGTTGTCTATCCAGACGAAGAGATATTCACTATGGGCTAGCCTTTTTGAAATACCCTGGGTTAGTCTTTTCGAAAGACCATGGGCTAGTCTTTTCGAAAGATTTGATATGGGATTTTTTGTAAACTGGCACTTCTCAGAATTTTGTAAACTGATATTTCTCAGAAATTACCGACCTTCACGACCTTGTCGCAGAGCTGTGTTATCTCAGCCTTGATGCTCTTGTCCATCTCTACCTCCAGGGATATCAACAAGCCGCTTATGGAATGGACGCGCATCTTTGTCAGCACCGAGTGAACGAACTTGACGAAGACTTCCGGCTTGTTGTGAATAAGCATGGTAGTTATTGAATCTATGAAGATGAATTTCTTCCCGGTGACCTCCTGTATCATGTTGTTGATCGCCACCGATAAATCGGTCAGCGAAGCGACATTGTCGACATACACAACCCTATCGTTGCCCTTATCAGGCTTGCTGTAGGCGCTGGAGATACAGTCTATAAAATGAAGTTTGCCAACGTCAATGCCGTTCTGCTTATATATCTGGGCAAGGTTGTTGTACGGCCGGCTTGCCGATATGATTATGCCCTCATAGTCGCTGCCGGTGAGTATTTTCAGTGCGGTCAGCGTGACTTCCATAGAGTCCTCAGCCGTAGTCTCCAGCAGCATTATCCAGCCTTCAGGGAGCTTTCTTATCTCATCCTCAAGCTTTTGTTGAAGTATCATCTTTTCGGTTTCATATCTGTTGTATTCTCTTTCTACCCTGTTTTTTGAGGCATCACTATGACCTCATCCACGTCTTTTGAGAGGGATTTGATAAAGCCCAGATCAGCCAGCTCACTTGCGACATTGAAGACTATGTAATTGGCGTGCTCATTGTCTATTCTTTCAATAAGTAGCTTTGACAAACGCTTGGTTTCGCTCACAGGCTTGTAGAACGAGTGCAGGGTAAGTGAGTCCACAAAAATAAATTTGGTCCCGTTCAGTTTTTTTAGTAGTTTGTGCACAGCATTGTCTATCAGAACTGGGTCAGCTTTGGGCACATGGACACATTTCAGGTTTTTCTTTATCTTTGTGCCAGTGACCCCAGTAGCGACATCGACAAAGAAGAGCTTGTTTGTGTTCACTCCATAGTGCTTCAAGACCTTCACGACGTTCTCAAACGGGCGGTGGAAACTGACATAAACCCCGGAGCGGCCTGCGTCGGTCAACATCTTGACCATCGCAGCGCCCCATTCAAAGTAGTCAGCAGAGGGGGTCACCATCATGATGCGCAGTTTTGGGTGTGTTGACCTCTTACTTACTGTTTTCCGCATTACAGCAGGTTTTCTTTTTGGCAAAGGCCGCTTTTTTACAGCCCGTGTTTTCACTAATACTTTTCTTTTTGATTTATTTGATCGTGATTTGGCCATAACGCTAAATTAATGTATCCCGCTATTTAAACACTTAGCCGACCCATTTAGGGCTAATACACTATTTATATCCCCCAACATTATATATGAATCTAACAAAACCCGCATAAAATGGTCAAAAAAGTGTTAGTAGTAGATGATGAGTTTGATGACTTGTCCACAATGAAATCCGTCTTAGCCGGCGAAGGGTTCTCCGTCTTTACAGCCACTAATGGCGCGCAGGCGATGGACCAGCTGAAGACTGACGGTTTTGACTTGATACTGATTGACATCCGTATGCCTACGCTCTCCGGTTATGATCTTGTGCGCTTGCTGAAGGAGCGCACCAATGGCAAAACAAGGATGATGTTCGTTTCAATAGTGCCGAAGCAGGAAGTGGACTTGCGCGGCGTGGACGGCTTTGTGCAAAAGCCGTTCAGCCCGAAGACTCTAATCGCGGAGGTTAAAAAAGCTCTGAAATAACATGGCAAAGAAGACAATAATGGTAGTGGATGACGAGGAAGACAACCGCTCCACTGTGAAGACTGTTTTAGAGGCCAATGGCTACTCTGTAGTCACCGCGGTAGATGGCGATGACTGTTTGGACAAGCTGAAAAAAGTGAAGCCGGCGCTTATACTCATGGACATCATGATGCCCGGGACCCCCGTTAGGGAGGTGGTCAAAAAGATAAAAGGAACAAAGATTGCGTATCTCAGCGTGGTTCGCGTATCCGACGCCGAGCGCGAGGACCTCATGGGCGACAGCGTCGTAGACTTCATCCAAAAGCCCTTTGACATCAAGACGCTCCTGAACAAGGTTTCAGTCCTTGTCGGATAATAAGATGGAGATCCTTAGCTCAAAACTTGACTTGAAAAAGGAGATGGGAGATTCCCAGATAGCCATTGTTGTCATGTCCGGCGCGGATTACAACGACGCAGTCGTCAACATAGCCAAGCAGCTGTCCTCCAGCAATCTGGGGTATGTGACTCTCAACAAGACCTATTCTGCCATGAAGGACCTGTTTGAGAAAAAAGGCATAAGCTCTGAAAAAATCCTCTATGTGGATGCCATTTCAAAAACAGTCATGAACGTCCCGGACCAGACTGACGGTTGCTATTATGTCAGCTCGCCGGCGGCTATGACCGAGCTTTCCATGGCGATATCAAAGTTGTTGAACCACAATTTTGATTACATCATTTTTGACTCTGTGACTAATCTGCTTGTCTATGAGAAAAAGGAGCCGGTGATAAAGTTCATGCAGTTCCTCATAAACAAGATACGGGCGAGCAAGACAAAAGCAGTATTCTATGCGCTTAAGATGGGCGAGCAGCAGGACATAGTCCAGCAGGTCGAGATGTTTGTTGACAAGGTGATTGAGCTGAAATAAGTTAACCGGAGTTATTTAATTTATGTCAAAGGCATTTATGTCAAAGGCTAATGAAATTAAACTAACTCACTCTAATCAAAATAGTTCAACAAAAAATGGATGAGCCCCGCAAGCCTGGCATAAAGAGGATAGTCATAGGCAGCATACGCAGGAAGCTGCTGCTGGGGTTCTCCCTGGTCCTTGCCCTGATGGTAGCTATGGCCCTATTAACTTACGACCTAAACGTTAAGATCTCTAATGATGCGACTGACCTAAAGGATGTCGAAGCACCCCTGCAGGTGATGGTCGAGCAGGTCATAGGGTATGACGGAATATTGACCTCTCATGCATACGCGGCGCTCCTCCATGCCGAAAAAGGTGACAAAGAGGGTGTTGAGGAGCACAAGCGAATGTATGACGAAGTTGGAGCCAAGTTAGACAGCCTGCTCAAGGTCGACGCCCGCACTTTACTAGCCAAGAGTGACAGGCCGGCGGAGTTGGCAAAAAAGGTTGATGGGTATCTGAAGAGGCTCGATGAGATAAACCTCAAGCTGGTTGATTTGGAAATGGGCGCATTTGCTAAGATGGAGCAAGGCGACACTGACGGAGCTTATGCGCTCATTGTGAGCGAACAGTATGACCAATACAAAGGAGAGCTTGCCCAGCTGTATCGCGACTGGGCTGATGTTGAGTTAGAAGTCTCCCAGCTACATCGTGTCAAAGTGCTTGAGAACTCCCAGATGGTGGGGCTAATCAATGTGGCATTTGCCGTTTTATCAATCTTGGTAGGTATTCTAATAGCGTTCATGGTGTCTCATTCCATTTCAAAGCCAGTGTCTCAGTTACATGATGCTGCAATGCAGTTGGAAAAGGGTGACTTCAGCTCGCGGGTGATTATCAAGACATCAGATGAATTAGAAGATCTTGGGAAATCACTCAACAAAGCCATTGAGGCACTGGGTCGCGTCGACGATGAGAGGAAGCAGATGGACAAGGTGAAAACGGAGTTCCTGTCGATAACTTCTCACGAGCTGAGAAGCCCCATGACGCCCATGCGTGCGCAGCTGCAGATGTTGCAAGAGGGCTATTTTGGGAAGATGAATGACAAGCAAAAGGAGTCGGTTGATATCATTCTAAGGAACACCACTCGCCTCGATAATATAATACAGGACTTCCTTGAGATATCAAGGATAGAAGCCGCCAGGCTGAAGTTCACATTCATAAAGACAAGCCTGAAGCCATATATAGCGCGGCTGACCGAGGAGATGCAGGCTTTCCTGCCAGAAAAGAAAATAGCGCTCTCAGTCAACATAGGCCAGCTTCCTGAGATAGAGATGGATCCAGACCGCACCATGCAAGTGTTAAGGAACCTCATGACGAACGCCATTAAATTCACGCCCGACGGGGGCAAGATGACTGTTAATGTGGAAGCAAAGAACGACCAGATATTTTTCAGCGTCAGGGACACTGGCATCGGCATAGCCAAGGAGAACCAGGCCAGGATATTCGAGCCGTTCTTCCAGGAGGAGCAGACAATGTACCGCAAGTACAGCGGGACTGGGCTGGGACTCGCCATATGCAGGGGCATAGTCGAGTCACAGGGAGGAAAGATATGGTTTGAGAGCGAGCAAGGCAAGGGCACAACATTCTTCTTCACAATCCCCTTGGAGCCGGTAAGGGATGCAAAGCCGATAAAGGTGCTGTTTTCACCACAGGCTGACATCGAAAAGAAGCTTATGTCCCTATTCATCGAGTATCTTGGACCATTGGGCAAATCAGAGTTCGAGCAGCTGAAAGGCGGGAAGGGCATAGTAATAGAGTCCCTGTCTGGATACCTCGACGAGCTTTTGGGGGCGGGCATTCTTACCAAGCAGGCAGCTGAGCTATTCAGAGCCGAAATAATGCGGGTGCTCAAATAACTTTTGATATAAACTAGAAGGCAAACTCCGATTATTCAGCTTAAAAAGGTCATAACATAAATAATCAAAAGGCCAAAACATAATTAATCAAAAGCCAAAATAAAATTAATCCCGAAAATGAAACTTTCGACATTGCTCATAGTCGCTTTTATGATAATATCCATAGTCTCTACAGTTGTGGCGGCATATTACCTTTTCCTGAATTCGGAAGACGCGCTCACTGCAGAGGTCTACGACCACCTGACTACAGCTGCGCAGTCCAGAGCAGAGCATATCAAGACCTATTTGAATGAAGAGAAACATATTGCGAAGATTATGGCGAACTCCCTTGTAGTACGCAATTTCCTTGAGGCGCTCTCAAACGGGACCCCACCAACTGAAAAAGAGGTGCAGGACGTCCAAACGAGGCTTGAAGGCCTTTTGAATATTTCTGAAGGTTACAACGAGGTTTTCGTCCTTGACAAGGGCGGCGTCGTAATAGCATCGTCAGACAAGACGGACCTAGGCAAGGACAAGTCCCAGGACATATATTTTGTCAGCGGTCATAATGATACTTTTATCAAGGATATATACCTTAGTGAGATTACAGGGAAGCCCGAAATGGGGATCTCTAGCCCCATCTTTGATAAACAAGGCAATCTCATCGGCGTATAT
>Ga0247841_10005607_pt1 | contig 20138 bp, 28 predicted proteins | sample LaCruzMarch2015__2_FD_192410 | JGI IMG/M metagenome (GOLD analysis project Ga0247841, IMG submission 192410) | Freshwater microbial communities from meromictic Lake La Cruz, Castile-La Mancha, Spain - LaCruzMarch2015_18m | ecosystem: Environmental > Aquatic > Freshwater > Lake | place: Spain... | reverse complement strand
ATAAAACAATACAACCTTCTAAAAGAATTTGCAAAGGGTGGCATGTCTGAATCAGATTTAGGTGCAGGTGGATTTTCTCAAAAACAGATGATGAAACTTGCAAAAAAGTTTGGAAAAAAAATGAGGATGTAGGATGAAAGAAGAAATTTTAGCAATCATACATACAATAGTAATTTTATTTGCGTGGCTTTCGCCATTTTGGCTTGATTGGAAAATAATTTTTATCTGTTTAGTATTATATGAATTACAAATATTTATCTTTAGGGGATGTATACTTACAAATCTCCAATTTAAAAAGGAAAGAAAAAATAATATGACCATGTATGCTTTCTGGGCTGAAAAAATGGGGTTTAAGCCTAATAGAAAAAGATTAAGTTTTAGCTCTTCGTATATTATGCCTGCGATTATTCTAATAGTTACAATTATCTGGCAAATATTATTAAAAAATGGAGTTTTAATAAAAATTTAACATGAGAATTCTAATAAAAATCGGAAGCGCCCTAACAAACAAAAATAACAAATTCAATTACGAACTGATAAAAGAAAAAGTAAGAGAAATATCCTCTCTTCATAAGGGAAATAATGAAATAGCCCTAGTAAGTTCTGGAGCAGTTGCATGTGGCATGGAGATAGAAAAATTAAATGAAAGACCAAAAGATACATTAAAATTACAGCTTCTTTCTGGTGAGGGCCAAGCAGTTCTCATGAAAAGATATGAAGAATTATTCGAAAAAGAAAATATAAGAATAGCGCAAGTTCTCTTAACACACCATAATTTTGACACAAAAGATGAAAAAGAAGTAATAGTAAATATACTCTGCGCTTATCTCAAACAGGGAATAATTCCTATAATCAATGAAAACGACCTTATCAACAAAGAAGAACTCGAGGATAACAAATTATTTCCCGATAATGATATTCTCGCAGCATTAGTAGCAAAAGAAATTAAAGCAGATTTAGTAATAATTCTTACTGATGTTGATGGATTATGCAAATCAAATCCAAAAATTAACAATGATTCTGAATTAATTGAAGAAGTTACAAACATTGATGAAAATATAAAAAAGATGGCTCAAAAAGAAACAAATTCTTTGGGTCTGGGTGGAATGTATTCAAAGATTATTGCAGCAGAAATGTTAACAAAAAGCGGGATTGACACAATTGTCGCAAATGGAAATTTTAAACTGAAAGATATTCTAGAAAATAAAGTTAAAAGAACTGTTTTTAGAGCGAAGAAGTTATGATAAAAGCAAATGTTATTCAGCAAGGAGCCGAAGCCAAAATAATCCGAAAAGGAAACTTTATTATAAAAAACAGAATAAGCAAAGGTTATCGTCATCCAGAACTTGATAGAAAAATAATAAAAACAAGAACAAAAAAAGAAAAAAATCTTCTTGAAAAAGCATCTAAAATAATAAATGCTCCTATTCCAGAAGAAACCTATGAAACAAATATGATAAAAATGCCTTTCATAAAAGGCAAAAAGCTTTCGAATAGTCTAGAAAAGCTTGACTATAAAAAAATATCAAAAGAAATAGGAAAAAGCATTGCAAAGCTGCATGATAATGATATTATTCATGGTGATTTAACAACAAGCAATATGATTTGGGTAGAGTGTGTAAAAAAAACTTCAAACAAGAAAAAAGATGTTGAACAAATCTCCCCCCGTGATTATAAAATTAATAATAAAGATATGTTATATTTCATTGATTTCGGCTTAGGCTTCATAAGCAAGAGAATAGAGGATAAAGCTGTAGACTTGCATCTTATTAAGCAGGCATTGGAAGCAAAACACTTTTCTATTCATAAAGAATGTGAAAAGATAATTTTAGAAAATTACAATTCAAAAGATAAATCAAAAATTCTAGAGCAGCTTAAGAAAGTAGAAGAAAGAGGACGATATAAGCATTAATTTTTAATCTATTTATGTTCGAATCCAATAGCCCCGCCCGGATTCGAACCGGGGACACGAGCTCCAAAGGCTCGGATGATTGACCGCTTCACTACGGGGCTATAAAATTATCGCCATTTATAACGACTTATATTATTAAATTAAGACAGTTTATAAATTTTTTACTCTCAAACTTGTTACTACTTTCAATCTTTTTATCGCTATAACAAACTTTAAAAAGATAAAAAATGGTGATAAAGAATAAAAATGGCAAAAATAAAAAAAATACTCAATAAACCAGTATGGCTCAAATATACTGAGACCGAAGTAAAGGAAATTATCATAAAAATAGCAGAGAAAAATCCTGGAATGACAGCAGAAAAAATAGGCTTAATACTTCGAGATACCTACGGAATACCAAAAACAAAAATATTTGGCTTTAAGATAAGTGATGTTCTAAAAGAAAAGAATCTATACGAAGACCCCGACTTAAAGAATATAAGTGAAAAAGTTACAAAATTAGAAAAACATTTATCAAAACATAAGGGAGATAAAAAAACAGGAAGGTCTCTTATACGAACAAAAGCAAGGCACAAGTTAATCAAAGAATATCTTGGAACTAGTTAGTATTATTTATTTAAATTTTAAAGGGGAGAAATGTTAAAAAAGTTGAGTGAATTTGCAAAAAAGTTTTTAGAAAAAACAGAGAGAAAAAGTATTCTGGTCATAAGTCATTTTGATACAGATGGAATAACATCTGCCGCAATTTTTGGAAAATGTTTAAAAAAACTTGATAAAAATTTTTCCTTTAAAATAGTAAAGAGTCTTGATGAACAAACAATAAGTGAACTACCAAAAACAAAGGTTCTTGTATTTCTTGACCTAGGTTCTGGAAGTTTAGAAGATATTTCAAAGCTAAGTAACGAAGTCTTTATAATAGACCATCATGAAATACAAAAAGAGTTTAATTATCCTGAAAACATAAATATAATCAATCCCCATCTAATTCCGAATTGTGAATTAATATCTGGCTCATGTGTTTCATATTTAGTATCAAAAGAGCTTGCAAAAAAAGATACAGAGTCAGCAAATCTGGCCGTAGTGGGAATGGTCGGGGATATCATGGAAAGAGATATAGGCCGTTTAGTAAATGAAATAATAAAAGACGCAGGTGCCACAATAAAAAAGGGACTTTTGCTTTACCCTTCAACAAGACCTCTAAATAAAGCGCTGGAATACTGCTCAAATCCCTATATTCCCGGAATTACTGGAAATTCCTTTGGCGCGTGTGATTTGTTAAGAGAAGCAGGTATAGAGTTTACGAAAAACGGGTATAAATCTCTGATAGAACTTGAAGAAGAAGAGATGCAAAAACTTGTTACAGCTCTTGCTTTAAGATTTCCAAACCATGACGCGATAGGTGGGCTTATAGGCAATCTCTTTCTAATAAAGTTTTTTAATAAAATTGAAGATGCAAGAGAATTATCTGCATTAATAAACGCTTGCAGTAGAATGGGGAATAGTGAAGTTGCATTATTATTCTGCATGGGAAACAAAAATGCAAAAGAACAGGCTGAAAAAATATACATAAAATACAAACAAAGTATTATCAATGCTCTCAATCAAATCAACTCAAATCCTAAAATTGAAGGGAAACAATATGTGATAATGAACGCCCAAGACAGAATTCAATATACAATTATTGGAACAATTGCGAGTATTCTTTCTATGTCTTCTATGTACGAAGAAGGAAAGATTATAATCACCATGGCTTACAATCAAGATAAAATTAAAGTTTCATCGAGAATATCTGGCAGAAGAAACGCAACAGAAGGTGGAAGAAATCTCAAGGAAATTATGGACAGCATCACAGAACTAATAGGCGGAGAGTCTGGTGGCCACAGATTTGCAGCAGGCTGTGTTATATCCAAAGATAAAGAAGAAGCTTTTATCGAACTTATCAAAAAGAAGCTAGATATTGAAGTCGTGAAAGTATAATTTCTCTCCCAAAACGCTTAAAAACCCTCCAAACTCATTCTTCTTATACAAAATGGCAAGCAGAAACAGATTCATTAAAGTAAGATGTCAGGCATGCAAGAACGAGCAGGTCATATACGAAGCAGCAACAACAAAGGTAAAATGCCTCATATGCAATGCAGTTATAGCAGAGCCAAAGGGCGGAAAAGCAGAGTTAAAAGCAAGCAGAATAGAAGTTCTTAATTAGAAAAAGAATATAAACCACATTTATCTTTTTTTATTACCATGAATAATCAAAAACTTGATGAAGGCAAAATAGTACTATGCACCGTTGATAGAATAGTCGGGACTATTGTTTTTGTAAAAATTGATGATTATGGCCTTGAAGGAACAATAACTTTTTCTGAAATTTCCCCTGGAAGAATAAGAAACATAAGAGACTTTGTATTTCCGGGAAGAAAGATTGTATGCAAAATATTAAGAATAAAAGACACAGGCATAGACCTATCACTAAGAAGAGTGAAATTAAAGGAAAAAAATGAACTTAATGAGCAGTATAAAAGAGAAAAGAACTATACTGAAATGTTTAAAAGCATTCTTGGAAAAAATGCAGAAAGTGCTTTAAAGAAAATAAGCGAAAAAGAAGAGTCTATTGTTATATTCCTTGAAAAGATAAAAAAAGACAAAACTCTCCTCACAGAATATCTCTCAAAAGAAGATGCTGAAAAAATAATAAAAGTTCTTGAGGAAAAAAAGATAAAGGAAGTATCTCTTTTAAGAAAGTTTTCAGTGACCAATAAAGGACAAAGCGGAATAACAGTAGTAAAATCTCTAATAGCCGAAGCAACAAGGGGGACAAATGCAGATGTTTCTTATATTGCAGCAGGAAAATATCTTATAAAAATGAAGTCCACTGATGCAAAAAAAGCAGATAATTTATTAGATAATGTCTTAAACAATATTGAAATTGCTTCAAAGAAAAAAGTTTGTAGTTTTAGTGTTGAAAAGAGTTAAATGTATTCTAGAATGTATATATGTTTAAATAAATGAAAATATTCGGGAAAATAAACAATGGACAGATTAGCACAGGGTCTTAAATCAGGCAGATATTATGCAGTCCTCTATAAAGATAACAGTAGAGAAAGCAGAAATGTTAAAAATCTTTTAGACAAGCACAGAATAAGATATAATACATTTAGCGCAAAAAGAGAAGGTTTGGATAGACCACAGGTTATAGCTGGGGGGGCAAGATTCGATTATGAATTATTAATAGATTTATTAGAACCAGCCTTAACATCAAGAAGTAGGTAAATCTTCCTAAAAATTTAAAATAATTTTTTCTGACTTTCTTTAGAAACTAATTTTCCATAAGTCCCGTCATAACCTGGTTCTACCTTAAGATTAGCAACCCTATTATCAATAATGAGCTCAAGAAGCTTTTCATTATCAATCATTCCTTTCATGAGAATATTTTTATCTGTCTTTAAAAGAATATTATACTCATTTCCGAATTTTTCTATAAGCGAGTTATAAATTGCCCAAGTTTTCTTTGATTCTACTTTTGAACCTATAGAAAAAGCAATAAGTTCATGAAGGGGCAATATTTTAAAGAACATTTTAGCATTAGAAGGAATTCCATTAAAGTTATTCAGGGCTTCAACTCTATTTTCTACGCCTATAACTAACTCTTTTTTACAAACAGGACAAATTCCCCCTAGTTCTTTTGTTTTTTTCGGAGAGCATGAAAAATTACAATCCCTATGTCCATCATAATGATATTTTCCATAAGCTGGTTCTGTTTCAATAGTCGCCTTATATGTTCGATTCCTTATTTGAGAGATTATTAAGTTATAATTTATTTCGTTATTCTCTGATGAAAAAAATATTGTGGCTTCTCTTCCCAATCTCCAGGGCCAAAAAGAATGAGAATCAGAAAAACTAACTATTGATTTTGTTCCAAGCTCGGCAATCTTCCAGTTCATTTCAGGATCAGAACTCATTCCTGTCTCAATAGCATGAACCTTATCTACCTGGCTTCCAAAAGCTTCTTTCAAACTATCAAATCCACTCTCGCTTCCGAAAAGACCAAACCATGGTGTCCATATATGTGCAGGAATTATTTCAATGTCTTCGCTTATTGCCTTCAAATCTCTAACAAAGTCCTCGCAAGATATCTTAAAAATTGGTCTTCCATCATAATCCCTTCTTCCCTTACTGGAAAGATAATCGTTTATCTTACTATTTATCTCAAGCGAAGGAACCAAATAAACTAAATGAACTCTTCTTCCCTTTCCATTTAAAGTAAAAACAAGACTTATCTCTCCTGTTAACATAAAAGGGAATTTTCCAGCTTCGTCTTGAAACCAATAAATACCATTTTTCTCGGTGAGTTTAGCTTTAATTTCTTCAAGCCATTTATCATGAGAAATATCGCCTGTTCCGAGAAGATTTATGCCTTTTACTCTTGCCCATTTAACTAAATTGACAATATCAAGATTTTTCGAAGTCGCTCTCGAAAATCTCGAATGGATATGCAAGTCAGCGATAATATCTTTGTCCTCAAGCTTAACAAGCTTTATTTTTTCATTGCTAGTTTCTAAATTAACTATTGCCTCTTTTACAAAACTGGATATCATGATGATATTTAGAAATAACCGCTACTTTTAAAGTTTTATAAAGTTCAGAATAATATTGTTGTTATGCGCTCATAGTTCAGCCCGGATAGAACACGACCTTGCGGTGAGAGAGTTTGTTTAAGAAACCTAAAAATAGAATATAAAACAAACACGCGAAAAGGTTGTAACCGAGGTTCAAATCCTCGTGGGCGCGTTTAATTGCATTTAAGTTTCTAAAAGATAAAATAAAAATGTGATTAAACGAAGTTTATCCTCGGGATCAAAAAAACAATGTGCCACCACATCTTAAAAGATGTGGTTTGATTGGCACTTGTTTTTAGGATGCTCAGAAATTAACGCAGTAACAGTTACGTCTACATCATAAATAATGCAGTTTAATTTCTGACATTAAGTTAAAGTATTAAACATTAAGTAAGTACAAAATAAGAAATATTATTCCGATTGGAAAACAGATTAAAAATAGAATTATAAGAAGTATCTTTACCACGATATCAAGATGATCAAACCACGATCTAACTGTCATATGATTGTTAAGATATCTCTATATATAATCTTATTGGTTTTGGGATCAGAGTGGGCGCGTTAAGTTAGTATTTTCCCCACCTTATCTTCTTCCAAATTCTCTCGTGAATAAAAAAGAAAGGAATTTTTATTGCTGTAAGAAATAAACTAAACTTTATAGAACTACTAAAATCTCCATATATGAGGTAAACTATTAAAGTTGTAATTATGAAAGATATTAATTCCCATGCTGCACCTTTCGAGAAGCTGCGTCTATATGTTGATGGCATCTTTTTTCAACTAAAAAATAATGGAGAACGAACTTTAAAAATATAACTAAAATATTTATGGTCTTCTTGTTAACAATTCTAACTCCATTTCAGAAGCATTTAAAGAAGCAATCATTTTTGGGCATTGTCTATAATCTTTTCCAGAAAAATTACATTCACGATAAGCCCCATAACCTTCTCCTTCAATTACTGGTGAGCATAAACAGGCATAAGATTCGCCAGCATTATGTAACCGACTTGGACAATTCAAATAATTAAAATCTTTTGGTTCTATCTGGGGCATTAATGCTTGCTCTTCTAAAGTTTTATCTGGTTCTTTTAAAAATATGTCTCCTGTTCGATTAAATTCGCCTGGCCCAGGAGGACCATTATCCGGCATTGCCATCTTATTCTATATCTCCGTCAATAACGCCCTTTGCAGAAACAAAAAAGAGTGTTTCTGAGTCAGGCAGATTTGGAGAATCTATTAATTTTGCAACCCTGCTGTCCTTCTTTCCTCTTCTAAAATACATTCTATATGTGGAAGCATGTCCAACAATATTTCCGCCGATCGGAGTAGTCGGATCCCCAAACATTAATCCGGGATTTGCCATAACCTGATTAGTAACATAAACCGCAAGATTACATTGTTCTGCTGTTTTCATTAAATTATGAAGATATTTATTCAACTTCTGCTGTCTATCTGCCAATTGTCCTCTTCCTGCAAATTCTGCTCTAAAATGAGCAGTCAAAGAGTCAACAACAATAAGTTTTATTGGCTCTCCATTTTTTATCATCTCAGCAACTCTATCAAGAAGCAAAATTTGATGATCACTATTAAATGCTCTTGCAACAAAAATATTTTTTAAAACTTGTTCAGGATTAAGTCCATTTTCAGTTGCAATTTGTTTTATTCTCTCTGGTCTAAATGTTCCTTCTGTATCAATAAAAACTGCTTTTCCATTTGCACCACCCATTTCAATAGGAAGTTGAACCATCACTGAAAGGCAAAATCCCAACTGAGACTTACCACTTCCATAAGCTCCAAATGCTTCTGTTATCGCTTTAGTTTCAATCCCCTTTCCCCCAAGAAGTTTATCAAGATTTTTACTACCTGTAGTGATATTGCCTACCTCTTTTCTTTTTTCTGCAAATTCCATGCCATCCTGAAATCCCAGACTCATCATTTTTCTTGAAGCCTGTATTGCTTTTCTTGCAACAGCCTCCCCTATTCCAGCCATTTCTGAAAGTTCGCTTGGGGAAAGCACAGCAATGCCCATTAAATCATAAATTCCGGCTTCCTCAAGTTTTTGTGTAGCACTTAGTCCTATACCCGGTAAATCAGAAATCTTTGTCTCTTTCTCACCCTTCTCTTTTTTTGTCTTTTCTTTTTCAGGCTTTTCAGATTCAACTTCTTCTTTTATCTCTTTTAGTGATGCCATAAGATAAAAACAAGGAACCGAGTTTATAAGCATTATTTTTCTTGATTGTATATATCCTGTTTATACAAGAATTTATAATATTTGATTATTCCGAGTATCCATGGATTTAACAAGTTTAACATTAGTAGAAGGTTTGCCAAGAGAGTTAATAGAAAAGAGATTGAAAGAAGCACAAGTGGAATACAAGATTATGGGGAAGTGGAAAGATCCCTATTTCAAAAGTTCAACAATTGAATTAATAAGAATTGGACCACCGACAAGAAGCAATGAAGAAAAAATTAGCAAAATCCTTGGTTCTCCTCATATTATTAGGACTAATTCTTGGTTTTATCACGCATGGTATAAAATTGAACTTAGTTTTGATATATCAAATCTTGATGGGAGAATAACTTTTCAGCAAGGATTGTTAGTTGAATCAACGAGAATTATCCTTTAAAACATAAATCTTTAAAAAGGAGAGTAAGCTAATAAAATAAAAATGGGAAACGAAACATACCAAATTGTTGTTGAATCTCCCTTATTAAGACCCGGATTAACCATAACAGTGGAAGGCGTAAGTGAAAGATACCTTGTTCCTGTAACTGTTAGCTTAATGGGTTATGTAAGAGAAATTAACAAGCAAGAAAAAGAAAGAACAACTGGAAAACCCTCTGGATTAGAAGCACCTAAACCTTAATTCTTTAATCAAATCAATTTTCAATAATAATACCAAAATGAAGAATAAAGTTCAATCCTCTCTTACTCAAAGCCTGTAGAGAGGATTGAACTCCCGACCCCTTGATTACGAATCAAGTGCTCTACCAACTGAGCTATACAGGCACAAATAAATCAGAAAAAAGAATTATTTAAGTTTAATTATACCCAATTTTATTTAAACAAATGATCTACTTCCACTGCTAATTTATTCATAACCAAATGAAGTGTTTTATTAAATTCCCAATCAACAGCGCTTGCTTCAATAACCTGAATGGGCCCGGAAATTTCAGCACGTAAGCTATATTTTTTTCTTTTATCAAAATTATCTCCAGATTTCGCATATTCCTTGACTATTATTCTCAAAAGAAAATCGTCATTCACTTTCCATTTAAGTTTTTCATAAGCTTTTCCGATTATCCTATTTGCTTCCTTCTTTTCGTCTTCTGTTAAAAGATCTATTCCCTCTATCTCTATCTGCTCATTCATATTAAAATTTTTTATTAATTTCTTCCAATTTTTCCCGGTACATATCCATAGACTTTAAGAAATTCAATTGAGGAAATTCTATTTCTATTTTTTCTTTTTCAATCCATTCAAGCTCTCTTTTAATCAGGTGCTTTATTATCTCTTTTTCTTCTTTATCCATGAGTTAATATCGGTATTTCAGTTTAAATAGTTTGCTGCAAAAAATAATGAAAATGGTGTGTCTACCTTTTCTGAAGCTCTTCAATCAACTTGTCCATATCAACTTCTTCAATTTCCTTTACAAAAAGCTCTAAACTTTCAGAGAGCTTATTTTTTCTAGAAGATGCTTGAATTAAAAATTCTTTTCCGATTAATTCTTCTCTTTTTGGCATAAAACTTTCTGGGCTTTCTAACTCAGAGTCTGATGCTATTTTTTTAATTTGCTCAGAAAACAAAACAGCGCGTATGTTTGCAGTACCATCATCAACAATTAAAGTGAGTATTGCCCTTCTTTGAGGAATTATTTTTCCATGAACTTCACATTCTCCTGCTTCAGAAGCTTTTTTTCCACATTCGGGACATACTTTAAAAAAAGTTGGACCAAAAATTTGAACGACAAATGCCCTGATGTCTACATTTTCATTGAATCCAATTTCAGAAATATTTTTATTATTAAAAACTTGCTTTGTTTGAACATTTTCGATAATAAGATTACTTTTCTTTATATCTGAAAAGCTAGTAAGGTGAATTTCAGAATTTCTGACGTCTGCTCCAGAAATTTCAACAACGTCTCCTTCTTTTATTTCTCCTCGTTCTATTAAAGCAATGTGATTAACGTCCCAGAGGACTATTCTTATATTTGCAGTCTCATCTGCGATGGTAAAACTACCAATTTTTCCACTTCTCCCATTCTTATTATATTCCACCACCTTGTTCATTTTGATTATTTTCCCAGAGATATTAATTTTTTTCATGCCAGTAAGCAGCTCAGAAATCTTCATTTTCTGCTTTTCAAAGTTTATTCCAAGTTCAGAAGCAACAATTTGAGCTGCCCCTTCTTTACTTATTAGTCCAGAAAGTTTCGCCCGCTTACCCTCTATTCTCCTTTCTAATTCGTCTCTCGAGATTCCAGCATTCTGTGAAATAAGCTTCAAGATTTGTTCGTAATTTCCTTGTAACATCTTTTATAATTCACTATAAAAATTACGATATTTAAATACTATTGTTTAGCAGAATAACAATAAAAAAATAAAAACTGAAAACAAACTTTTATAAACTCTCTCACCAAAAAAATAGGATGGGAAAAGCATTAGTAAAAATAAAAATTATGCCAGAATCTCCTGACACACATCTCGAGGTTATAGAAGAACTAGCAAAAAAAATTGTTAAAGAAATAGCCGGAACAGAGGCAAAAACAGAAAAAGAGCCAATTGCTTTTGGTTTAAGTGCGATAATTCTACAGTTTATGATAGACGAGTCAATTCCTCTTGAGGGTATTGAAGATCGTTTAAGGGTAATTCCTGCAGTTAGTTCTATAGACGTTATCGATTTTAGGCGAGCATTTGGGTAATGCTTTTATTTCGCATATCTAACATCACACAAGTGCGAGCAGAGCTTTCGGATAAGTCAATATTTAACTTTATTAATAACGTTCCGGAAGCGAGAAAGAGCTTTCGGATAATCCCCCCAAAACTTATATAAAACCCATTTTCTTCTGAAAATCATGACACTCACAGACGAACAAGCAAAACAAATAAAAGAACAAATTTTTAAGCAACTCGAAACTTTTCCTGATGATAAAAAAGAAGAGGCCAGGAGTCATATTGAATCTCTTAATAACGAACAGCTTGAAGAGTTTATAATAAAAAACAAGTTAATGAAGCAAACTGGAGAAGATGGAGGAGAAGCAGGAGAAAAAAAATGTATTATGTGTCTTATTTCTTCAAAGAAAATAAGCTCATTCCCAATATATGAAGATGACGAATATTTAGCTGTTCTCGAAATAAATCCTCTATCAGAAGGCCATACTATAATTATTCCTAAAAAACATGTTTCAAAAATTGCAGACATTCCTAAAAGTTCTGAAAAAATAACAAAAAAAATAATTAAACATCTGACAAAAAAGTTAAAGTCCAAAGAAATAAGGGTTTCTCCTTCAGATGAACTTGGGCATGCAGTAATAAACTTGATTCCAGTTTATGAAGGTGTAGAAATAAAAGGTAGAAAAAGCACAAAACCAGAAGAACTAGCAAAAATCAAAGTAAAAATCGGAGAAATAAAAGGGAAAATCAAGAAAGAAATAAAAAAAGAAGAAATAAAAGCAAAACCTGCAGAAATAATAAAACTCCAAAGAAGAATACCCTAAAATAAGTTTATCTTAAAATAAATCCAGCCTAACATCGCTAAAAATCCAAGTAAAAAAGAGGGTGTAAACGGAATCCCGTACTTAACCCAAACCTTTCCCTTAAATTTTTTCTGTATCACTATTAACTCTTGTTCACTCAAGCCTTCCCAATTGGGCTTTATCTTTCTATTTCCAACTCTAACAGATCTTACAAGCCAGTCACCTATTGTAAGCATAGAAACAGGAACAAGATGAGTCATGCATGTATCCTCTATCGCTTTCGCGTAAAAGAAAAGAAGTGGGAAAAGTGATATAAAAATAACTAACAAGATTAATAAATAGTACGAAAAATAAAAAGAGCCCCTGACAAATAAGAAAATAAATATTACTGCTAAAGAAATAAGAAAATAAATAAGTATTGGCTTCTTATATTTTCGGATATACTCTCCGAACCTTTTTTTGAACTTATTAAAATTGATAATTGATAGAATTATACTATAAACAAGGCCATAAATTGCGCCCAGAAGAAGGAATAATATTGCGAACCAAAATAAAATCTCTAAGTTAACTATCCAAGAAAAACTTAGGGGCAAGACTGTCCCGAGAGCCATTAAAAGCTTAGTGTCACCACCAGCAAACATTCTAGCATAATAAAACGCATTAGAAAAAACAATTCCTACAACTAGCCCTATAATCCCCCATAAAAAATATCGATAATCACTAGAGTTAACGCTTAAAAAAGCTCTATATGCTAGAACAAAAACAATAAGAGAAAAATTCCACCAATTTGCAACTTCTCTCTTGCGAAAGTCTTGGATAACAGCAAAGAACATCCAGATAAGAGCAATAACTATAATAAATATATTCACGGGGGAAAAAATTTCAGCAGACGAATTAAGTATATCTAATGGGAACATCTTTTGCCTCTTTTATTAAAGATGATAAAAATTTGAAGTATTAAAACCTTGTTGATAAGCTTAACAAAGATTATTTATCACCTAAACAACCTTCATAATCTCCCTCTCCCAAAATTCTAGTTTAATTAATAAATTACTTAAAGAATCTTATTTTACAACGCCCTCTGCCTCTTTAGTCCGCCACTTTCCTCCACGCCGGTATGGGAAAAGTTTTCTTCGCTTAAACTTATCCTTACCTTTGTTCCTCTTTTCAGAACATGAATAATCCATATTGAAAAAAATGAAAACTATTATTTAAACCTTTAGAATTAAGGAGTTACAGTCTTATTACACGAAGCACCATTTACATACGTGCTTTTGAATCCTGTCCCGGCAGCTGTAGCTGCATCTATCAATTGTTGGCAATATTTGGTACCATCAACCGAACAAGTTTTCAAATCAAATCCTTCTTTGCCTGATCCTAAAACTGCTGTTGCTTGTCCAAAGATAAACGGACAATTAACCCATTGCTTTTTACTATCAATAGTTAATTGTCTATATTGACAATAGCTCACTAGCAAAACATCAGAATCATCATATTGAGCGCATATCGCAACTGCAGAATTTAAGTCATTAGGTAAAAGTCCCATCTTTCCGAAAATATAATCCCATCCTTTCCAAAAACCAAGTCCGACTACAAGAAGTATAAGAATAGCTAAAATTATCCCAATTAAATACCACTCTTGTTGGGCTTTTTTTGACTTGATTGACTTTATCATTTTCCTCTTTTGCTTGTTTTTATTAGGTTTATGGTATTTAAAAACCTTTTTCTTTAGATTATTTGATAGGGATTTGAAACGTTATGTTTTTTACATAACTTACTGATATCATCTTCGCATTATTGTCTGCTATTTTTTCAGTAAAATTGAAATTTTTCATATTAAAAGCAAGCGAATCATTCTTTATTTTTATCTCATAATTTTTTGAATCAGTCATCAGGCTATTAAAATTCAAATAAATGCCGTATTCATAAGGAGAATAAATTTTTTCATTTAACAAAAACTGCTTAGAGAACTCTGATTTAAATTTATTGATAAAATCACCTTCATTGCTTATCTTATTTGTATTAGTTACTTGTTCTGCGATATGGCGGACATTAAACTCAAAAATTTTAGAAGAGGAATAAATCTCATCTACTGAAGAAGGCGTTGTTATGTCTTTCTTCAAGCTATCAGAACGAATATTGAATATAAAGAGGGAGAAGATAACCAATACGAGTGTCGTTAAAACTAGTAATAAAACAGAAATTTCCATCTTCGCTTTTCTATTTTTTATCATATTAATCATTTTTTGTACACCTTTGCCAAAACATATTTATCAGGACATACTGGAACCCTCAATGAATAAATCTCTGGACTATTAATCATTGAAATAGTATATGCCTGTGTTACAGTATAATCTGGCATTGAATAATACTCTTTCTTTTCAGAGTCATAATAATACAAGGTTAAACTTCCCACAATATTATCTTCATTCTTAGGAAATATCTGCTGAAGAAATTTACTTGCTTCGTCTTGGAAAATTTGTGCCCTCACTTCATCCCTATTCTTACTATCTGCTTTTGATAATATTGCATAAAATGTCTCTCCGTTTGATGCTTTGCTATCCAGAAAATTGAGTAAAGAACCGGTGAAATAATCTCTTGAAAATTTTTCTGAATTCTGGGAGAGTATCATCTGGCTCTGGCCCTTATCAAGATAAGTTATTCCTCCAAAAACAAGATATAATATCATTATTAAAAGAATAAGAAATGCTCCGACTATCCAAACAATTGTTGAGGGTATTTGCGCTTTTCTATTATTGATTAAGTTTATCATCTTTGATTTGATGCAGCCACTATAGACACCGTGTATTTTTTATTTGTTTTTGAATCAACGACAAAAGAATCTTGTTTTGCACATTGCGGAAAATTTTTCTCTCTGTCTGATTCTTCTTTTATAAATTGGTAATCACACTCTGTTTTCCAATTATTTCCTCCAAAAATAATCTTTCCTAATTGACCGCTATTCTCACCCGTAATATTTATATTAAAATAATATAATCCTCCTTTATCAAAAATGTCTTTATTTAATCCGCATTTAGAGTATATATCAAAATCACTTTTCAATATCTCTGCATAATTAAAATTACTTATTAGACACAAAGAAAGTTTATCTGCTAATAATTGCGCTTCAATCTGCCTGACATCTCCCTGTACAGAATAAAACATTAACACCCCTAAAACAATAGATACCCCAATTATGACCCAGATGAGAAACATCCATATGCTAAGATATTTTTCGTCTGCTTTTTTATTCATTAAGAATCTCATACTTTAATAATAAGTTCCATCTTCTTCTCGTCAATAGATACTGCTCCAGAATTTAATTTTACAAAATAATAAAAACTTGATCCATCTCCATTTTTGAGTTTCACTGTTACTCGATTAGCACTATAATCCATAATTACAATATTACCTGCATAATGATTACTACGGGCATAAGCATAAAGATCACGAATGTCGACAGAAACTTCTGTTCCAGGTACAAACTTATCTATTGCAAGCGCTATCTTTCTAGAATACTCTTTTTCTACGAAACCTCCAGTTGTCCCAACTGTACCAACAAAAATGAACATTATAGAAAAAAATATGATATTAAGAATAAGAAACATTATCACGCCAGTAATAAGATTTTGTGATTTTTTGCTTTTCATTTTTTTAGATAATATACAATTATGCCAGAGTTTCAAATGCATCGCACTTAAGACCATTAAGCGAGTCAAGATTATATTCTATCAGTGCTGGTGGAATATATGCCATATTAGTAGTAGGATCGTCTTTTAATGTAAAGAAAAGAACTCCTGAAGCCGCAGAGGCGGCTGTCGCAGAAACAGTAGTCGCGCTAGCAATACCTGTAGCTGTACCAATTGCACTTGCTATAGCTCCTATAGTTGAGAGAGTCCCGGCTGTTGCAGCAGTTGCTCCTGTTGTTGTTAAAATAACTCCTGAAGAGGCGGCCACACTAGATGCGGTAACAGTGGTTGCAGTTGCTCCAACTACTACTGCCGTAGTAGATACTGTCGCAGCAGTAGCTGCACTTCCAACTGCAGCAGGTACGGCGACAGGCCAAAGTACTATCGCTAAAAGCACGCCGCCGGTTACACCAACACCTATTGCTGTAAATGTTGCAATTTTATTAGTTCCAGGTATTACCCCCCCAATTAAAGCGTAATTATTACTAAGATTAATTTTTTTATTTAATACAATCAATTGGGGATTATCAGACTTTAATTTATTAAGATAATTGTTGAGGTCAGTTCCATACATCGCTTTGAAATAACTTACTCCATCTGAATTCTGTTTAGATTCTAATTTTTGATATACTTCTCCAAAGGTGAGCCCACCTTCTTTTTCGATTACCTCCCTAGTTTGATTATCAAAAGAATAAACAGAATCAATCAAACAATGTTTATCATGAATAATCCAGGTTGTCTCAAAAAAATTGACTTTCCCTTCCCCAAGAGTCTGATGCCAATTATAAATATCTTCTGTAATAAAATCTAATAACTCTTCTTTGTTCGCAACTTTAACATTCCTAACATTTGCCCCATAAATGTCACATCCCTTGCTGAATAAACCATTTTTAAAACAAATTCTATCTGTCTGGCATTTTAGAGGGATGTTATCCATAAATTCCCAACCCTTAAATGTCGCACTTGCTCTTAACACAACAGAAGTATGACATGTCTCACGATTTATATCTCCTTGCCAATTAAACATACTCCAAAAAAAAAGAATTATACCAAAACTTATTATAAGTATAACTAACGTAATTAATTGCTTTGAAGTCATTTCTCCTTTTTTGTTTAACAATTTTATATTCTCCATATTATCCAAGTCCTCTAATAAATTTTATAACAAAATATGTTGCTATTCCTGCAATAACAAAAAACGCTACCCATAAAAGTATCTTAATGAGATCTTCCATTTCTCCTTTTTTATTTTGCTTTAAGTATATCATCTTTGTATTATATAAACTCCATCTGATTTATGAATTCCTGTTTGATTAAAAAGAGCGGCGCCAGTACTTTCACTAAACTTTATATCTTTAATTTTCGAGAAAAATGTTATAAATTCTACTTTACTTTTCATTGGTTGCTGCCCATCAAACTCTCCTCCTGAAACAACCGTGGTATTAATTGGCATCCAATTAACCAAATCTGGACCCCACTTCCATTCATTGTCAAATTTAAAGAAAATAGGAATTATGCCATATGCCACAACATAATATTCTAATGCCTGTACGCCACCATTAAATAGATAAACTTTTTCATTAGAAAGCGACATCTTAAGCTCAGAAGGAGATTTCAATACAATCATTCTTCTACTTTTTCCGTCTTCCATTATGCGGACAAATTTATCTGTAGCAATACACGCTTTTGCTTTTCCTTTGCAGCCCTCGTCTCTGCACGCACAAAGACAAAAGTTTCCACCACAAAGATTACCGGATTCATCAGTAAAAAGAACCCAGTCCTGAATTGTCGTAACAATATATTTTATTTCAGTTTTATTATCAATTAGACTCTTAAGAGAGGCATTCATCTCTTTTAATTCATATTCTGCCTTTTTTATATCCCCACTATTTCCCATAAAAAAATCATATAGCGAGACTCCTAAGAAAATTAAGATAGTAATGCAGAGCACAGCTATAATTAACTGAACAGTATTCTCTCCAAGAAGTTCAAATCCTTTTTTATCGCTCAGAAATTTATTTTGATGCCTCATTTTTTATATATTTCTCCTCCAATTATTCTAGAACCATTTAATTCTTTAAGAAACCCTTTTGGATTAACACCTGATGGTTCACTATCAAGATAAGGAGAGTAGATATAGATAATATCAAAGTTTCTCACTCCAACTTTAAGGTTGTTAAATCCAACTTTGTCAAAATAAACAAAATTACTTTCAAGAAAAAGATTAGAATATGTCTCTCCACTAAGCTGATTATAACTAAATATTTTTTCTTTCGAATTAATAGCAGAATAGCCTGATTTTAATAATTGCCATATTTTCCATCCAGAAGAACTTGCCCCATATCCTAAAACTCCTATTTTTTCCTCAGGAGAATATTCAAACTTTTCCTCATTTACAATTTCATCTCTACAAATCTCTGTTTTTGAATGCAGATAAGCACCATTAAGGTTTAGAATGTAAAAATAATTGGGTAAATCTCTAGCAACAGAAGAATAAACCTTGCCTTCTCTCTTTACCACTTCATCAAAAATTATTATGAGAATATTCGAGGTAATCTGACCTATATCTGTGTCCAGAGTATAGTCTACCTGTATTTTTTCTCCGTCAATCTGCAATTTAGAAGAAATATTACATGCTTTTGTTTCCTGATTGCAGAACAATATCATCCCATCTTTTATTTCTGCAATTTTTACAGGGCATTTATCAACATACTTAACACCTTCTGGATTTCCAAAGCTCGGTAAGAAATTTAACCATTTTGATATGTCCACTCTAATAATAAGCGCCAAGGCTAAAATAATAACTAAAGCAACTAAAATCCATGTTACTGTTTTGCCGCCTATTGAAGTGTCTGCTTTTTTACTTCTCATATTATCCAAGTCTAAAAATTTTCTTTATATAAGTTATAGCCTCTGTTCCTTTTCCAGTAAGAATCATAATTCCCAAAATCACTATAACAAGCACAGCCAATCCTAAAATCCACCAACCCATCATCTCTGATTCAAACCCCTTTTTATTCATGCTTTCTCTCTTTTTTATCATACAAACCAAAGATAAAACAATTATTTAAACTTTCCTCAAACTAAAATATCCCTGCCAATACAATAAAAATAATCTACTGCATACCGGGAACAACAAACGCCGCCAAAAGCGACAAGGCAACGATTGCTAAAAAGGCAACAACAATATAAAGTGTACCGCCTGAAATAAGATTTTTCCCTATGTCATATGTTTCCTTTAATTCATCCTCTCCTGCATCAACTGTAACAAGCGCTTTTGTCAAGATAAAGATTATTTCTACAATATAAATTCCAACGCAGACCTGCAAGAAATACGGCGGAATCATTCCTTCTACCTTGAATAAATCAGTAAAGCTTCCCAAATTACCTAATCCTGATGCTGCTCCCTCTCCTCCCAACTGTGCCATCATATCTACTTTTGAAAGTATAAGTGTTATCATTGAAGAAAGCCCTATAACAATCCCCGCAAGCAATGGTGCAAGGAAAGTCATATTACTTTTCATATCAGAAATAACATCTGCAAGCAAATCCCTTAATCTCTCATTTATCTTGTTTATATTTTTAACATATTCTGAAATACTCATAAGCGACTGTGCACAGACCATAAGCCCTTTCTTTACGCTTTCTATAAGAATATGCATACTTGTTGCAATAAGATTCGAAGAATAATTCAATATTGCTCCTCTTTTATTGTCAAATATCGCTCGTTCAAGACTCATTCCCTGTGACCGGATATTAAGATTAACCATCCTAAAAAATTCTTCAGTAATTTGCCCTTTTGATGACTCTGCAACTCTTCCAAATGCCATCTCAGCAGGCATTCCGTCACCAAGTCTATTACCTAATTGAAAAAGAGAGTTATTGAATTCAGTCTCAAGCTTTTTTGTATAATCTCTCGATTTAATTATCTCTTTTGTTTTTCCTAAATATGCTATTGAAAAAAATAAAAATATTGAAAAAGGAACGCATAAACTTAATAAAAGAGCAAGGGGCCCCATCGGTCCGTTTATTGTCTTTCCATCAGTATCTGTTATAAATCCAAATAGCTGAACATCTTTAAATGATAAGTCTCCATTTTTCCATCCAAAATGCGAATCAAGATAAGACGATACAGGAGAGAGATGAATAATGAAAGGCGATAATCCGATTAATAAAATTGGAACGCATATCCATGCTGCGGTAAAATACGGCTTTTTTGATTTATATT
>Ga0247841_10005606_pt1 | contig 20143 bp, 19 predicted proteins | sample LaCruzMarch2015__2_FD_192410 | JGI IMG/M metagenome (GOLD analysis project Ga0247841, IMG submission 192410) | Freshwater microbial communities from meromictic Lake La Cruz, Castile-La Mancha, Spain - LaCruzMarch2015_18m | ecosystem: Environmental > Aquatic > Freshwater > Lake | place: Spain... | reverse complement strand
GCCCGAACGGTCATAGAACGGCACCACCGTCACGCGGCTGATCCGGCCATCCGGCAGCGTGCGCGCCGGCAGTGCCGCGGCCGTTTCCTCGATTTTCTTTTTGACATTCTTGATGACCGCCAGGGGATTGGCGCCGTGCCGCGCCACCACGACACCGCCAACTGCTTCCGCGCCTTCCTTGTCAAGCACGCCGGTCCGCAGCGCAGGCCCCAACGAGACCGTCGCCACATTTTTGATGGACAGCGGAACATTGTCATGTACCGTCACGACTGCACTTTCAAGGTCACCCAGCGTCTTGACATAGCCAAGCCCGCGCAGCAGATATTCAACATTATTGACCACGACGACGCCCGCGCCGACATCGCTGTTGGCATTTTGTGCGGCGCGCGCCACATCCTCGAGCGCGATATTGGCCGCGCGCATCGCGTTCGGGTTGACGTCCACATGGTATTCCTTGACAAAGCCACCGATCGCCGCGACTTCGCTGACACCCTCCGCCGCCAGCAGCGCCGCGCGCACATGCCAATCCTGCAAGGTGCGCAGCTCGTCCAAGTCCCAGCCACCGGCCGGCAAGCCCTGTTCATCGCGGCCTTCGAGCGTGTACCAGAAGATTTGGCCGAGGGCCGTGGCATCCGGGCCGAGCGCGGGCTTGACGCCGGCGGGCAGCAGCGACGCCGGCAGGCTGTTCAGTTTTTCAAGAATGCGCGTGCGACTGTCGTAAAAATCGGCGCGCTCATTGAAAATGATGTAAATGCTGGAAAACCCAAACATCGAAAGCGAGCGAATGGTTTTCACCTGCGGCAGGCCCATCAGTGCGGCCGACAGCGGATAGGTGATCTGGTTTTCGATGTCGCGCGGCGAGCGCCCGGCCCATTCCGTGAACACAATCTGCTGATTTTCGCCGATGTCGGGAATCGCGTCAACCGGCACCGGGTCGCGGTGCAGCCACGGAATGTCCCAATCAAACGGTGCCACCATCACGCCCCAGCCGATAAACAAGGCCGTGACCATGAATACCACCAGCTTGTTTTCAAGGCAGAAACGAATGACGCGGTCAATCAGCGTCACGCGCGGCGGTAGCGGCAGGGGTTGGTGTGGTTCAATCAGCATGGTGGGATGACGACCGCAGGCGCTATGGGTTAATGGTGTCGACGATGTCACCGCAGTGCAGCATGGTTGCGCCGAAGTAGGGATTCATCACGCGCTTTTCGGATTGCAGCCAGTCGGCACCGCGGCCGTCAAACGCCATCGGGCAATGCACGTGGTACAGCGTGGCGGGCGGGCGCACCGCGTATGTTTTTTGCAGGCCCATCAATATTTTTGACACCTCGTCGAATTGCTGGCGCGCGGCACGGAGCGTTGCCGCCGCGGCCAATGTTGCCAGCGATGCTTTCAGTTGAGCGCACGCGGCTTTGATTGCGGTTTGCACTGCCGGCGCGTCACCGGTCGCGTTCGCCGCCATCACGTTCTGCAAAAATAGTTTCGCGCGAGTGTGCGCATTGGTGAGATCGTCAAGTGCCAGCGCGCGTTGGACGGCCAAGTAGGCCTCGATAAAAGTGCGCAGGTGCGCGTGCAGCGCCGGCGAAACCGCAAGGGCTTGTTGAAGTGGCTGCGGTGCGGGCGCTGCGGTGTGTTCGGGATTCATCGCGCTCGGCTTCGCCAGAATTTGCGCGGTGCTGTCAATCTTAAAGGCACCGTTGACCACGACGCGTTCTCCTTCGGCCAGGCCGGCACGCACAATGTAATATTCTCCCGCGCGCGGGCCGAGCGTGACTTCGCGGCCTTCATACGCGCCCGGCGTGTCCGGCACGGCCACATAGACCACCGAGCGTGCGCCGGTCATGAGCGGCGCCGAGGCGGGAATGACCAGCGGCGGGATAGTCGCAGCTTCGTTGACGGGGGCGTACCCGAGCGATTCGACCGGCACCAGATCCATGCCGCACACGGGGCACTTCCCGGCGACGCGCGCGATCACTTCAGGATGCATCGAGCAGACCCACGCACCCTTCAGCGTCGCATCCATCGCATACTCACCTGCGGCAACATTTGCGCGCACAATCGCGTTCACAAGATAGCCGGGCTTGAGTTGGCCGTCGGGATTCGGCACATTGACGCGCACGCTGACGGTGCGGGTCATGGTGTTCAAGACCGGCGAAATGAACGTGACCATGCCGGTGAAAGACAGGCCCGGCTGCGCATCCACAGTAAACGAGACCGGCTGGCCGTAGCGCAGCCACGGCAAGTCTGATTCGTAGGCTTCGAGCATCAGCCAGACGCGCGCGAGATCGGCAATGGTGTAGATGGAAAAGCCAGTCTCGATGTACATGCCTTCCACGCCTTGCTTTTCGATCACCGTGCCGCGCAACGGTGAAAACACATCGACATACAATTGTGGCTGGCCGGTGCGCTCGAGGGTCTGCACCTGTGCATCGGTGAGGCCGGAGAGCAGCAGGCGCTCGCGGCCGGGACTGTTGGTCGTCGTGCCCGATTGCCGCGCGATCAAATACTCCGCCTGCATCACATATAATTCCTGGCTGTACAGCTGCGCCAGATGATCCCCTTTGTTGATATGCACGCCGGTGTAGTCAACATAGAGCCGGTCGATTCTGCCGCTGACGCGCGCGGTGATGTGCGCCATGCGGGATTCGTCCGCCGTGATCTTGCCCGCCAGCGGAATGCTGACTGGCACCCGCTTGCGCTCGACGGGCGCGGTGCGCACTTGTGCGAGTTGCTGCGCGTTGGAGGACAGCGTCACCTGGCGTGACGCGCCTTGTTCCGCGCCGCCGCCGCTGACCGGAATCAAGTCCATGCCGCAGAGGGGACATTGCCCCGGCTTGGGCTGCCGGATCTGCGGATGCATGGAGCAGGTCCATGCCGTCGCATGGGTTGCTTGTGCTGCTAAAGCAGGCGGGGATGATTGATTGCAACTGGAAATCAGGGGCACGACACCGAACAATAGTGCATAGACCAGCGCTGCATGCATTTTCATGGGTGTGCCGTTGATGTTGTGTTATTGTGGTTACAGTATACCACATTGTTGCGCGCATGTCAAACAGCCCTGTGCGCCTCCGCTGCCGCTGCATCTGATGTGGCCACGTCGCACGGCGTGGATGCCGCCGGCGCACGCAGCAATACTATGCCACGAAGCCACGAAGAAGACCCAATCTATATACGCCACGCGCTCCGCGCGTGGCATTGCAATTTGGACATTGTTTTCCAACATCTTCGTGCGGCGCACAACGTCCGAACTGTACACCGGCGTGACCACACCGGTCGCCCCGCGCTACTTCTCTTCTTGGTGCATGTAGCAGGAGGAGGCGTCGAGCAGCTCGGACAGCTCGCGGAAGCGCTTGAGCAGATCCGCGGCCTCCGGCTTGAACACCACGTAGTCATTGTTGAGTTTGCGCACGTAAAATGGCTTGAGCTTGACCACCAGGGCTTCGCGCTCCTTGTACAGCTCATCACAGCTTTTGCCCAAGGCGCACACGGCACATTCGTTGGTCGAACTGTCCGCCACAACGGGTTGGCGGCGGAACAGATCCACTTCAACGACGATGCCGTCTTGTGCTGCCATCGGTTTGACTTTGACGTAATTATGAAGGTTCTTGAACGGGCCGTACTGCTTGACGACGTCGGTGATGCCTTCCAGATCGTTTTGCGACGGCACCGTGCCGTTGAGTGACAGCGTGTTGCCGTTGTCGCGCAATTGCACGCGCAGGTTTGCCACGTCGACCCCAATGGCTTGCATGGCACCCACCATCTGCGCCGCGAGTTGCGCGTGGGCGTATTGCCGGATTTTATATTCGACGGTCGAACGCGAGACGGCAGTGCAGGTGGCTGCCGCACAGGCACACACAAGAACAACCAAGCACACAAAGTTTTGCATAGATACTCCCGGCATAGGGTTAGCGGTAATCCACGCATATTATAGCACAACGCGGCACGAGACGACACACAATGGCGATTGCCCGGATCCGGCGACTCTTCCAAGTAGCGGCGGTGGCGCGCCGTCCCGCCGCTGGCGCATGCGCTGCTGGTGTGACTGGCGGGCGCCAGCAGGATCTACGAGCCGAGCCGGCTCGTCTACGACAGGCGCTGCACGTAGACGCGGCGGCTCGCCGCGTTATCCGCCCACTATGGTACCCACCCATATCACCCAAAAAGCACTTGCTCCAGTTAGTGTCTACCGGCATGGTCGCCAACGGATTTCACAAGTCGCCGGATCTGGGATAGCGCCCGGCGCGCGCCCAAATTTGCATTTGCGGGTGCGCTGTGCTATACTATGTTCATGATGGTTTTTGCAACAGTTGAGTTTCTGAACCCGCGCTTGGAGAAACGTATGAGCGGTCTTCGCACCAGCATCCATGCCCTTGTCCTGGTCGCCGTGCTGGCCTGCGCCTGCGCCACCGCCGCCACGGAACAATGGACGTACAGCGGCCTGACGGGCATTTTCCAGATTGTGGCGGATGGCGCCGGCGGCTGCGCCATGACGCGCTACGCCGGAGCGTTCGATGAAGCCAGTGATATCGTCTGGCTGAACAAGAAAGGCGCGCTGATCTACCAGGCCGGCATCAGCAATGTGCTGCACGGCGGCATCATGGTCTGCACGCCAAAAAACCTCGTCTACGCAGATATGCGAGAGACGAACCTGGTCGTGCATGTGGCGGCCAACGGCACCGCCACCATCGTGCCCGCCGCAGCAGACACGCTGAACCAAACGCCCTTGCCGTATCCCATCTACTGGCAACTGATGGCAGACAGCAAGGGCTTCTTTGCCACGCGCACGGACACCAACACCATGGCCGCCACCTTGGTGCGCTATTCCAACAAATGATCCAATCAGGAGCATGCAATGAATCACAGAACATTGATACTGGGTGTGATGCTGGGAATCCTTCTGGGCGGCATGCATGTCCGTGCCGCCACGCAACGCTGGAGTTATGACGATGCACCGATGATCACCAGCATCATGGCCGACGGCAGCGGTGGCTGTAGTTACGTGCGGCGGGAAACGAATGATCTCCCCTCCGCCGTGGTGTGGCTCGACAAGAATGGCGCGCTGATCTATCGCGCGGATCTCACCACCAACCTGCCCATCACCATTATTAATTGCACCAAAAAGCAACTGACCTATGCGACGTGGCAAGACAACTGGCGCTTTGTGCAGGTGGCCCGCAACGGCACGGTCACGCCGGTCACCGCCGGTAACAACACCCTTACGGTGCCGATTCTCGTGCTGGAGTTGCCGGTCAGTTTCACCACTGACCGCAAAGGCTTCTTCGGGTTGCTGGTGAGAATTCCGAGCAGCAGAGTGACGCTGGTACGTTATGATAACAAGTGATAACACGGGAACACGGGCATGGTCATGACCACACGCTTTACAATCTATAGTGCGATCCTCGTCATTGGTGGCGGCTGCCTGACGGCAATGGCGCTGACGGAACAGTGGCGCTACGTGGCCCGCGCCTCGGTGCGGCAGATTGCCGCCGACGGCAAGGGCGGCTGCGCGTACGTTGACATAGACGCCAGCAATTGGGCCGCCGTCGTCTGGCTGAACCAGAAAGGCGCGGTGCAGTATTCGTCCGGGGTGCAGACCGGGTCTTTTTTGGGCGCGATCATCAATGGGTGCAGCGCCAATCAATTGCTGTATACGGGCATGATCGGGTTTCCGATGATGGCGCAGGTTGACAAGAAAGGTAACGCCCTGCCGGTCGCTGCCTTCGGCGGCTATGTGATTGGCATGCCGCTTATGATGCCGATTGGCACGAGCCTTTTGAACGACAAGAAGGGCTTTTTTGTCGTCAATGTCAACACCAACACGGACGTCAATACCGTCGTGCGCTATTTGTACAAGTAAGGCAGTCAGGCCACCCGGCCCACCAACAACAATGCTGCACCCACACGGTGCAGCATTGCTACTAGTGTAGTGGTCTCATGTATATCTTGACAAATCAGAACTGTCCCAATACGTTGCCTTCGTCATAATCTAAATCCCTCTTGCATCTCTCCCGCCGCTGGCGCATGCGCGTCAACTTAGCGGCTGGAAGCCGCTTATACGACAGATGTGCCTGACATTCCGATATAAGAACGGGAGCCGCCGGCGTAGAGCGCGCAGACAGGTAGGGCGGTCAGGCCCTTGACCGCCGCGGTCGTCGCTGTATCCTTTTATCACCGGCGTGCGCGCGCATGCAGCAACGGCGGTCAGGGCCTGACCGCCCTACCTCACCCTCCGGCCACGCACACGCAGGATCCACAACAGATTTGGCTACGTCAGGTTCGCATTTCCCCCTATAGCGGAATTTCAGACAGATGTGTTTGTTAAGTTGACGCGCATGCGCCGCTGGCGGGACTCCAAGCAGCTACGAAGCCAGCCACCCAAAGGGAGACTATACAGCACCTGCGCAAGCGCTCTGTCCCCTATCCAAAAATCCCTCCCCGGCTGTGCCGGTACTCCCTTACAAAAGGGAGACAAGTTGGGGGATTTTCTGCGATTTTGCCGTAGTGGTCAAATGTCAAGAAACGTTAGAGACACAGAGACACGGGTGCAGTTTTGTTTTCGGGGATAGACAAGGCGGCATCGTGAGCTACACCCTCGAATGACAGGGCGCTTGACACGGCGCAAATAGTTAGTGTATAATATACACTAACATTTAACCCGTTACCTGAGGTGCTCTATGAAAATGGTTCCGATGACCACTGCTGCGCGTGACGCCCTGAGCCAACGCCGTGAAAGTCTGTTGAAGGAGCTTGCCACGCTCGCGCCGTTTTGCCGCGGCAGTCTGCATCCCTTCCGCGTGCGCCGCGGCGCGAAGGAGTGGCAGTATTACACGTGGGAAGTAGGCAGCGGCATGCGGCGCGCCAACCGCACGTTGCGCGTGCAGCAAGTGGAACACATTCAGGCCGGCATCGCTCGGCGCAAGGCCTACGAACAGTGGCGCGCCAACTTTGAGCAGACCATGGAGGAGTGCTTTCTGGCAGACGCGCGCGGCATTGAAAAAAAAACGGGTGCGTCAGCGACGAGCTTGCCCGCGCCGAGGCGCACTGCCGCGCTACGGCGATGGAGACAGGACGACATGCCTATGAAGCGCTGCTCAACCAAGCCGCAGCCACGGCGCCGGTCGAAGACTGCCGTTGTGCGGTCTGCGGCGCGCTGATGACGCCGCGCGGGTTTGAAGCACGGCAGGTGCATACGCAGCTTGGCGTGATTACGCTCCGGCGGCGTTATTACACCTGCCCGGCAGAGCATGGCGGCTATGCGCCCCTGGATCAGCAACTGGCGTTGGTGGGGCAGTGGAGCGCCGGGATGCAGGAGTGGATGCAGTATGTCAGCGCCAAAGATTCGTTTGCCGGCGGCGCTGAATGTATTGCCATGTTCAGCGGTCAGGTGGCGGCACCGAGCAGCATTCGTGAGGTGGCGGAGTGGCACGGGGCACGCAAAGAAGCCGCGCAGCAGAAGGAAATCGCACAGCGGCTCCAGCGCCGGCAGGAGCCGCCACGCACACCAGCGCCAGGACGGCTGTACGTGGCCGTGGATGGCGCGCATGTGCCGGAGCGTGGGGAATGGAAAGAGTGCAAAGTAGGGGTGGTGTTTGAGACCAGTGCGCGCCTGCCGCTGCGGGTGCGGCGGCGTGAGTATGTCGCGGCGATCGAACCCATGGCGCAGTTCGGCGAACGGTTGTACACCGTGGCACAGCGCCATGGGGTGGAACACGCTGCTGAACTGGTGGTGTTGGGTGACGGTGCGCCAGCGATCTGGGAGTTGGCCGCCATGCACTATCCGCAGGCGACGCAAATCCTGGACTTCTATCATGCCAGTGAGCATCTCCATGCCGTTCGCGCGCTGGCGTGGCCTGCGGATGATCCGCACGGGGAACGTTGGACGCGCGCGCAAATCGTGCGGCTCAAGCGCGGCTGGTGGGATGCGTTCATTGCCGCCTTCGCCGCCCTGCCACCGCTACGCGGCAAACGTGACCAAGCGCTGCGCTACTTCCTGAACAATCGTGCGCGGATGCAGTATCGTGCCTACCGCGCGCGCCGATTATTCATTGGGAGTGGCATTGTAGAAAGTGCGTGCAAGCAGGTTGTGACACGCCGCATGAAAATCACCGGCGCGCGCTGGTTACATCCCGGGGCACAGGCAATCATTCAAATTCGGGTTGCGTATCTCAATGGCGCGTATTGTCCGCGTGCGCAAATTCGTCTTGCCGCGTAATCCCGAAAACAAAACTGCACCCCGCTTCCACGCTTCCACGACCAGTTTGGCTTTTCAACCCTGTTTTGCTACAATACCTTATGCTAATCATGCTTGAAACAACGTGAGGAGATGATGCAGCAGGTGTCACCATCCGTGGCAGCGGCACGCGTGCTTGCCGGGTTGCGCGCCAAGAAACAGCAGCGTGAGCGGATTGTCGCGCTGACGGCCTATGACTGGCTGACGGCCTCGTGGCTGGCACACTGCCCGGTGGATTTCCTGCTGGTGGGCGATTCCCTCGCCAATGTCGTCGCCGGCCATGAATCAACCTTGCCGGTGACGATGGACGAGATGGTCTATCACACGCGCATGGTGGTGCGGGGCGCCGGCGGGGTGCCAGTGATTGCCGACCTGCCGTTTCTTTCGTATGAGGTGACGCCGGAGGCCGCCGTGCTGAATGCCGGCCGGCTGGTGAAAGAAGCCGGCGCGACCGCCGTCAAACTCGAGGGTGGCGCGGAAATGGCGCCGACGATCGAACGGATTGTGCGCGCCCATATACCCGTCCTCGGCCACCTTGGCCTGACGCCCCAATCCGTGCTCGAACTGGGCGGCTATAAAGTGCAGGGCACGCACGCCAACGACGCCGAGCGCCTGCGGGCGCATGCCCGGGCGGTGCAGGAGGCCGGTGCATTCGCCCTGGTGCTCGAATGCATCCCGGGCGCGCTGGCCGCGCTGATCACGGCCGACCTGGCGATCCCCACCATCGGCATTGGCGCCGGGCCCGACTGCGACGGCCAAATTCTGGTCACGCACGACGTGCTGGGCTGGTTTGATCAACCCAAGAAATTCGTGAAGCAGTATGCGCACTGTCGCCAAGCCGCCACGGCGGCCATCACCGCCTTTGCGGCGGATGTGCGGGCCGGGCGGTTCCCCGACACCGAGCACACCTTTTAACCCCGTGCAACCGCCAGTGCGCCACCGTCGCTTTCGTCACCTGTGGTTGAGCCGCCCGCGGGCCGTGCTGGCCGCGTGCGCGCTGGCGCTCCTGTGCGGCGGCTGTGCCCGGCGCATTGATCTGGCGGCCGTGTTGCGCGAGGCCAATGCGGCCTATGCGCAAGGCGATTACGCCCGCGCCGCCTGGCTGTTTCACACGCTCAAGCAGCGCCGCCCCTTGCAAGACAATGCCGCCCTGCGCGTCAGTCTCGGCGCCTGCTATCTCAAACTGGGCTGGCTGCCGTACGCCGGCGGCGAATTCAGCCGCGCCATCGAGTTTGACCGCACCAACGCCACCGCTTGGCTTGGCTTGGGCACGGTCTACGCCCACACCAACGACCAGCGCAAGGCGATTGACTGCTACCTGCAGGCGCAGCAGTTCGAGCCCCAAAATGCCGGCCTGTACCGCAAATTCGGCAACGCCTTGTTTGCCATCAAGGAATATGCCCAAGCCGCCGACCATTACATTCAAGCCGCCGCGCTGGGCGACGAGAACGACGCCTTGTTCGCCACCGTCGGCTATTGCTATGAGCGCACCTTTCAATGGAATAACGCGGTGAAAGCCTACCTCAAAGCCTATGCCTTGAACCGGCGCAACGCCTATGTCGTGCTGCGCCTCGCGGTCTTGTATCGCGACCAGTTCAACAACATGGTGCAGATGAAGTTCTACTATGACATTCTGCGCCGGATCAATCCGCAAATCGCGCACGCCGAGGCGCGCGCCTTCGAGGATCGCATGCGCACCGCGCTGGTCTCCAATCCGATCTTTGCGGGCGGCACAACGGCCGCGCCGCCCGCCCGCGCGGGCGGGTCGACCAATGCCGTCGCGCTGCTCTCGCCCGCCCAGGCGGCCGCGAATCAGTTCGAGAAACTGGCCCGCGTCTCGATCCTGAACGACAACGCCAAGAGCGCCCTCAAGTATTTCATGTGCGCGCTCTCCAACGACCCGACGCGCGTCTATTATCTCAAGGAGATCGCCGGCTTGTATGAGAAATCGTTTCTGGATTTGAGCACGGCGCTCAAGTATTACGATCAGTTTCTGGCGGCCTACAAAGACAAGAACGAACCGGAATTCGATCAAATGGTCAGCTATGTGCGCGCCTTGCGCGACCGCTATGTGCAGCAAGATGCCGAGCGCCAGCGGCGCCAAGCCGAGGAAGAGCAGCAGGTGCGCGCCGCGGCGGAGCGCCGCCAGCAGGAAGAGGCCGAGCGCCTCAAGTTGTTTGAGGTTGCCAAGGCGTCGCCCGAGACGTACAATGGCCTGCTGGACGAAGGCGCGCGCTGCATGCGCGACGAGTCGCTGGATCTCGAGCGCGCGCGCCAAGCCTACCAAAAGGCGATCGCCCTGGATGCCACGATGCCCAACGCCTACTATAATCTTGGCTTGGTCTATCTGCGCCTGACGAATTTTGTCCAGAGCATTCCCTATTTCGAGAAAGCCCTCGAACAGGACAAGACGTTCGCGGACGCGCACTTGGCGCTCGGCATGGCCTATGAACGCCAGCGCCAAATGCCGCGCGCCAGCGAGTATTATCAGTTGTACTTGGAAGTCGCACCGAATGGCGCCCACGCCGGCGCGGTCCGCGACTGGGTGACGCGCCACGCCGGCGCGCAATAACGGTTACGAGGAGAACATTCTATGCGCATCATTCTTTTGCTCATGCTCGCCGTGCTGCTGGCGCTGGTCGGCTGTTCCAAGCCGGACAGCGAGGCGCTGCAGGCCTACAAGCAGGCCCAGACCCTGCGCGATCAGGAAAAATACCAGGATGCCATTCGCCTGTATCGGCGCGCCATCGAGTTCGACCCCGCCTTCGACAAATCCTACCTCGACCTGGCCCAGACGTTCGAGGGCTTGGGCGACAATCAAAACGCGGCCGAGATGTACCGCAAGTTTATCGAGGTGACTCAAAACGCCCAGATGCGCGAGAAAGCCCGCAGCTTCCTCGCCGAAGTGCAAGCCGCGGTGGACGAGGCGGCCCACGACCAGCCAGCCGGCAGCGTGCCGCAGCTGTCGCCGCAAATGAAACAGTTGGTCGACCAGGCGGTGGCCAAGGAACGCGACCGGCTGCAAAGGGAATTCAGCGCCAAGCAGGCCAGCGCGACCGGCAGCGCCAAGAATAATGATGACACCCTGCGCGCCGAGCTCATCAAGGCCACCACGGCCAATGCGGAACTTGAATCAAAGATCGCGGTTCTCAAGACGGAACGCGACAAGCTCAGCAAGGCCAGCGAGGGATTGCTCAGCAAGGCCGACGTCGCCGAGCTGCTCCAAAACAAAGCGTTCAAAGGCAACGACAAGGAACTGAAGCAAAGCCTGCTGAATGCCCAGATCGATATCGAGCAATTGCGCGCGACATTGGCCAAGCAAGGCCAGCAACCTCAAAAAGAAGCCGAAGAAGCGGCCAAACTCAGGCAACAATTGGTTGAGCTGCAACGCGGCGGCACCGCCGGCGCCACCGGCCTGCAGCGCAAGCTCACCGACCTCGAAACCCAGAATCGCAGCCTGGCGCAGCAAGTCAGCCTGCTGCAAAGCGCCGGTGCGCCGGCCGCCAACGCCAATCCGGCCGCGCTCCAGCGGCTGCAGCAGCAAATCGCGCAGCTCACGCAGGAGAAGCAGCAAGCCGTCACGGCCCAGCAAAATGCCGAAACCTTGCTGGCCAGCCTGAAACGCCAGACGGATGACATTCTGGCCGCCATGCGCACCGATGCCAGCAGCGACCCCTTGAGCGACAACCGCCGCCTGCACCTGCAAATCGCAAAAATGAATTCGCAGAACAATGAGCTGGCCAGCAAACAGGCGGCCACCGAACAACGCGCCCGGACTCTCGAAGCACAATTGCAGAAAATGCAGGCCCTGCCGCAGAATGCGCAAGACTTGGCCGCGCCCGAATTTTCCGACCTGTCGGATGAAATTGTCAAAATGCAGAAAACCATTGAGGCCCAGCGCACCCTGCTGGCGCAGCGCGATACCCAAGTGGCATCGCTCGCGGCCCAAGCCCGCGCGCCGGAAGTGAGTGGTACTTCTGCCACACGCCCATTGGCGCTGGTCGATGACCTTACTGCGCAACTGGCCCGCCAGCAGGAACAGATCGCCCAGCTGACCCGCGACAACGCCGCCGCGCGCGCCGGCGCGCAAACCAGCGCGGCAACCAAGCGCCTGAACGAACTGCAAACCGCGCGGCCGACCACGCCGGCCGTCACCCGCGCCGCCGACCAATTCGCGCCGCCGATCAGCGCGGCGCCAAGCCGCACTGCCGGCGCCACCACGACCGCGCCGGTGCCGGCGCGCCCGACCAGCGTCCGTACCGCCCTGCCCGACGCCACCCGCACCACCGGCCGTGCCCCGCGCGCCTACCGCGTGCGCGCCGGCGACACGCTCGCCGGCATTGCCGAACGCGTCTATGGCGACCGCGGCAAATGGAAGGTTATTTACAGCTACAATCGCGCCCTGCTTCCGCGCGCCAATGCCTTGCGCGAAGGCCAAGTGCTCTACATCCCGCCGCTGTGATTCTGAAATCTCAAATCTGAAATTTCAAATTTCAAATCTCACATTTCAAATCTGAAATCTCAAATCTCAAATCCCCAATGCCGCCAGCATGATCTCCCACACTGATGTTGCCTATCTCGCCCGGCTTAGCCGCTTGGCCATGTCGGACGCCGACTTGGCGGTCTTCATGCCGCAGCTCCAGCAAATTCTCGCGTACATTGAACAACTGCGCGCGCTGGACACGACCGGCATTGAGCCGACCGCCCATGTGCTGCCGCTGCGCAATGTCACGCGCGCGGATGATGTCGGCGCGTCCTTGCCACAAGCAGCCGCGTTGCAGTCCGCGCCGCAGGTTGGCGACGGCTTCTTTTGCGTGCCCGCCGTTATTGAATAATGGAGACGGTGGCGGATTTTCTGGCGGCGCTGCGGCGCGGCACGCTGTCGGCGCGCGCGGCGGTCGACCTCGCCCTGCAGCGCATTGCCGCGGCCGATCCGGCCGTTCAGGCATTTCTCGCGGTGCGCGCCGACGAGGCGCGCGCGCAGGCCGCGCGGATTGATGAACAACGGGCGCAGGGCCAGGACGTCGGCCCACTCGCCGGCCTGCCCTTCGGTGTCAAGGATGTCATCTGCGAGCGCGATTGCGAATGCACGTGCTGCTCGAAAATTCTGAAAGGCTATCGGCCACCCTACAACGCCACGGTCATCGAACGCCTGCGCGCCGCCGGCGCGATTCCCATTGGCCGGCTCAACATGGATGAATTTGCGATGGGCTCATCCACCGAGCACAGCGCCTTTCAGCAAACACGCAATCCATGGGATACAACCTGCATTCCGGGCGGTTCGAGCGGCGGCTCGGCCGCGGCGGTCGCCGCGCGCATGGTGCCCATGACGCTCGGCTCGGATACCGGCGGCTCGATTCGCCAACCCGCCGCGCTGTGTGGCGTGACCGGCCTGAAACCCACCTACGGCCGCGTCTCGCGCTACGGCTTGGTCGCCTACGCGTCGTCGCTCGACCAGATCGGCCCGTTGGCGCTCTCGGCCGAAGACGTGGCACTGGTGCTGCCGCACCTTGCCGGCCACGATCCGCAAGATTCCACGTCCGCCGCACTGCCCGTGCCCGATTATTGTGCCGGCCTTAGCGGTGACATCCGCGGCCTGCGCGTGGGCGTGCCCAAAGAATATTTTGTGGCGGGCCTCGATGCGGAAGTCCGGCACGCGGTGCAGGCGGCCATCGCCCAGCTCAGTGCCTTGGGCGCGCGGGTCGAGGAAGTCTCGCTGCCGCACACTGAATATGCCATTGCCACCTATTATGTCGTTGCGACGGCCGAGGCCAGCTCGAATCTGGCGCGTTACGACGGCATTCACTACGGCGCCCGCGCCGCTGACACCCGGAATTTGCTCGAGGTCTATACCCACACGCGCCGCCAGTTTTTTGGCGACGAAGTCATCCGCCGCATTATGCTGGGCACCTATGTGCTCAGCGCCGGCTACTACGATGCTTACTACCTCAAGGCGCTCCAAGTGCGCACCTTGATCACCCGCGATTTTGACGCGGCCTTCGACACCGTGGACGTGCTGGTCACGCCGACCAGCCCGACGCCGGCGTTCAAGCTGGGCGCGCGCACGGCCGATCCGCTGCAGATGTATCTGGCCGACATCTTCACGGTAAGTGTCAATCTGGCCGGCATACCCGGATTGAGCATTCCCTGCGGCTTTTCTGAAAAGGGCCTGCCAATCGGCCTGCAATTGCTGGCCAAGCCGTTTGACGAGGCCACCCTGCTGAAGGTTGGCCATGCCTATCAATGCGCGACCGACTATCACACCCGCCGCCCGAAAATCCTTAACAAAGAGTAAATGAGTTAAGGAGAAGAACCATGCCGGAAAAGCAAGACCTAGACACATTGTGTGAGACAATTATTGCAGCCTGCATCGAAGTGCATAAACAGCTTGGCCCAGGATTGCTTGAATCTGTGTATCACGCGGCTTTGGTGGTGGAATTCACCGAGCGTAAGATCCCGTTTGTCAGTGAATATCCGATCCATGCGGTGTTCAAAGGCAAGGATCTTGGCATCGGCCTGCGTGCCGATTTTCTAGTGCAAGACACGGTCATATTGGAGATCAAAGCAGTTCAGGAAATGACGGCGGATCATAGCGCCATTGCCATCACCTATGTCACCTTGGCGAAAAAACCCGCCGCGCTCTTGATAAATTTCAACAAAGCGCTCTTGACCGAAGACATGCGTCGCTTGTACCCGCGCAGAATCACATGATTATAGTGCCGCTCTTTTACTCCTTTACTCCTTGTTATCATGCAGTATGAAGCAGTGATCGGCCTCGAAGTGCATGTGCAGCTCAACACGGCGACCAAGCTGTTTTGTGGCTGCCGCAACCACTTTGGCGACCCGCCCAACACCAATGTCTGCCCGGTCTGCCTCGGCCTGCCGGGCGCGCTGCCGGTCGTCAATCAGGCGGCCGTCGCGCATGCCGTCAAAACCGGGTTGCTGCTGAACTGCACCATTGCTGCGTTCTCAAAATTCGACCGCAAGCATTATTTCTACCCCGATCTGCCCAAGGCCTACCAGATTTCACAATACGACCTGCCGGTCTGCCGTGACGGCTGGCTTGAGATCCAGCTGGCCGAGCAGCCGCGGCGCATCGGCATCACCCGCGTGCATATGGAAGAAGACGCCGGCAAACTTATGCATGACGAGGGCGGTGGCGGCAGCGTGGTGGACCTGAACCGCACCGGCACGCCGCTGCTGGAAATCGTCAGCGAGCCGGAATTGCATTCGCCCGACGCGGCGTATGCCTACTTAACCACGCTCAAGCAATTGATCTCATATCTCGGCGTCAGTGACTGCAACATGGAAGAGGGCAGCTTGCGCTGCGACGCCAATGTCAGCGTGCGCCCGGCCGGCGTCACCACCCTCGGCACCAAAGTTGAAATCAAAAACATGAACTCGTTCAAGGGCGTGCACAAGGCGCTCGGTTACGAGATCGAGCGCCAAACCAAGGCCGTCAGCGCCGGCCAGGCCATCGTGCAGGAAACACGCCTGTTCGACACAGTGCTGGAAAAGACAGTTTCCATGCGCAGCAAGGAAGAAGCTCACGACTACCGTTATTTCCCCGACCCCGACCTGGCGCCGATGACCTTCAGCGCGGCCCAGGTCGAGGCTGTGCGCGCAACCCTGCCGGAACTGCCGCGGGCCCGCAAAGAACGCTTCGCCGCCCAGTTTGCGCTCTCCGACTATGATGCCACGCTACTCACCAGCGAGCGCGCCATGGCGGAGTATTTCGAGGCCACTGTGCAGGCCGGCGCGTCCGGCAAAGCGGCCGCAAATTGGATTGCCAACAACCTGCTTACCGCGCTCAACGCCGCGCACCTCACGCTGGCGCAGTGCCGCATCACGCCGGCCCAGCTCGCGGACATGATTGCCCTCGTGGAGCGCAATGCGATCAGCAGCACCAATGCCAAGAACGATGTCTTCCCGGTCATGTTCGCGACCGGCGCGAGTCCGCAGGCAATCGTTGATGAAAAGGGCTTGCGGCAAGTGTCGGACACCACCCAGATTGATGCGTGGGTGCGCGCCGCGCTGGAACAAAATCCGACGGTCATGGCCGCACTCACCAGCGGCAAAGGCAAGGCGGCCGGCACCTTGGTCGGGGCCGTCATGCGCCTCAGCCAGGGCAAAGCCAACCCGGCCCTGGTCAACGCGCGGATTGCCGAACTCACGCATGCCTGCATGCCGCCGCCGCCGGAACCGGCATGAACAATGACATGAGTATTTACGAAGTGATCATGCTGCTGTGCTTTGGCGCGGCTTGGCCGGTCTCGTTGTACAAGTCATGGAAATCACGCACCAACGCCGGCAAGAGCCTGTGGTTCCTGCTGATTGTACTGGTCGGCTATCTGGCCGGCTGTCTGCACAAGCTGACCTATGACCTGGATCCGGTGCTGGCGCTATATGCGCTGAACGGCCTGCTGGTGGGCGCGGATGTGCTGCTGTACTGGCGCAATGCGCGCCTGCAGAGACTCCCACGACCGCGCTTCTAAAGTGATGCAGTGAATGCGAATATCCAATATCCAACAAGGAATGACCAATGATGAAGTTCTGCGCAGATATTTCGCCCTTGGATATTGAGTGTTGGATATTGGATATTCAGCATCTCTTTTGCCAGACCCCCACGATCGCCGCCAGCGGCGGGATCGTGGGTGAATAAGATTGAGAAATAGGGCGCACCGCTGCTTTGTTGCTGCAAAGTGGGAGCGGCCTCCGCGCCGCGAATCTGCCGCAGACACAGCATTCGCCGCACGGAGGCGGCTCCCACACTCTTTGCATGCAGCGACCCCCACGATCGCCGCCGGCGGCGATCGGTGGGGCGCCAGACTTGAGGAAACGGCGCGTGGCGTTGCTGCGCAGCATCCGCCACATTGCCGCGCGCCTGCAGAGACCCCCACGACCTCGCGTCGTGGGTGAATAAGATTGAGTAAAAAGGTGCGCCGGCGTTTTTTCTCAATCTCTGCGTCCACCGAGGCAAGCTCGGTGGGGCGCCAGACCACTCGGCATGAACACACGGCTGCAGCAATCTTCGTGGCCGCGGGGCACGCCGCATCGCGCAATTTCAGGATTTCTGCCATGGTGGTTGATTTTTCCGCGCCGCTTGGGTACAATAGCGTGCACGCCTGCCTGCGCCGGAGTGGTGGAATGGTATACACGCGGGTTTCAAAAACCCGTGGGGGCAACCTCGTGAGAGTTCAAGTCTCTCCTCCGGCACCACGCGTTTTTCTTTATGCCCACACTCGAACCACCTCTTTTTGCCTGCCTGCAGCACGCGACCGATTGCGCCGCGCGCGCCGGCCTGCTGGTCACGCCCCACGGCCGCATTGAAACACCCGCATTCATGCCGGTCGGCACGCGCGCCACCGTCAAAATGCTGACGCCTGCCGAATTGCACACCCTCGGTGCGCAAATTATCCTGGCGAATACGTATCATATGCTTACCCGGCCCGGCGCCGCGATCATTGCCGCCCACGGCGGTCTGCACCGCTTCATGGCATGGGACGGCCCGATCCTGACCGACAGCGGCGGCTTTCAAGTGTACAGCCTGGCCGATTTGCGCAATATCACCGACGCCGGCGTGCGCTTCAAGTCGCATATTGACGGTAGCGCCCTGTTCCTCGGCCCGCGCGAGGCGATGCAGATGCAGCAGACGCTCGGCAGCGACATCGCCATGGCCTTTGACGAGTGCCCGCCGTCCACCGCCGACCGCGCGATCATCGAGGACGCCGTGCGCCGCACCCTGGCGTGGGCGCGGGTCTGCCTCGAATGCCGCGACGCGCACCAGCAGGCCGGCGGCCGGCAACTGCTGTTCGGCATTGTGCAGGGCGGGGTGCATGACGACCTGCGCCTGCGCTGCCTCGAGGAATTATGCGCGCTGCCGTTCGACGGCTTTGCCATCGGCGGCCTGGCGGTCGGCGAGGCAGCCGATGAAATGTACCGCGTCACCGAACTGTGCGCGCAACACCTGCCGGCCGGCCAGCCGCGCTACCTGATGGGCGTCGGCCGGCCGGAAGACATTGTCCAGGCCGTCCTGCGCGGCGTGGACATGTTCGACTGTGTCATGCCGACGCGCAATGCGCGCAACGGCAGCGCCTTCACCGCCGACGGCGACCTGGCCATCAAGTCGGGCCGGTTCAAGGACGACCTGCGCCCGGTCGAGCCCGGCTGCGCCTGCTATGCCTGCCGCACCTTCACGCGCAGCTACATCCGCCATCTGCTCAATGTTGGCGAAGCGCTCGGCGGCCAATTGCTGACCATGCACAACCTGCATTTCTATTTGACGTTGATGCGCGACCTGCGCGCCGCATTGCAGGCCAACCACCTGACGGCGTTTGCGCGCGCATTCCTGGCCCGCCGCGCCGCCAGCCAACCCGCGGACTGACGCGCACCCCGCCACGCCCATGATCAAACCCACCGACGACGCGGCCATCATCACGATCATCACCAATCGTGAAGCGCGCCGCAATTATTACATTATTGAGACGATTGAGACCGGCATCGAATTGCGCGGGACCGAAGTCAAATCCTTGCGCGAGCATCGCGGCAATCTGAACGACGCCTTCGCGCGGATTGAACACGGTCAGGTCTTCCTCTCCAAGTTTCACATCAATCCGTACGACCAAGGCAACCGCTTCAATCACGATCCCTTGCGCGTGCGCCGGCTCTTGCTGCACAAGAACGAGATTCGCCGCTTGGTGGCGCACACCGAGCGCAAAGGCATGGCCTTGATCCCGCTGCAATTGTATTTCAAGCGCGGCCGCGTCAAAGTTGAGCTGGGGGTCGCGCAGGGCAAGGTGCAGTACGACAAGCGCGAGGACATCAAAAAACGCGAGCACACACGCGAGATGGCGCGCGCCATGGCGCACGCCGGCGCCAAGGCGCGCGGCCGAGCCACCAAGCACCAGCAATGAACAAGGAGTTAAGGAGCCAAGGAGCCGGCACGTAGCGCGATCAACATTTTGTGTTGATTGCAGAGCAAGCACTGTTTGCAATGCTGTGGTTGCTAGCCAAGAGGGAGCGCCAGATGCGCTCCGCCGCTGGCGCATGCGCGGGCTGGAAGCCGCTTGTACGACGGATACACCTGAAAATCCAATATAAGGAAAGCACACTATCGCGGGAGGGGTGGCGTGGTTGAGTACATTAAATTATTGCGCCGCGCGAGAATTTACAAGCTAAAGCTTGAACTCCAACGGCTTCATCCGCCTGAATGCGCTCACTGGATGCGGCGCGTGGGACATTGCGGTGACTCCCATCCAGGCCAGTGGTGGGATTGGTTCAGGCCAGCGTCCTTATAATGGAATTCCGCATGCATTTCTGGAGACCTCCGCGCTACCGCCGGCTGGCTGCGATTGTTCCGGGGCGATCACTTGCAATAAATCATCGCGCTACGCGAAAATTTAGCACTATACTTCAATCACATTTCTTGTTAATACCAGAAATGTTTTTTAACTATAACGTAATAAACATATTACACAACATTCATGCCAAAATGGCAATCATATATTTCAGATATCACCAGTTTTTTGTTAAACAGAAGCTATACATTATCATTATGGTTTTATATTACCACTTTATCTTGCCGCTTGACAAACGCGGTTGTTTTTGCTATACTATTTGCGAACGTTGGTAAATCACCGTTGAATTGTTGACGTGGCGCAGGGTGCGCGGCGAAGGCAGAGCAGGGGTGGGGTGCCAATACAACCAACTACAATTCACCTGAGGAGCTCGTATGAAGACCATGCTGAAAGTTGCTGCGCTTGTCTGTCTGCTCGTCCCGTTTGCGTCAGGCATTTTTCCGGGGGTAATGATTATACAGATGCCTATTTGAAGCGAAAGGCAAGTTTGTAATTGAAGAGCCAAGGGATGTGCGGATCCACGTTCATGTTGGTCAAGGCTTGGGGCAGGTTGCGG
>Ga0247841_10005605_pt1 | contig 20144 bp, 16 predicted proteins | sample LaCruzMarch2015__2_FD_192410 | JGI IMG/M metagenome (GOLD analysis project Ga0247841, IMG submission 192410) | Freshwater microbial communities from meromictic Lake La Cruz, Castile-La Mancha, Spain - LaCruzMarch2015_18m | ecosystem: Environmental > Aquatic > Freshwater > Lake | place: Spain... | reverse complement strand
AATACTTCTGTCCAGTCAGTCATACCTTCATGGGTCAGAGGACGTGTAATTTCCGTATTTATACTCGTATTTTTCGGTGGTATGGCAGCCGGGAGCATACTCTGGGGAGCAATTGCCACAAAAACAAGTGTATCTGCCACTCTTATCGGAACATCCCTCTGTATTGTAGCAGGAACATTTCTTACATGGCGCTATAAACTCTCGAGCGGCGAGGAGCTTGATCTTACCCCATCCCAGAATTGGCCTGTATTAGTCATGGAAAAAGTACCTTACATGGAAGAAGGGCCTGTATTAGTTGTTGTTGAATATCATATTGATCCAGCGCAGTTACAAGCATTTATGGACGCCATGAGCCCAATGAAGACAATCCGCATGAGAGACGGTGCAATCAAGTGGAATCTCTTTCGCGACGTGGCAACCACGGGACATTACATAGAATCATTTATTGTGGAATCATGGGTAGAGCACTTGCGACAACATGAACGGTTTACTGTATCTGACCGGGAAATCCAGAAATGTGTCCGCTCATTTCAGGCAGGCGGCAAACCCGTAATAGTTCAACACTTCATCGCTGAACTTATACGCAGAGAGAAATAAAACTAAATAAACGCACCGTAATATAATGGCGCGCAAGGAAAACGAATGGGCGACTTATTGATTGAACCTGTGAACATGATCGTCCTTACCGGAGGTCCATGCTCAGGGAAAAGCTCCTCACTTGCATATCTTACAGAAAAATTATCTGACCACGGCTTTATGGTATTTGTCATACCTGAAACAGCCACCCTGATAACAAATAACGGTATTGATCGACGCAAGATGGACAAACGGAAACAGGTGATCATGTTTGAAGAAACTATCTTTGACATGCAACTCGCCTTTGAGGAAACCTATAAAAAGGCAGTCACAAGAATCTTCCCTGAGAGAAAAAAAGTGATTCTCCTCGACAGGGGCATTATGGATGTGAAGGCATTTATAACTCATGATGATTTCAGGGCTATCCTCAAAAGAAAAGGATTAAATGAAGTGAGTCTTCGCGACAGATATAACGGCGTTATCCATCTTGTTACTGCAGCCGAAGGGGCCATGGAATTCTACACTGGAGACAATAATACTGCACGGCTTGAAACCCCGGAGGAAGCACTCCGTTTTGATCACGGAATACGGGAAAGTTGGCTTGGTCATCCACATTTTAAAATAATCGATAACAGGACCGATTTTGAGGGCAAAATAAAAAGGACTTTTGGAGCAATTTCACAATTTCTTAACATCCCTGTGCCACTCGAGAGAAAGGAAAAATTTCTGATTAAAAACATTGATTACAAAAAACTTCCTATCCATCAGGCAATACAGATCGAGGAAATATATCTTCGCTCAAAAAACCGGAACGAAGAAGTAAGAATAAGAAAAAGGGGGCAAGACGGCGCATATCTTTATTTCCTTACCAGAAAAAAAGCTATAAAAAACCAGGATAACTATATTGAAGAAGAAGAGCTTATAACGGAACAAGAATTCCATACCCTGAAAAACCTGATTGACCCGAAAACGGTAATGATAGAAAAAGAGCGCATCTGTTTTTTATGGAATAATCAGTATTTTGAACTGGATATACATAAAGGGGCAAATGAAGGCCTTGCAATACTTGAAGCAGAACAGCTCCCCCCGTTTATCTCCATTGAGAAAAAAATTACCGGTGATTTGCAATACAGCACAAGAAGCATGGCGGCAAAACATCGAAAGAATTAAATGCCCCCGACATGACTCGAACATGTGGCCTGCGGTTTAGGAAACCGTCGCTCTATCCGCCTGAGCTACGGGGGCAAGGTAAGTGATTATACGAAGTTTTTGAGCCGATTTCAATACAAATACAGCCCTAACAACCGACCTCTACGGAAGGTCTTTAATCCATGATGTGTCTTTAAACCATTTGTTAGTAATCATTTCGAGATCACCGCTTCCCCTCATTCCTGACAGAAAATTTGATAAAAAGTTAATAAACAGCGGATCGTTTTCTGCTATTGCAATTCCAATAGGCTCAAAAGTCAAGGGAGGGGTGGAAACAATGTTCTTTTCTTTATAACGGACTGTTTCGACGGCACAGGCAGCCGTATCGGACATTACAGCTTTAACCTTGCCATCGAGTAACATCTTCACTGCCTCATTCATATCTTTAGCAACCTTTATCTGTGCTTTCGGAACATTTTTCTTTGCAATCAGCTCACTTGTTGTTCCGCCAGGCACTGCTAAAGTAAAATCAGGCTTATTGACATCATTCATGTTTTCTATTGACATAGCAGTCATCTTTGTTGCCATAACGGACTGGCCTGATATGAAATAAGGGCCTACAAATGCAATTTTAAGATTGCGTTTAGGCACAATCGTCATTGCAGAGATAATCATATCAATTTTTCCTGATTGCAAGGCGGGTAACAACTCAGCAAAGGGCATCTGAACTGTTTTTGCCTTCACTTCCATAACGTCCGCTATTAACATGCCAAGATCAATATCAAGTCCCATGAGTTTACCGTCTTTCGCTTTGGCAGTAAAGGGGGGGTAGTCTCCGGAAGTACCTATTATCAATTCTCCCCTTTTTACTATTTTGTCAATAGCCGATCCTGCAAATGCTGCTGTTGTAAAAGACAACATCACAATAAAAACCAACACTACACTAAATTTTTTCATTCTTTCTCCTTTTTTTTAAAGTTAACAACTTTATAAAACTCTGTCCAGTCTTTTCACATTAGACCTTCCTAATCATCAAATATAACATTATTCTGTTTTAATTCCTATACCGCTGTCAAACCTTTTTTAATACATCAGATGCAAGTTCCATATTCAAACAACCAATGCTCAACGCATTACAATACCATTTTCTCTTTTTGCTGTTTCCAGTATATTGGCCTGCACTATTATTAACAGATAGTTATTCCTGGGAAATATGAAAGATTATTTCTATTGCCTGTGTTGGACATTCGACAGCACAAAAACCGCATTCTTCACAAAATTCCTCTTCTAAAGCTACTTTTTCATCCGTCAAGGACAGGGCAAGCGGAGGACATACTTCAACACAATTTCCGCATCCAATACAAAGATTTACATTGATTACCGGTATCATTGCATCTCCATTCCTAAGCGGTATCCATCATGGATCGCATTATTAAGACGTCTCGGCTTTTTAGCATCACCAATGAAATATATCTTTTCATTAGTATTCTCCAGGACTGTCTTCCAATCCACTGCAGGTTGACGATATGTTACAATTATTGAATCAACCTCGATAGTTTTTTGTTTATTCAAAGGTCCGACACTAAGCATGCTGCCTTCCATTCCATTTATCTGTGAGTTCATCATAATAACAACCTTTTTCTTCTTCAGCAATTGTATGTACTGCCAAAGATAGAATGGATTTACATCTCTGCCTAATTTGTTTCTCTCTTCAATAATTGTGATGTCATAATCTCCATTAATTGACAAAAAAACTGCTATGCCTAATCCAACACCCTCCCCTCCAACTATAGTCACTCTTTTTCCAGGTAATACACCTTTTGCAATAATGTCTTCAGGAGAAAGAAGAATGCCCGATTCCAATAATGGATAACTTTTTATGCGCGAACCAGCAGCAATAACAATAATATCTGCATTCTTTTCAGCAAGTAGTTGTGGTGTGCACTCAATGTCAAGGTTTATCTCAACTTTTTGACGATGACACTCGCTCTCGAGATATTTGACCGGCTTTAACAATTCGATTGCACCATGGTCAACCTTAGAAGCAAGGAGTATGTTTCCTCCTAACATATTGTTTTTCTCGTAAAGTATTACCTTGTGTCCTTTTTTTGCTGCAGTTGAAGCAAACTGAAGCCCTGCAGGACCACCACCAACGACAATGATGTTTTTTCTGTCTTTGATGGGGGGGAAGCCATAGTACCCCCAATCCTCCTCTCCCTCATGACCCAATGTAGGCCTCACAGAACACATAATGGGCTGATGGTAATACAATCGCGAAAAACACACATTACAAGCTATACATGGAATAATCTCATCAGTTCTCCCCTCTTCTGACTTGCGCGGAATCTCTGGATCAGCAATCATAGGACGGCACGCTTCCCAAAAATCGATCTTACCTTCAACGATTGCTTTTTCAGGTATTTCAGGAAGAAACTGTCTGAATGCCATCATTACGGGTATGTTTACTACTTTCTTTACCATTTCTGCCACATAAAGCCAGTGACCCATCGGGACATCTCTTGTAATAACCGACTGGGATGATTCATGCCAGCCAATTGTAACACTTACATAATCAGCACCGGCTTCTTCAGCTATACGAAAACTTTCCAAACTCTCTTCAACTGTATTACCTCCGCGATCGTCAAGAAGTTCCAATCCGCAAAGTCTTATGCCTACAGGTATCGAGTTGCCTACTTCAGCCTTTATCCCTTGTATTATTTCAATCATTACCCGACATCTATCTCGAATACTTCCATTATATTCATCTTGTCTCTTATTCGTATATCTTGATATAAAGGTTGATATAAGATATCCGACAATTCCGGATAGTTCAATCATATCATAACCAGCATCAACTGCCCTGCGTGCTGCTTTTACGTGATCACGAATAGACTCAATAATCTGTTTTTTTGATATTTCACGTGGTTGCTTAAAATACGATAGCTTCTGAGGGACAACTGATGGCATAAGACAGTAATCTAATTCAACACCCCCCTCCCTGCCACAATGGAGAATCTGAAAACATGATACTGCATCATTTTGCTTTATTACTTCTGAAATGCGAGCAAGGCCAGGTATAAATTTATCATCCGATATACTCATCATACCCTTAAAACCTTTTCCTTCAGCTTTTATATCAGGATAAGCCCCCTGTGTTGTTACTATACCAGCTCCACCTTTTGCTTGTACTTCCATATATGCAACTTCTTTATTAGTTACATAGCCATTAATTGTATTAAAATTTGTTTCAGTTGCAGCATATTTAATGCGGTTTTTTATAATAAGCGATCCAATATGCCCCTGTGAAAAAATGTGCGGATAATTTTTCATACTATGTTTCCTTATTTGTTTTTTTAAGATAGTTAGCATATTGTAATTATGCAAGTCAAGATGCACATTAACCTTCAGCTTTCACGGATACTTATTATTATCAGACAAACCTTTTTTTAAAAATTGTTTCTGTATTTGGTGCTATTTATGAATTTATTCCCACTATCTCAGTTACCGGGAGTGTGGCAATATCCATAAACTTACTGCGTCTCATATCATCATTATACATCATGTCAGTTACACGTGAGAATACATTTTCTATAAAGACTTCCTGGTCTTCTACCCTTTTCTTCATACCGAACCGCATTTTTTGACGGTCTTCATCCTTTAAATTATTGATGTGGTTTTTAGTAGTCAATATAGAGCCATACCTGGCAAGGCTTGAAAGTCTTCCAGCATAATTAATGGTATCACCCAATGCTGTAAACTCCATGCTTGTAGACGCATTTACTGTGCTGAAGTATTCGAGGCCTTCATTGATGCCTATATTTAAATAGAGTTCATTATACCATTTTTTTCTTGCTTTCCATTCAGCTGAAATTATTTTCATTTTTTCCTTTATTTCAATTGCGCAGTATATCGAATTAACAAGATAGTTTGAGTTCTGTTCTTTTAAAAAATAATACACAATACCATCGCCGGCATGTTTTCCATATATACCGTAATACTTTCTGAAAGATGTTTCCATGGTCTTCCACATTTGGTTAATTAACTCGAAATATTCTTCCGGTGGCAACTCCGCACATATACGGACAGAATCCTGCAGGTCAGCAAATAAAACACAAAAAGACACCATTGTCGGTAATCGCTTTTGAAGTAGATCTTTAATTACATTTTCACGGCCTGATAGAAATTGTGTAATCTCTTCGATATAGCTGTTTGAAGGAACATAAATAAACAATAAACCTTCTCTGAAGAACGAAGTGTATATACGGTATGATTCACTTGAACCATCATTTTTTATTATATTCATGAAACTTTCTCTTATTAATTCTTTCGGTAACGGCAAAACTCTGTCATATGCATTTTCTAACAGGTTAGTTTCACTGTTTGTGATATCTGTAAACATCTTTGAAATATAATCACGAGGATTTCTTGACTTTACAAATGACATGTGAAAATCAATTACGTTTTGCCAGTTTTGAATTCCACTATTAAATTCCCAGTTAAAGAAAAGTTTAAATATATTTCTCGATTCAGCATTTTTTATTCTTTTAACATTTTTCTTGAAAATATGTTCTTCCGCAGCATTATTAATCCACTCAATTTCAAATTTGTTGTTTATAAGATATGCTGGAGTTTGTATATCTTCTATACTTATAGTAACCTTCTGGTCAGTATTTGTATAATATACCTTGTCATCCAGCCTTTTACTGTCGAGCTCCACAGTTGTCGCTACTACTGTTTCTGCTGCTGCAATTGTTTCTGGTTTTTGTACTTTCTTCTCTTTCAATTTCTTCACTATAGAAATCACCGAGTTTCCTTCTTGTTTTAACTTCTTAAACGTAGCTATACGATCAATTGTTGTAGGGGGAAAATAGCCTATTTTCTTTGTGCCTTCCATCCCTTTTTGTGGTTTGAGCACAACTGGTTTCTGTATAATACCCAATTTAATATAGTTATTAAGAGTTGCCCTTGAAATGTCACATGCATCCATAATCTCTTTACTGTTTACCCAGTCCTGATACTTTTCGTCTAAGATTTTCATAAATGCTCCTTTGTTTAGACAGTTTGTTATTCCAATATATATATTTATACAGTTTAAATAAATTGTCAAGTAAAAAATTACAAAAATGTACAATTAATTATTATTCTTTAGACAGTATATTATAATTGTGTATATTTATCATTTATATTTAGACAGTAGCATGCATAAATAGACAGTAGATAACATACTAATAATTTGAGCAGTTTAAGGCTAAGAAAAGATTGATGTATCAGATTTGCCGGATAGAACTTTCTCGCTAACTGGTAATGAACTTATACTTATATGATACGGAAGTCTTCATTGAAACAAAAGTATAGCAACATGCTCACCTCTGATTCGGATTTGGTTTTATCTGACCTTTATCCCTTCATCGAGATACTTGATGATGGGATAGATGAAGAACTCTACGATACGGCGTTTACCCACTTTTATCTCTGCCGTCAAGCTCATGCCGGAAGATATTTCCGTCTTATTGCCTTCAACGATAATATGCGTCTCAAGAGGGCTGATAAAAACCTCATATACCGGCCCCAGCTTATCGTCCTCCGTACTATGTTTTGATACGTTCCTCACCGTTCCGTTCAGTGTACCGTATTTCTGAAAGTCAAAGGTGTCTATCTTTATGAGTACATGCATGCCGTCTTTTACAAAACCTATATCCTTGTTGAGAACCGTGGTCTTCATTACAAGGTGCGTTCCAGCGGGCACCACCACCATGAGTTTCTGCGCAGGCGTCACAACTCCACCTACAGTATGCACAAAAATATTTGCAACATATCCTTCAACGGGAGACAGGATGCGCTGTTTTTCGTTCCTAAACGACGTTTTGTCCATTTCCGCCTTTATCTCGGTTGACTGCTTGTGCTTGTCAGAAAACTCCTTTAATGACAATGTCTTGAAGTTCTCATTGATGTACGCCATTTCATGAATTATCTGGCTCCTCTGCTGGGCAAGCTGCTCAATCCTGCCCTTCGCCTGCTCGATATTGTTGCTATATGTAAGCATATCGTTCAATGTCTTCTCGTATTCGTTTCTCGCTATGATGTCAAGGACACCCTTGAGTCGTTTTTCCTTTTCCTTCGCCATGTCGAGCAGGGCATCGTTGTGAAGCCGCTCTTTTTCTGCAGAATTCATCTCCTCTTCCGTCTTCCTCAGCTCGGCATTCTTCGCCTCGACCTGCTTATCTATGCCCGCTACCGCCGACTGATACAGCTCACGCTGCGTCCGGACAGATTCTCTGTCATATTTCTTTGCGTCAGGATCGAAACTTGCTTTTCCCAGTGTCGAATCGATACGATGTTTCTCAAGCTCCAGATACTGGAGGGTCTTTTTCTTTGACTCAAACTCAGGAGCCGTAATGGAAGGGTCGATCTCCATCAGTACCTGCCCTTTTCGCACATAATCCCCTTCCCTGCACATAATGCTGCTGACGATACCGGTATCGAGAGGCTGAATGATCTTCACATCCCCGTCGGGGATAACAAGACCCCGAGCCGAAACAACCACGTCGACCTTGCCCAGGCACATCCAGATTGTGAAGAATACCATAGCAGCGATAATAACCCAGAAGATGATCCGTCCCAGGGGATTGACCGGCCTTTCCTCAATTTCAGCCATGGTGGGTTTGAATTCATGACTGTCGTCCCTTTTTAGCGGATAGCGTGGAGCGGATAGCGTGGAGCGGATAGCGGACAGTACGGAGTGCATAGCCTTTAGACCCGGTCTGGTTTTGTTTTTATTTTCCTTCATTTTTCAATACTCTATGCCTTATCGCATCCAATAATTTAAAGGTAGCCAAAAACTTTCTCCCCTCCTCATTCTTCATTCCGCAATCCACGTTTACTGCCCACTTCTCAGGCCCTTGAACCCTCAAACCATTTGACCCATGCTCCTTTGTCTCTCGTGCTATCCGCTAAACGCTATTCATCTCCTGCTGCGTATACAGGTGCCAATAATATCCCTTTCTCGCCATCAACCCTTCGTGATTACCCATCTCCACAACCTTCCCGATGTCGAGGGCCACAATGAGATCGCAGTCCTTTACCGTGGAGAGCCTGTGCGCAACTATGAACATGGTTCGCCCTGCCTTGATTTGTTTAATATTCTGCTGGATGATTTTCTCCGATTCATAATCAAGAGACGATGTGGCTTCATCGAAAATGATGATCCTGGGGTTTGTAATAATAGCCCTGGCAATGGCTATCCGCTGCTTCTGCCCACCCGACAACGTGGAACCGCGCTCCCCCACAAGCGTGTCGTATCCCTGCGGCAGTTTTGCAATAAATTGATGCGCTCCTGCCACCGATGCCGCTTCAATGATATGTTCCATAGGGGCATCCGGTCTCGGCAGCGCAATATTTTCTCTGATGGTTCCGCTGAACAGGTAATCCTCCTGGAGCACAACGCCGATGTTGAAGCGAAGCCAAACAGGGTTTAAATGCCTGATATCTATATCATCCATATAGATGGCCCCTTCGCTGATAAGGTAGAGCCTCTCGATCAGTTTTGTGATCGTGCTTTTGCCTGATCCGCTCCTCCCTACCAGTCCCACGCTCATCCCAGGTTTTACGGTAAAACTCACTTTATCAAGCGCGTTGGGCGCATCCATGCTGTATCTGAACGATACGTCCTCAAACCGGACCGCTCCCTGAAGCGACGGGAGCGTAATATCCGTGCCCGATCGCAGCTCCACGGGGTTGTTAAGTATATCCCCTATCCTGTCCACTGACAGAAGCGCCTGCTGAAATTCATTCCAGAGGTTGACGAGCCTCAAAAACGGCCCTGTAAACTGTCCGGCAAACATCTGAAAAGCAATCAACTGACCGATGGTAAGCTGATTGCCAATGACAAGTTTCACACCGAGATAAAGTACTGTTATGGTCATTAGCCTCTGGAATGTGCCTGAAAATGCCCCCGCTATTGCGGACATGTTGGACAGTTTGAAGCTTGCATGAACATATTTCACGAGGTTATCTTCCCATTTCTTCTGCATCGAACCTTCAAGGGCAAGGGATTTTACCGTCTGGATGCCAGTCACTGCCTCAACGAGATATGAATTAGATTGCGCCGCCATCTGGAACTTGTATTCGAGCCTGCGCCTCAATTCGGGCGTAACGGTAATGTAAAGCATTCCAACAATGCATACAAAAGCAATGAAAACGAGGGTCAGCGTTACGCTGTACAAAAACATGACGACCACAAAAACAAGAGAGAAGAAGAGGTCGATAATTACGGAAACGGATTTATTCGTGATGAATTCACGGATATTGTCAAGTTCCCTCATCCGTGCCACAATATTACCCACTTTTCTTGACTCAAAATAGACAAAGGGGAGCGAAAAGAGGTGTTTAAACATCTTTGCCCCCAGCTTTGCATCGATCTTGTTGGCTGTATGGATAAAGATATAATTCCGTGTCGTATTCAGAAGAAATTCAAAAATGGTAACGGCAATGAATGCAACGGCAAGGACATCGAGAGTGGTCATGCTCCGGTGGACAATCACTTTGTCGAGGATCACCTGTGTAAAAAGCGGAGTCACAAGCCCGAAAAGCTGGACAACAAAGGAACCGGTGAAAACCTCGCCTATGACATTCTTGTAATGGAGTATCTCATTGTAAAACCAGCGAAATCCGAAAGCCGCCCGAGAGGTTATCATCTTGTGTTTGAAAACAATATATTCCCCGCTCGATATAGCATCGAGTTCAACGGTATCGAGGGGTTTGGCAACCATTTCTTTCGGAAGGAATACGAGGGTTTTGCCGTCTTCATGATTTGTATTGAGGAGTACACCAAAGCTTTCGTCTTTGAATAACACGATGGCAGGAGCCGGATATTTCTCAAGCAATTCAACAGGACCCATCCTTTTTATCCGTGTCTTGAACCCAAGATTCTTCGCAATGAGTAGGAGCAGTTCTTTGGGAATCTCACTGTCGGCAATGCTGTATTCCCTCAAGATCGTCCGCATATCCACAGTAATCTGGTTGATTCTTGCAATAAGCTCAAGACATATGAGGGCGGTTTGCATCAGCGCACTTCCTCGGCAAGTATATTTAGTTCCTTAACAGCAGACACTCTTGTAATGGTAACCTTTGCCAGCTCAAATCTCTGATTCACCAATTCCACCTTCCGGTTGAGGAAATCCACCCGCTCTGTCACCTTCTGTTCCGTAAGCCTCTCAGACATTGACAGGTTTGCCTGAACCTTCGTCAGCATCTCTTTCTGATTTTCGATGCCGGCCTTACCGGTACGCCTCATTTCATCCGTTTTGGTATACCTGTTTGTAAGCTCAGCGAGCTTCTTATTCTTTTCGGTTTTCAGTCTTTCTATTTCAAGTGTCGCCTTTTCCATATCTGCAGTGGTCTTGAAACCTTCAAACAGGGGCCATGTGGCAGATATGCCCACAAAGTAATTTCTCGGTTTTATGGACGTCATTGCGTCGCCATATGTGTTCAGGTCGCTTCCGTACCACATGTAACTCGAATAGAGCCCGAATTGTGGCAACCGGTCATTTTTCAGTATCTCCAGTTCAGCTTTCTTCTTTTCGATCTCAAGGTTGTATATCTTTGCTTCAGGAGATTTTTCCACATTGAAATCACCACGGTGATCTTCATCGTTACCTGCAAAATCAAAAACAAGGATATCTTCTCCGTCATACTTTTTCCCTGTATAAAAGGAGATATCCTGGAGGAGCGTTTTTAACTTAAGCTTCACGTTTTCAATAGCATCAACCGTTTTAACAACCTTCAATGCCTCGTCGACCATTTCCAGTTTTGATATGGTACCGGCGTGAAAAAGCCGCTCCTTCGTCAGCGAAAGCTCCTTGTAAAGTCCAAGCAATTCCTTCTTTGTCTCAAGCTCCCTGGAATTGATCAGTAGTTCCGAGTAAAGGCTCAAGACCTTCAGTTTTATATCCCTAACGGATTGGGAATAAACAGTCCTTTTTACATCCACGTCTTTGTTCGCAATAAAAACCTTCTTGCCCGTGGAGCCGAAATCAAAAAGATTATAAGACGCGCCAACGGAAAGCAGACTCTGGTACATGGTATTCTCAACAACAACTGTATTCCCCACGGCAGTCACCTGCTGAGCTGTTCCGCCTGTCAGATCCTTCACATATTCAGAATTCCATTTCGCGCTCAGTGTAGGATAGTACAGGGAATATGCCTTCTTCCTGGCTGATGTGCTAATTTGTATGTCAAGCCCGGAAATCCTCACATCATGGGCGTTCTTCAAGGCATTCTCCACCGTACTCTCAAAATCCAGTGTTTGGACCGGGTAACAGGTTAAAGGAATAATGATAAGTAACAGCACAGCGCTGAGCAAAAAACGTAGTGCACATGTAATTTTAGCGTATAGCGTGGAGGGCTCAGTGTTCAACGTTTTAGCCATCTTTTGTTTTTAATGTATCCCGTTCCATGCGGCTACCAAATTTTTATATGGTCGAGCATTGCTTTATCGTATTTTGCCATTTGTTTTTATTGCCTTTTTTTTAAAACCAATGGTTAAACAACCTTCACTAAATTAAATAAATTTTGATATTACAGTAAAATAAATCCTCAATATTGCGTGGCTATAACCGTTGCTATAGATATTAAAACAGGTCTGATAGCCCTCACATAATAAGGATGTTGCCGGGTTATGAAACGATATTGAATATTATTATTGATTCTAACGCCGCCCCCCTGATAAAGGATTGCCATAAAAATCAGAAATTTATGTTCTTACTTAAAAATACCCATATAATAATGTTGGTATTTTTTTTGATTAATACATTGTTCAAAAAACTTGTCAAGATTTTTTTTACAATTTTTCTATATTTTCCCGACTGTAATGTTCAGCTTCCGGGCGGACCTGCATACAAACTATCTTATACTAATTCGCTGACATTCAATAAACTAAAATAAATATATCGTGCGTTATATCAGTATTATACGTTATTTATAATTTAGCGTATGAAAGCAAAGTGGTATTAAACGATTACCTGCGCGTTGCCAATTACCATCTGGAGCACAAAATAAATTAGCTGTGTGGTAGTTTTAATAAGTTTAGGCCATAAAATTTTGTCAGGAGGCACTATGAATTGCCTGGAAGGACACGGATATCATCATTACTGATGTTATGCCCTGCTGCTGAGAAACAACCGCTAGGGATGTCTTCAATGAGGGATCTTCACGTCTTCGTAGCAGATGCGACAGCTACGGTAAGCGAGGACCTTCGTATCAGCTCATTGAAAGACCTCGCCTTTGTATGCACTTATGGTATGTCCGCTGAAGAACATGTATATCCCTTGTGGAAAAATGTTAGTTCATATTCATTTCTTTGGCGGGCTGGATATTTTCCGGAGTGTCATATAACGGCGAATTCATCTTTGGGGAAACGGGGTAACATTCCATAACTTCGGACGGATATGGTTTCAAGAGCGGCAGAAGTATACCTTTATTCTCCAGAGCTGGATCAAGCCACTGGTCTTCTTCCTCTTTCTTTATAATTACCGGCATTCTCTGATGAATCGGCATTATAAGTTCATTAGACCCAGTAGTTATGATGGTGTAGGTAGGGATCATGCTTCCGTCCGGTGATTCCCAGAAATTATAGAAACCAGCAAAACCAAATGGTTCACCGAACTTAAGTTTAATATATACGGGATATTTATTTCCGCTTTTCTTTCCCCATTCATAGAATCCATCGGCAGGAATCAAACAGCGGTGCTTCTTTAATGCATATCTAAAAAAGGGTTTTTCTGCAACCGTTTCTGCTCTGGCATTGATCATGCCCATAGATATATCCTTTGCCCATGAAGGAGGAAATCCCCATCTACACGACATTAGTTGCCTTTCTTCTGTATTGTTTATGATAATGGCTTCCTGATTGGGGGCAATGTTATAGCTTGGCGGTATCTCAGGCAGAATAAGTTTCCTGACATTAAATCTCTTTGTAATTACTGGAATTGAGCTTATTCTTACAAATCGGCCGCACATGTCAATACACTTTAGCAGAATACAACGTAATATCTTTGAGAGCTATAAGCTATACATTTTTATACAATTAACTTATCCATATCTATATTGAATCCCGTAATCTCCTTTTGGATAAATCCATTCTATGGCACCTTCTATACAAGCAATCTTACATGTTCCGCATTCAAGACACCCTGCAAATTCAACAACAACCTCATTGTTTTCTTCATTTAAGCTATATAGATGGCCGGGGCAGATAAAAAGACAATATTTAATTTTACACTTATTTCTACAAATATTATGATTTATTATTATATGGCTTTCCCTGTCTGTTTTAAATGCATCAATAGCAAGTTTTTCATCAACTCTCATAGTACACCTATACATTTTTAAATGTGTAAAGCTCTTTAAGTCTTTTAAAGCTTAATAAACCTGTATTCTTCATCTCATTCCACAAAGATTTCCCAATTCTTCCCTTTGGCTCTTCACCAAACCACATGATCTTCTCAACCAGATCAGGAAAAGAATTCGGGTAGAAAGAAAAGAAACTATCATTTTCAAGAAACTCCGGCATATCCTTGCATGTATAAAGATCCTTTAAAACAAAGGTCTCACGCAATTTACTTTCATAACAGGCAAGAGTTTTTTCTGAATAGTCACCGGCGGCTTTTGCCTTTATTACGGACTCGGCTGCGATAATTCCAGATGCAATCGCAAACTCCATTCCTCTTACTGTTACTCCCATATTTAATGCAAAACCTGCAGCATCGCCTGTAACTATAATACCATTCCCATAAAGTTTAGATATACCATTATAACCAGCTTCAGGTATTATATGCGCAGAATATTCAACAAGATTTCCACCATCAATCAGTCTACCTATTTCATATCTATTTTTAAAATCATCCATCAGGGCATGAACTTCAATGGTTGGTGTCTTTTCCATAAGCGCCTTGATTCCAAAAACTATACCAAGAGACACTGTTTCTTTATTTGTATATAAAAAACCTCCACCGAACATACCCCTTGTAACATCACCAATAAAAAGGTGGGCACAACCTTCGTTTACATCAACATTGAACCGGTCATTTATTTTCTCTTCTGATAGCTCAATAACTTCTTTTATACCAACAGCATAATTCTTCTGTTTCATCTTCTGTTTAAGTCCAGCCTTTTCGGCCATAAAAGAAAGGACACCATCAGATGCTATAACTACATTTGCATATATCTCTTCTTCACCAGCCTTTATCCCAACTACAGTATCTCCTTCCCACAAGAGGTCATCGACCCTATATTTAGGTATCACATAAACCCCTTTTTCTATTAGCTTTTCAGATAGCCACCTGTCAAAGTATGCTCTTAAAATGGTATAGCTGTGATTTGTCTGTCTAAATTTATCACCGGTCAAGTCAATAGTGAGTGAATTATCCTCGCCTAACAGGCTCCATCTTTCCCTCACTACTTTTCTTTCAAAAGGGGCACCATCAAGCATATCTCCAACTATTGATTTTATCGGTTCGAGATAAAGTCTTCCACCTGTTACATTTTTACTCCCCGGAAAATCGCCTCTTTCCACAACTATCACCTGCATGTCTTTTTCTGCAAGTTTATATGCACAGGATAATCCTGAAAGCCCCCCTCCTATAATCACAGCATCAATTTTATCCATACCGGGTCTCTTCTAAACCTCTTGTTTTGTTTTTATCAGCTCTTCTTTTAATACCGGCAGTATATTAAAAATATCATCCACTATCCCATAATCAGCATACTGGAATATAAGAGCATTCGGGTCTTTGTTTATTGCAACAATTACTTTTGATGTATCCATGCCCATTGTATGATGGAGTGCACCTGAAATGCCACAACCTACATACAGTTTCGGTGATACTGTCTTGCCGCTTTTGCCAATCTGATCATCGTAGTCTCTCCACTTACTGTCCACAACTGCACGGGACGCACCAACCCTTCCTTCCATAACTTCAGCTATTTCTTCAAGCATCTGAAAATTTTCAGGCCCCTTCATACCACGACCGCCGCAGATTATAAAATCTGCTTCCTGCAAGTCCACTTTTTTTGACCGTGCTTTGTCTGTGCTAATTAAACTGATCCGCGGATCACCAACTATATCCACCGTTTCGACAATCAATTCTCCATTTAATGACCTCTTTTCTACAGAAAATGTGTTTGGTCTGAAAGTCACAAAAAAAGTTGAGTCATCTTTACACACGACCCATGAAATGATTTTTCCACCAAAGAGCGGTTTTTTAATCTTTATGCTTTCTCCGTCAAAAACAGCACCAACTGCATCGGATATAATAGCTCCATTAAATCTTGCAGCTAACCTCGGAAAAATATCTTTGCCTGTAATAGTAGATGCACCAAACACAGCGTAAGGTTTATACTTTTTTATCAGCTGCTCCATAACGTGTGAAAAAGTATCCCACCTGTAATTTGATAGCTTCTCATTATTAACAACTATAACCTTATCTGCATATTCTTTCAGTTGATTTGCAGCCGCCAATATGTCATTACCAATAATCACTGCATATACAATTGATAATGATTTTTCTGATATCTCCTTTGCTTTAGACAGTAATTCAAATGATACCTTCCTTATGGACCCTTCTTTGCATTCTATAAATACAAATATATCTTTGGACATGTTTTAGTCTCCTCTCTATAACGCTTTTGCTTCTTCTTTTAAAATATTTATAAGAGATTTTACTTTCTCTCCAGGGGTCTCGCCATCAACAATTTTGACTGCAGGTCTTCCGTTAGGTGTCTCATATGTTAATACCGATATTTTCGATGCAGTCATGTCTAACAGTTCTTTAGACAATCCCCCTAAAGTGCTTGGATCTACAGGTGCTATGCTGGCTTTCATGGCCTTCATAACGCCTGTAATTAACGGCACCCTTGGCTCATTAATTCCCTTTTGAGTAGTGAATAGGGCCGGCAACTGGACTTCCAATGTTTCTTTGCCGCCTTCTATTTCACTTTCAACTCTCACCTTTTTCTCATCAATGATATCGAATTTCAAGACAGCACTCACGTGAGGTATGCCTAACCATTCAGCTATCATGGCACCGATATTTGCGTTCTCGTCGTCGATTGCCTGCCTTCCGCAGAATATCAAATCAAATCCTTCCTGTTTTGCGAAATTTGCGAGTATTTTTGATGTTATTAACGGGTCGTCATTGTCCAAATCTGTGTTATCCAGCAAGAATGCTCTGTCAGCCCCCATTGCTATTGCTGATCTCAACGCCTCAACAGCTTTTTTTGTGCCATATGTGCATACTGTAATCTGGCTGTCTTTGATTTTACTTTTGACTCTTATTGCTTCCTCAACAGCAAATTCGTCAAAAAAATTCATATTATACTTGTTTTCGATCTCTAAGGATTTCTTGTCACTTTTAAGTAATATTCGTGCCTCTGTGTCAGCAACCTGTTTGATACAAACCAAAATATTCACTTAACCGGCCTCCTGTTATCAATTTCAATTTTTAATTTCAAAATTTTGGGGTTATTTCAGCACTGTATACCCTAAAAATCATAATTATAATTTTCCAATTATCGTCCTGCCAATAAAATCCTTTAATACTTCATGTGTTCCTCCTCCGTAAAGGAGAAAACGTGCATCCCTGAAATACCTTTGAGGGGTATACTCATATGCAAAGGCGTTGGCACCATAAATCCTTGTCAGTTCATCAACCACCTTAAGGCACACCTCGGTAGCATACATTTTTGCTTCCGCGGCTACTACTCTACAATCCATGTTATTTTCCAACAGCCAGGCTCCATAATTTATCATAAGCCTCGCTGCATTCATGAGTGTATCCATCTCCGCTATTTTTTCTCTTATTAACTGATAATTTCCTATATGCTGGCCAAAGGCAACTCTCTTCTTTGAAAACTCAAGCGCCTCAGCATAAGCACCTTTAGCAATACCTAGTGCCATTGCTCCGGTCATAAGCCTCACTTCATCAAGTATGTCACCCACATAATATACACCTTTTCCAAGCTCTTCACCTAATAAATTTTCATTCGGAACCCATACGTTATCAAACACAAGCTCACCGGTAACTGTACCCCTGCATCCAAGTTTATGAATAATCTGGCCACTTGAAAATCCTGGTGTTCCTTCTTCCACTAAAAAGAAATTGAGGCCCTTTAAACCTTTCGATGCGTCTGAGGTGGCAAGCACAGTACAAAAATTGCATATCGGTCCGTTTGTTATCCACATCTTCGTTCCATTGATCCTCCAACCATCCCCATCTTTTACCGCGGTAGTTCTTGTTGCTCCGAGGTCAGAGCCGGATTGATCTTCAGTAAAACACATAGTAGAAATCTTTTCTCCTCTCATCGCAGGATAAAGACACCTCTCCTTGATTGCATCACTACCAAACCTGTAAACAAAATATGTTCCCATGAGGATGTTCATAATCACGCTCTGGGCAAAACCGACAGAGCCTCTTGCAATCTCTTCATAAAAAACCATACTCATTACCTTATCGGCGTTCATTCCGCCTATCTCCTCCGGGTAACGTAGTCCGAGATAACCAAGAGATGTAAACTCTTTCCAGGTTTCCCATGGAAATTCATCCTTTTCGTCTATTTCCTGAGACTTTGGAACAACAATTCTGTCAATAGTATCTACTACTGTTTTTTTAAAAAACTCTTGTTCCTCTGTCAATCTGAAATCCATGACCTGCCTCCTTCGGGGGAAAAGTTAAATCAAAATTTTGTATACAATATTTAAAAATTGTGATCTTTGTCAAGCAAAAATTCCACTGATAGTTGTCATCAAATTTATAAGAAAAAACGGTCGGTGATAAAAAACTATTTTTATGCTTCTGCGAAGCACTTTAATCTTTTTGACCTCACAGGATGTTTAAGCTTTTTCAGGGCCTTTGCTTCTATCTGCCTCACCCTTTCTCTTGTTACATCAAAAAACTGTCCAACCTCCTCTAAGGTGTGATCGTATTTCTCACCCAAACCAAACCTCATCCGCACAACCTTTTCTTCTCTGGGCGTGAGTGTGGAAAGGACTTTATTCAGTTGTTCATAAAGGTCGTCATAAATCGCCGTATCCTGGGGTGTATTGGAATGTTTGTCTTCTATAAAATCTGCGAGATGTGTATCTTCATCATCATTTACAGGCGCTTCAAGCGAAACTGGTTCGCGTGTAATTCTTAACACCTTTCTCACTTTTTCAACGGAAAAACCGACCCTTTCCGCTATCTCATCAGGAAACGGTTCTCTTCCGAGGTCTTGAACAAGTTCCTTGGAAACTTTAATTATCTTATTAATGGTTTCAATCATATGAACGGGTATCCGTATTGTTCTCGCCTGGTCAGCAATTGCCCTTGTAATTGACTGCCTTATCCACCATGTAGCATATGTACTGAACTTATAACCCCTCCTGTATTCGAACCTGTCCACTGCCTTCATTAACCCGATATTGCCTTCCTGAACAAGGTCAAGGAGGGAGAGTCCCCTGTTTATATATCTCTTTGCAATACTGACCACCAGCCTGAGATTTGCTTTAATCAGTTCGTTCTTGGCATAAACCCATCTTCTTTCAGCATCCTCAACTCTGCTCAAAAAATATTTAAGCTCTTCAGCGGGAAGTCCCACTTCCTGCTCAATCCTGTGTAACCTCCTCATAATTACAGCTAATTTTTTATCCACATCTTCATTCCTATGACCCCGGCACTGTTCCAAATCGCTTTCAATTTTACAAATTCTTTCAACATACCTTTTCATCATCCAGACTATTCTATCGATCAGTTTTTTGCTCAGGTTAATCTCAGAAATAATCAATTTGATATTTTTTAAATACTCTTCTTTGACTCCATTGTTGCTCATTTTATATTTTAAGTGGATATCTCTCAAACGTTCTAAAAGGGTTACCACCCTTTCCTTTTGAAATTCCAGCTCTATCTCTATCTCTTCTTCATCATCAATTTCAAAGGTTATATCCTTTATACTTGTCCTTGATGTTTTTAAAGAAGAGAGGGTATGCAGTAACTCCCTAACGGTTCCAGGAAAAGATAAAACAATCTGTTTAATCTCCTCTTTTGCCGCTTCCATTTTTATGGCAATTTCTTTCTCTCCTTCCCTTGTGAGTAAAGACATGGCACCCATTTCCCGAATATAGTGTCTTATAGGATTTGTTAGTTCGTCATCATAAAAACCTTCAAACTCCTGTTCAAGTACCTCTTCGAGCTTTTCCGGATCAGACAATCCAACTTCAGTTACGCCTTCAATCTCAAATAACTCAATATCTTCAAAAATGCTTTCCGATTTACCACTCGTTTTAATAAAAAGATAAAGTTCCTTGCTGTCCGAGTTTTCATCAATAGAAAAAAAACTCTTAACTTTATCGGGCATCTTTACCTCGCTTTATGGGTTAGTTTTCATAA
>Ga0247841_10005602_pt1 | contig 20151 bp, 16 predicted proteins | sample LaCruzMarch2015__2_FD_192410 | JGI IMG/M metagenome (GOLD analysis project Ga0247841, IMG submission 192410) | Freshwater microbial communities from meromictic Lake La Cruz, Castile-La Mancha, Spain - LaCruzMarch2015_18m | ecosystem: Environmental > Aquatic > Freshwater > Lake | place: Spain... | reverse complement strand
GGTAGCAAAACAACTTGATGCGCTTGGCGTTGATGTGATTGAAGCGGGGTTTCCTGTCTCCAATCACAAGGATTTTGCTGCATTCAAAATAATTGCAAAAGAAGTTAATGCACAACTCTGTGGACTCGCTAGGTGCGCAGATAGGGATATTGAAGCAGCTTGGGATGCGGTTAAGGAAGCAAAGAACCCAAGGATTCACGTGTTCCTTGCAACTTCAGATATTCATCTAAAGCACAAGCTAGGGATAACTAAAGAAGAAGCGATTGATAAAATAAAAAAGCAAGTCGCTTACGCAAAGAGCTTTTGCTCAAACATCGAGTTCTCTGCGGAGGACGCTTCAAGGACAGAGAGCGAGTTTTTGAAAAAAGCTTTTAGAACAGCAATTGAAGCTGGAGCAACCACTCTAAATATCCCTGATACAGTTGGGTATTCTCAGCCAAAAGAATTTGGGGACATTGTGAAGAGTGTTGCTGACATGAAGGAAGTTCGCGAGAATGGGGTGCATGTGAGCGTGCACTGCCATGACGATTTGGGTCTTGCGGTGGCAAACTCTCTTGAAGGAATAATTAACGGAGCCACACAAGTTGAGTGCACAATTAACGGAATCGGCGAGCGAGCAGGAAATGCTGCGCTTGAGGAAGTGGTAATGGCGCTTGAAACACGAAAGGATTACTACAACAAAACTACAGGGATTGTTACAACCCAGCTCGTACCCACAAGCAAACTAGTTAGCGAGAAGAGCTCAATGATGGTTCAGAGAAATAAAGCTATTGTTGGAGCGAACGCTTTCGCGCACGAGAGCGGAGTGCACCAGCATGGAGTAATAATGTTCAATGCGAACTACGAAATCATGAGCGCGGCAAGCGTGGGAGCGAAAAGCAAAATTGTTCTTGGAAAACTCTCAGGAAAGCACGCGGTTATTGAGTTCTTAAAAAGCAAAGGACTTCCAGCAACTGAGGAAGTTGTTAAGGAAGCGCTTGATTCAATTAAGAACGCGGATAAGGAAGAGGACATGGAAGAAGTTGTCCTTTCTGCAGCAAAGAAAGCGGGCGTGTATTTCCCGAAGAAGGTTTTAATATAAGAAGAGAGATTGTTATTGCATGGAAGAAGAAAATAATCCTCTCTTACAAGAACTAAGACAAGGTTTGGGAGCAAACTCCCAAAAACCTGCTACTGTGGATACGAAGAATGAATCTGCATCAAGACAGGGGAATGAGAACGCAAAGGAAGAAATGGCTCACATAATTGCTGAACTAAAAAAGAAAATGCTCGAGATTGATAAAATTACGCAAGAGCTTGAGGAGAAACGTAAACAACTTGACAGACCCTCCCCAAGATCCACTGAAAGAATACTTCAAGAAATAAAGGTTCCCCCACTAGAGCTATTAAAGTAAGTAAAAAACCAAAAATTTGTTCAACATAACTAAATTTTTTAAAAAAGTTTTGTGAAAAAAAATTACAACAAAATTTTAAGCAAAAATAACGGTGAAATTCAATGGTTTTGAGGATTGGAAAAAAAATTTTAATGAGAAAAGTAAAATTCGCTTCAAATACGCTTGAGAGAACCAAAGGGTTAATGTTTGAGGATAAAAAAAAGTTTAATTATGCGCTCGTTTTTGATTTCCCAACGGAGAGCAGGATAGGAGCCTCGCTTCACATGTTGTTTGTATTCTTCCCAATTGATGTTTTGTTCCTAAACAAGGACAAAAAAATCGTGGACAAGGTAACACTTAACCCGTTCATCCCAAATTACACTCCTAAAAAGGCGGCAAAATTTGTAATTGAGATGCCAAAAGGAAAAGCAAAAATAGCAAAAATTGGGGAAAAAATAACCTGGTGAAACAAAACACTCAAATTAATAATGGACAAAAACTTAATTAGTATAAGTTTTAAATAATAAAAAAAGGTTTTTACATGCGCGGACAAGGAACTATTGAGTATTTGGTTATCCTTGCAATTGTCGTGGTTATTGCTTTAACTGTCGTAGCTCTTTTTGCTGGCATTGCTTCTTCGCCTTCTACCCAAATTTCTTCCAGCGCAGGAAAACTGGGCTCTACGAGCGGGGGAGGAATTATTGTAACTGAAGCAATAATTGATTCACAAGGGAACGCAATAGTTTCCTTCCAAAATGCTTCAGGGGAGACAGTAACAGTAAATAAAATTTCTCAAGGAAAAGACAATGTGGATATTACTGAAGTTTTCTTTAATGAACAAATAGTTTCAGGAGCAAAAAGTTTCTACCTAACTGATTTTAACAAACTCTGCGAATGCAGTGCTGAACTAAACTCACGAAACTGCGAATTTATAATCACTTACACTACTTTAAACAACTTAACAAAAACAGAAAAATTTACAGTAAACACTCAATGCGTCTCAAACGTAACCCCAAAAGAACCAGAAAATATCATAGGACTGGGAAACGGAACACTCGCCAATCCGTGGATAATAAACAACTGCACAGAACTACAAAACATGAACCAACGCCTAGACGGAAACTACGCACTAGGCGGAGATATTAATTGCTACGAAACAATAAACTGGAACAGCGAGGCAGGATTTGGGCCAGTAGGAAACACAAATAATCCTTTCACGGGCAGCTTGGATGGAAAAGAAAAAACAATTTATAATCTAAAAATTTACCAAACCACAATCCGTGTTGGATTAATAGGGTATGGAGAAAATGCAACTTTAACAAACCTAAATTTAGTTGATTTTAATGTCTACGGGACTTATAATGTTGGTTCACTTGGAGGAGAATTAGTTTCAAGTGAAATTAATAATATAACTGCTTCAGGATTTGTTCAAGGGACTAGTCATTCTAACGGAGGGATAGTGGGGCAAATAGCGTACAATTCAAGCATAGCTAATTCATATTCTTCGGTTGATATTAACTCAGGGGAAAGCTCTGGCGGAATAGTTGGGGAAGCTTGGTTTGGGAGTGTAATAAGAAACTCATATTCCAGTGACAGCAACATAAAAGGCGCTTACCAAGTTGGTGGAATAGTTGGACAACTTTTTGAGGATTCTAATGTGTACAATTGTTACTCAACAAGCCTTATTCAAGGGGCAGTAATTGGTGGGATAGTAGGACACATGGGCAACGGGGGTTTATTAGAAAAATCATACTTCGCAGGAAGTGTTTATGGAACTCAAGCAGGAGGGCTAATAGGGGTTGCTGAAAATGGAGATGATGAAAAAGAAATAAATATTATTAATTCTTTCTCAACCGGTTTTATTGAAACGGGTGAATATAATAATGGACTTATTGGAGACTATGTCGGGGATGCTACTATAACAAACTCGAATTGGGACACAAATTTAAGCGGGCAATCAAATTGTAACCAGGATGGAAACAGCGGGTGCACTCCAACAAACAATCAAGCTTCTTTGTATTACGGCGCTTTGGGAATCCCTTTTGCCTCAAGCCCTGGGTTGGAATGGAGTACTGATATTTGGCAAGCTAATGAGAATGCTTACCCTACGCTTCGCTGAAACTAATTTGTTTTTGGGTTAGTTAGTTGTTCACTTCTTAAATGAGGCGAGCGTGAAACTAAACACTTAACTTAATAATGAGGCAAGAACATAATTATTATAAGTTTTAAATAATAAAAAAAGGTTTTTACATGCACAAACAAACACTCTTACAAGCACAATCCCTCTTGCGAGAACAAGCGCCCTTACGAACCTGCGGGTCCCAAGGGGCACAGGGAACAATCGAGTACTTAGTTATTATTGCGGCAGTGGTTGTTATTTCACTTGCGGTAGTATCCCTTTTTGCTGGTACCGCAAGTTCGCCCTCTACACAAATTTCTTCGAGCGTTGGGAAACTTGGTTCTACGAGTGGGGGAGGAATAAAAATTACTGATGCAATAATTGATTCGCAAGGGAATGCAGTAGTGGCGATTCAAAATGTTTCTGGGGAAGGGGTTACGATAACAAAAGTTTCTCAGGAAGAGGACAACGTTGAAGTAATTGAAGTTTCTTTTAATGAGCAAATTGTTTCGGGTGAAAAACTATTTTACCTCACGGATTTTAACAAACTCTGCGAGTGCACAAGCGGAGTTAGTTCACGAACCTGCGAATTTAAAGTCACTTACACCACTGTAAACAATTTAATAAAAACTGAAAAACTTACAATAAACACTCAGTGCGTCTCAAGCATAACCCCAAAAGAACCTGAAAAAGTTGTTGGCTTGGGCACTGGAACACTAACAAACCCCTGGATAATAAACAACTGCACCGAACTCCAAAACATGAACCAGCACTTAGACGGAAACTATGCACTGGGAACGGATATTAATTGTTATTCGACAAGCACTTGGAACTCCGGAGCGGGATTTAGGCCTATTGGCAACAATTTAGGCGCAGAGCTTGAGAGTAAGGATTCTGCAAAACCAAGAATTCTTTTTTTCAAAAGGGTATCTTTTTCAGGACCCCTCTATTCCGGAACAAAATTCACAGGATCTCTTGATGGGAGAGGGTACATAATTAGAAATTTATCTATTAATCGACCCGCACAGAGCTCACAAGGATTATTTGGTTGCCTGGGTACAGGAGCATCGGTAACCAATATTGGACTAGTTGATTACAACATTATCGGATACCAAATACTTGGAGGGATAGTAGGCAGAAACGAAGCTGGTACAATAACAAAGGTTTATACTTCAGGAACAATTACAGGACTTGCTTCGTCAGCTTATGCTGGAGGGATAGTCGGATATCAAATTGGCGCAAACAATACAATTTCAGATTCTTACTCCACTGGCGCCATTACAGGCCCAAGTTCAGTGGGAGGAATAGCAGGGTGGGCACATTCAGGAGCAATAACCAACACATATTCTTCAGTAAATGTGTCAGCTACTTCCACAAGCGCCGCAAACTATGCAGGTGGAATCGCAGGATTCCAATCATCAGTAGTAGTGTCAAACTCTTTTGCGGTCGGAATAATAAGCACTGCTGGCACTCCTGATTATGCTGGAGGCATAGCTGGAGGATCAAGCGGAGTAACTAATTGTTACTGGAATACCTCATTAACCACTCAAGAAACTTGTTACTATGCTTCAAGTAGCGGATGCACTCCAACAGATACTCCAGAATCATATTATGGTTCTTCGGGAATTCCTTTTAGCACACCAGGTTTAGGCTGGAGCACGGATATTTGGCAAGCAAATGCTAGCGCTTACCCAACTTTAAAATGAGCATTGTAAAATCTAGCCCCCTAAAATTTAATTAGCGCATTTAAGAGAATAAAGTCAAGTACTTAAAGAATCTAATTTTTGGAAAAAAAATTTATAAAAGAAGAAAAGAAAGCCAAAAATAGGAGCTTTCTTTTCCTCCTTTGCCTTTTCTTGCCTTTACCTATTAAGAAATCGGGGTGATAACCCGATATCATATGAATCAAACTAATATAAAAAACCAGCTGGTTTAGAAACTAAACCCTTAATAGGTATAAAATGCTCCAAGTAAGTCAAAATGTGAATTAAAAGAAGGTTTTAATCCATTAATTAGCGTTATTTGAGAGTTAGTTTTTTATTCAAAATCCTCCGTTTTGAAGAAAAATCCTTAAGTCAATTGACGAAATTTTGTTAAGGTTTTTAAGCAAAAAAACAAATCTTTTTTCATGAAACAAGAAACTGGTTTTGAGTTTAACCAATTAGAGTACTCAAAAAAACTTAGTGAGTGCCAAAGCGGGGAAATTGTGGCTCAAAAGGAAAGAAGGCTTCTTCTTGTTAAAGCGCCTGAACTTAGCGAGAAGGAGAACAAGTTCTTCATAACCGCTCTTGAGGAGCTAAAACGGTCAACGAAACTAATCCAAACAAAAGCTGAGGTGTACTTTTTCCTTAAAGAGCATTGCCTTGAGAACATGATATTGCTAAACAAGGAGCAACGGGAAAAAATACTCACCTTCCTCGAATGGGAATCTATTGGGGAAAGCATACTAACCCCCTTACTTAAGGATCCTGAGTTTGAAGAAATTGTAATTAACGGGCCAAAGAAACCAATAATGGTTTATCACCAAACATTTGGCTGGCTCACCACCAATTCTGAATTCACTTCTGAAGAAAAAATCAAAACAATCATTAACAAAATGGCGGCTCCGCTCGGAAGGCAACTCTCCTACCACTCACCCATGCTTAATGCGGTGCTAAAGGACGGGTCGAGGCTTAACGCTTCAATGAACCCAATAGCTTTTAGCGGAATTAACGCAACCATAAGAAAATTTAAAGAAAATCCCTTAACCCCAATTGATCTAACTGAGTACGGGACAATAAGCAAGAGCGCAATGGCTTTTCTTTGGGTGGCGATGCAAACCTCCTCCTCAATTTTGATTTGCGGAAACACGGGCTCAGGAAAAACCACCACCCTTAACGCGCTATTTTGTTTTCTTCCAAAAGAAGAGAGAATAGTTTCAGTGGAAGAAACCCCCGAGCTCCTCCTTCCTCAAAATCACGTAATCAAACTCAACACCGCGGAACAACTAAACATCACGCTAAACTCCCTCATTGATAACACATTTCGAATGAGGCCGGATAGAGTAATTGTTGGAGAGATTAGGAACCGGGATGAAGCTAGCGCATTTGTGAACACCATGCTTGCGGGGCAGGCAAGAGGAAGTTACGCAACTTTTCACGCGGAGAGCGCAGAGGAAGCGATACAAAGATTAATCTCTTTTGGGATTGAAGAAAAATCCCTCTCTTCACTGGACCTAATAATTGTTCAAAAAAGACTCAGCAGGGTGGAAAGGGGAGGGGGAAGGACGGAGGAAAGAAAAGTTGTTGAAATTTGTGAGATTGAGAAAAATATTAAAGGAGTAAGAGCAAAACCGCTTTTTACCTATTCATTTGAAGAAAAAAAATTAAAGCAAACAGGAGAAGCGCAAAGGATAATGGAAAAGATATACCGAACCTTTGGCTGCACCAAAAACGAGGCGAAACAACTAATTCGCGAGAAAGAAATTCTTATTGAGAAACTAAAAGGGAAAGTAAATTTTAGGGAATTTTTTGAGCTTGCGGAAAGGGAAAACTAAAAAAAACTCAAAGCAAAAGTACTCAAAATGCTGGACACATGAGGAAGGGGTTGAATATTGAAAAAAGAAAAAATAAGTGAAATTGTCGAAAAAGCAAAAAAACTTTCAAAAGTATCAATTTTTGAGCGCGTTTTTGAAAAAAAGACCCAAATGCGGGCAAAAGAAATGGAGAAACACAAATCCGCCTCCCTCAAACTAAGTGTTTTTTTCGGACTCTTTATTTGGCTCGGAGTTGGGCTCGCAGTGAAAAATATTATTCTCTCCGCAGGGATTTCAATTTTAGTAATAGCACTACTGTTTATTTTACTAATACAAATCCCTTTAGCAAAGAAAAAAGCTTACGCAACGAAAGTTGAAGCTGATTTGCCAATTTTTCTCTCACGCCTCGCAACTGAGGTAAGAATAGGAAAAAGTTTCTCAAAAGCCATAGAGGACTCATGCAAAGAGGATAGTTTTGCTTCAAAGGAATTCAAATTAGTAATTAATGATATGAAAAAAGGGGAGAGTTTTGGAGAAGCGCTACAGAGAATGAATGAAAGATTGGATTCAATTAATATTAGAAGAGCATGCAGCAACCTAAACAATTTGGATATACAGGGAACAAAAGATGTTTCAGGACTCAAAAAACTTGCTGAGGAGCTCTTCCTAAAACAAAGAATCGAGAGCAAGGAGTTCTCAGGAAAAATGGTGGTTTATGCGCTTGTCTTCATCGCAGTTTCTGCAATAGTGCCTGCAATGTTTCAAAGCTTTGTATTAATTGGATCATTCTTTATGAAACTCTCCTTCACCGCGCAACAAATTTTTCTCATCAGTGTTATACTCTTCCCCCTAGTTGATCTCGCAATTCTATTAATGATTGACAAAAAAACCCCTCTCTTCCTCAAGCAATAAATTTTAGAAAACAAAAAAATGATTTTTATGGATGCGGTTGAATTATTTGAAAAAGTAATAAGAAACTTTGTTACTGAGCAGAAACTAAAAAACTTTGAAGCCAAACTCTTTCTTAACCACTCGAAAATGAAAAACTTGAGGGGTTATTTAAAGTGGAGCATAATTGAAGGACTTTTTCTAATGATTTTTGGGATGATTACTTTTGCGCAATTATTTAATATTGAGGAAAAACTGGATCTTTTTTCGCTAATATCAATTGCGTGCTTTTTTGCGCCTTTCGCTTTGAATTATCTTTTTGCGGATATTCTTTTTGAAAAAAGGAAGAGGAAAAAAGAAGACCTCTTGAGTGATTTGCTTCTTGAAGCGAGTGTTTTTTGTGACGGGACCTCCTCAAACCAACTAATAAGAAGAATCTCCGAAAGCGATTTTCCCCTACTAAAAGAAGATTTTGTCAGAGCGCATAATGAGATTAATAATGGGGCGAGCACGGAAGAGGCGCTTGTTAGGATTAAGGAACTTAATCAAAGCAAAACTTATTCACGAGTAATTGATCTTTTTCTCCAAGGGTATAAGAGCGGAGCAAAGCTCTCACAAGTACTAAAAGAAACGGCTGAGGATTTGCTCGAAACAAAAGCAATAATTAAGGAAAGACAAGCGGTAATGCTTGTGACAAAATACACTCTCCTCCTCGCTTCGGGAATTATTGTTCCAGCTATATTAGGGCTCATTATCGGGCTTGTTTCTGGAATGAATTTTGATTCGCTTGGGGATCTTTCTTTTGGAATAAGTGCTGCGGAACGAAAAGTACTATTTTTGACAGCGATAAGCGGAACAACAATTTACATTTTCGAGTATGCCTCAATAAGCTCTTTCTTTCTCGCACTCCAAGAGGGCAACAAAAAGAATTTTTGGATTTACGCGATGGTGCTTGTTCCTGTTTCGTTACTCGTTTTTTTTACTGCTAAAAGTTTTAGTTAAAAATTAAGGATACCAGAAAGTAAAGTCACTAATAAGTAAGGTTTATTAATTACAAAATCTTTTGTATTGTTGTGATTGTATGAGCGAGAAAGAGAAACTAGTTAGAATTGTTGAAACAAAAAATGTTCCAATGAAGGGTTATACTTTTATTGAAGGATTTCCCGACCTTGGGCTTGCAGGAACTATTGGCGCACGATACTTGGTCGAGAAATTAAAGTTTGAGGAAGTTGGTTACATTGATTCAAAGGCATTCATGCCGATGATTAGAATACAAAACGGCCTCCCTCTTCACCCGGTAAGAATTTATGTTAATAAAAAAAGCAAGGTTGTAATTGCTCTCGCGGAGCAAATAATTGATAATTCACTCGCCGCCCCTCTAGCGCAGGAACTTGTTGTTTGGATTAAGAAGAAAGGAATTAATAGAGTAATTTCTACTTCGGGGGTAAGGATTCCTGAAGGGGTTAGTATTTATGCTTTTGCGAGCAATGAGAAATCTAAGAAAATAATTAAGGAAAATAAAATTCAAATGATTGAGAACGGGGTTACTTCAGGGGTAACTGCATTATTAATGCTTTATTTAAAAGATAACGATATTGAATCCTTCTGTCTCCTTGGGAACGCGAAGAATAGCGCGGATTATAACGCGGCTGCGGAAGTGGTGAAAGCTATTTGTGTTATCACAAAAATGAGTATTGATATTAAGCCTCTTCTTAATGAAGCGAAAGTGCTTGAGGCTGCGCTAATGTCGCACATCAAAACTGTTGAGGATAGCAAGGACGCAAAACCTGAAAGCACCCCAATGTATACTTAACGCTTTTTGTTTTAACTTATAAAAAAATAATTTCTGCATTTTTTCGAACCGCATGTGCATGGAACTAATGTATTTCGCTCTTCAGTATCGCAGTAATCAAGCGTAATTTCTTCCCCTTCACTTATTGCTCTTTTTGCTCGAAGAACCACCCGTTGTTGTTCAAGAACAATTTCACTATTTGCTTCGCAAGAATGATTGACATAATTTAGTACTTTTTCATCAAAAACAAATTTGTTAGTTGCAATGCGTGCTGCGCGCGGAGTCGGAACTAATCGTAAATCAGCCAACGGCACTAAATAAAAAAATTCATTAGAGGGAATGGCGAGGGTGGTAAAAATTCCAATTCCATGAATTAAACTTTTGGCTTTACTGAGAAAATTTTTTTTAAGAAAATCATCTACTTTTGGTGAAGAGCCTTCATCAAAGAAAAATTGCTTGTCAAAAGAATAGTTTTGTTTGTATTTGTCTTTGTGCATACTTAGTAAAAGAAAGAAATTGTTTAAAGAGTTATTTATTGGGTAAGGGACTAGAATTAAGTGAATTAGTTATTTTGAACATTAGTTATTTCTTCTTTTTGAACCAGTTCTTCTTCCTTGCGTGAGCAGGAAGGATATTGCGAGGAACATTGAGATGAATATTACAAGTCCTGCCGCATTTTCTGGAACTGAAGGTAAACTAAACCCGCCGCTTCCTTGCTGGCCAACATTGAAAGTCATTTTGTTTTCTGGTGTCCCTGTAACGTTTCCGTTCGCGTCAGCGCCGAACCATGCCCCGTTGTCTTTGTATCTTTGATCAAGCGGTATTTGTAATCCGTTCTCCGGGTACCATAGTCCTTTCTCTGGATCGTACCAGAAGGACCCGTTCGGCCCTTGGGCTGAAAGGAGAGTTTCTTTAGGCCCCCCGTTGTAAGAAACTTTTGGAACCCCGTTCTCAGCGTCAAACTTTAGTGTGTTCTCTTTACCATCAGCGGTTTTGAATCTTAATGTACCATCAGGGTCCTGCTTTACCCCTCCAATAATTTCTTGGTCACTTAATATTTTTCCTGTTGCTTTGTCGCGCACTCTAAAGTAATTCTTACAATCCCCCGTGTTCCCGTCCCTCTTTGCGTAGAACTCGTAAATCTTTTTGTCAGTAACGAATTGAGTGAATGGCCCTAATTTGTCCATTGATTTGTTGAAGTTCTCAACTTTCTTTCCTCCAAGTTCATCACCCAAGTTAGGAATTGCTTCAAGATCAATTGCAGGGAGTTCACACTCTGTTTCTGGGTCCTTTACGCTTGTGAGTTTCGCGTTTAGTCCTTTCACGTCTTGGTTTGTTAGCACTGAGTCCTTGTGTTGTCTTAACCAAATTACTAGTTCGTTTGTTTCTGGTTTTAGAACTATTGTTCCGTGCTCAAAAGTCATTCCTACAAACTTTCCTGTATTAATTCCCCCGCCGTTAGTGTCCATGGTTAGTTTAGTATTCCAGTAACCATTAACAATGAATTTTGACCCTTCTTCCCCCTGTGCTCTTGGCGAGGTCCCTTCTAAGTAAATCTTTCCGTCCCTTGCGAAAACAGAGCCATAATTTTCTGTGCTTAATTGTTTCAATGATCCGAACACTTGGGTTAGTTCGTCACCGGAGTACTCTATTCCTACCTGATCCATAACCGCTTTTTGTATACAATCAAGCACTTGCCTATTTAGTACTTTTATTTCACCATAGGTGTTCATTTGGAATACAATTGATTCATCCATTGGGGCGGCAATTTTGTTAAGTGTCATTGGAACTACTTTCGCAGGAAACCTATTATCTTGAGTAATTAGTCTTACGTGGTCGGCCTTATCTGGGCCTATAATTGTTTTGCCATTAAGTTTTAGTGTGCCGTTTTCATAATCCTCTTCCAAAGACATATTCCCGTCAGTGATAACGGATTTTCCTTTTGTAATGTAAGCTGAAGGCATTGCTTGGTCTTTGAACCAAACGTAGAACACATCCTTTCCTCTTACTACTCCCGAGGAGGGAGCTTTTAGTTCAAGCGAAGCTTGGAGAATGTTTGCTTGTTTTGCTTTTTGAGAGAATTGATCAAATTGTGATTTTAATTTATCCATTGAGTTCTCTATCGGGTTTGCGCTTTTCGTTGCAACAACTGTGCTGGTTGAGGAAGAAGAATTTGTTGCTGTTGCTCCGGCAGATTCTTTTTCTTTAACGAAAGCATTAATACTTTCCCCCATCCCTGCGAGTGTCTCACTAACTTTCTCGTTTGAGAGAGTGGAGGCGGATTTATTTTTCGCGGCTTCTTTTTCAGGAGGAGAGTAGAAGTGAACATAATATCCTTCAACATCATCAACGCAATCCTGTAGTTCTGCTCCAACCTTCATTTGTAGAGTTAGTGAAGCCATTAATCCTGGGCCCAATCCTCCAAAGAAATACACTGCTGATTCTGCAAAAGCAAGTACTCCTCCTGCGGAGTTGCCTGCCCAACCCAAATTGAATTCTCTTAACTTCTGGTCGCATGTTTTTCCCTCTGTGCGAGCATTAGCAATATTGAATGCTTCTCCCTCCACTTGGCCAGTTTTTCCTTTCAAGTCAGAGTGGTGAGTGTAAGAAATTATTGTTGAGCCTGTTTTTGTTTTCTCTTCAGGAGTTGAAGCTTCAAGCATGAACGCTTGCATTACTACTGGCGCTGAAAATCCATCAAGCACTAAATAATTATCAAGGTATTTTATTGGAACAAAGCACCCTGAACAATTCTCGTTGTGCGAGTAGAATGCTAGGTCTCCTACGGTGTCCCTCATTGATCCGCTTCCCTCAAAGAACCCGCCGGAGAATTTTGACAAACCGTCTTTCACGAACTGGTTTGTCTCGGCAGCCATTTCAATAATTTTGTTCCAGTAAACTAACGCTGAGTTGAATGTTCGCTTGAACATATCCCCCTGATCGGAGCCCTCGTTTGCATAAAAGTCAACGAAAGAGTCAGCGTAAATTTTTTCTGTTCCTTGCCCAATGCTAATTGTTGACCAAGTATCAGGGAGCAGGAATGCTGAGTAGTCCTCATTCCCAAATCCTTTCTTTGCGTTCCAGTACATTATTGGGTAAACTGTTCCTTTTAGTATTGCGGTGGAGGGAGTTTTGAAATAGTTCTTAATCATGTCCCCTTCCGCAGCGAATTGCTGGTCAAGAGCACTAGTGTAGTTTCTTGGAGCGTAATTGTTTTGGATTAGGGCGTTTTTTAAACCATCAGTGTTTCTAGTAGCAGTGTTTGGTCTCCCTATTATTCTCTTATCAGTGATTCTGTTAGCGAAATCATCAGGAGTCAATGGGTCTGCAGGAACGTAACCGGATTCAAAAATTGAAACGTGTCCTGGGAGAAGAGGGTCCGCCTCGATGTACCTAATAGAAGCCTCATTTAGGGGGCGGTAGGTCCCGTCAGGGAATTTTATTGAGTAGGTAGAGTTACCCATTTTTGATAAGTGGTAGTGCAAGTCCTGCAATCCAATATCCTGCGCAATCACATTCTTTGGTTGTATTTTATACAATTGTAAACTTACTCCGTCTCCAGCAACGTGGAAGGTTTCAGCATCAGCACTATTAGCCCAAGCCGACCAATCCCCATCCCCCCCGTACTGTTGCACTACTCTCTTAAAATTAAATGGGGCTCCTGAAGAAATATCCACGTAACCGGTGTCATTCGCCCAAGTTCCATTTTTCTTTACCGCATAACCCCCGAAAGAGAACAAGTCCTGATTAGCTTTTGCCCAATCTTCAAAATCAAGTGCTAGTACTTCATCCCAATCATCTAAATCAACTGCTGCTCTTTGCGCGAACTGTTTCTTAGCGGCTTTCTTTGCGGCCTCCTTAACAACAGGATCAGCAATTCCGTCAGCTGCTTTTGCTGCAGCGTAGTAAGTATTTTGAGCATCAATTAGCCCCTCAGAGCTTGCCCTCGCATAAGCGTTTAAATGTTCTACCGCTTCGAAAAGTTTTTTTCTTTTCTCAGGAGGGAATTTCCATATTGGCGAGCTTGGGTCGGTTAGGTTCATTATTTCTCCTTTCGCTCCTGAACTCCAAAGTGCTTTATTAATAACCAATTTTTGTTCAATCAGGTTTCCAATTCCCTCTTCCTGCATTAATGCTTTGAATCTTCCATCCCTAGCATAACCAAACTTTGACATGGGGGAAGTCCAACCTGTAACAGTGTCCCTAATTTTTTGAGGAATTTTTAAAATAGGAGAATTTTTTGAGTCACCAAAACTCTTGTAAGCTTGAGTTAAAAGTTTATGGGATTTACCAATTAGCATTGGTCCGAAAGTTGAAACCACCATAGTGGTTGTCATCCAAGAATTAAAATATTTGTCAAACGCGGAATAAGTGCTAATCACGCACGCGCTATTATTGCAAGTGGTAGCGTTTTTTGCGGTGTACTGGTTTGTCAAAATGGAATTCTTTAGTTGATCCCCGGAACCAAAACTACCCGTGAGAAAATCTTTAGAGTTAATATCCAAGTAAGCGCTTTTCATTTTGTTAGTGTCCGCTTTTGAGAGCGTCATTTCCGCAATACTTTTCCCAGTGTCTTTAATTGATTCAAAAGCATTAACCATGTCTGATTTGAACCCAACCCCCGAGGTTCGAACGAATAATCCTTGTCCATTAATCAAACACTTTTCTTGAGAAAGACCCGCGCATCTACCAACACGTATCGTGTCATCCATTATTAGTCCAATCCCAAAAGGACCAAGGAGAGTTCTTCCGTTTAAGAAACTGAACCTATCAGCACTAGCCGCGTAATTAGGAGCGGTAGCTTTCACTGCTTGTTTCCCGTCAAGATCTTTTCCAACGAGCTCAGTATCCCCAATATCCCTTGCTTTTCCATTATTAGTATCCTTACCGTCATTAATTGAACCCCCGCTAAAACCCTCGTGAGTTAAATCCATTATTCCTTTTGCTTCCATTGGGGAAAGTTTTGAAACAGAACAAGTGCCTGGAGCAACCGTGGATGAAGAATTATAATCCGGAACTATTGAACCCAGAGGAGTGATGGGGGTTGTTGAGCCTGTGCCTGTTGTACCCGTCCCTGTTGCACCTGTTCCCGTGCCACTAGTTCCGGTGGTGCCAGTGCCCGTGCCACCAGTGCCAGTGGTACCAGTTCCAAGAAGAAGTGGTTCGCCAGGAGTACTTTCTGCGAAACTAACATTAGAATAATAATCAGAACTACTTTGTTCGGCTAGAGAATAAGCAAATGCTGGATTTGAAAGGAATAAAACGAAAGCAAGCAGTGCTACAAAAAAACCTCTAAGAAACTCTTTGCTTAAATTACTCATCCAACCACGCAAAATAACTCATTCACTAAAAGATATTATCTTTTTCTAAATATAAACCCTTTCTCTGCCCAAAAACCTTCGTTTAAAGCAATAATCCTAGGGGTAACGCTTTCACTGTTCCATAAAAAATAAACAAAACAAGGCCTAGTGGGAGCCAATCAAAAACAAACAAAACCAAAACCAAGCAAACCGCGCACGAAACACAAATTCCAACAAATTGCTTCAACCAGGAGTTCTTTTCTTTCCCTTTTTTGATTTCTTTTTTTGTCATAAAAAAACTTGCCAAGAGCTCAAAGAAAAATAATAGGAGTGCGAGGATAACACCTGCAACAAAAAGCCTAGGAACGGCGGAGAGGAAAAGAACTATTGTTTCAACAAAATTAAAATCGAGGTCAGGGTCCCTTAATGGGGCGGCAGAAATCCCAACGTACATAAAAAATAAGTAGGTCAAAATAATTATCAAAAAAATTATAACAAAATTCAGTAACAATACTGACTTTGCCCAAGAGAGTGAATACTTTTGAGCGATTTTTTCTCGAACTGGGGAAAACAACTTGTAAGCTATAAAAGAAACTATCGCAAAAACGAGTAAGAGTTTAACAAAATCAAACACTGTTGCAATAACAATTGACAAATCCATCGTGAAAATAATGGATTAATTAGTATAAAAGAATTGCTTTAAGGGAAAAAACAAAAAGAAAGGAGGGGGGTAAGCAATAAATACCACTAAAAACCTATTCTTTCTTGCTTAAAAAAGTGTTAATCAATGGCTTTAATCGTCTACGCGTTTTTTCTATTCGGAAGCTTCCCTGCAGGGTACTTACTTCTAAGAACCGGTTTCCCCCTAACACAAAAATTAAACGCAACAAAAAAACTTGCGCTAAGTTACATTATTGGAGGATTAATTTTTGGTGCGCCAATAATCGCGCTACAGTACTTGGAAATTAATCCTAACTATTACATGCTCTTATCTCTTGGGCTACTAATTGCGTTTTTTGTGGTAATGCTCACGAAAAGAATTGCGTTAGGGGAAACTGATCCATTCACTTTCCAAAAAGAGAAAAAAAAGTCTCTTCAAATACCAAGCAAATTAAAAGAAGAGAAGGCGGCAGAAAAACAAAAACCAATAGTGTTCGAGCAAGGACTTATGGTGAAAACAAAAGAAGACACTAAGGGAAAGCAGGTTTTTAAAGAAAAAGAGAATAATATACAAAGCACTGCCCCGGCTAAGAGCAATGAAAAAAATGAGGCTCTTGAAAGATTAAGGAAATTCGCTCAGGAAATAAAAAAGAATCCTCAAAAAAGCAAAGGTGGACCGGAAGAGATTGAGGAGGACTTGTTGAGCAACTTGTCCGATGAGGATACAAAAGAGGAAGAAGAGGAGTATTAAGCATGCAACAAAATATCCCAAGGAGATTAATGCGCTTTTACAGGGGCGGGGGAAATCAACAAACGCTTGAGCAAAACACTAATTATGACCAAAACAATTACAATCAAAAAAATACTATTGAAGAGGACCCTTTCAGCCCGACAGGAAGACCCTTACTTGGAGAAATCCCTTCAATGAGTTATGAGGACCTTGAAAAAAACAAAAAAAATTATGAGGAACTAAAACACATTGAACAAAAAAACATGGAAGAAAAACTAGCGCTTGATGAGGTTGAGAGGTTTAAGAAAACACATAACAGGATGCCTACAAAAGAAGAGTCAGAAAAAATCGCGGAAACCCTCTACACTCAACTAAAAAATACTGATGTTAACGCCCTTTACGCTAATGTTAAAGAAAACCAAAGCCAAATCCCCGGAAGCATGGAAGGATTACCAAACGATTATGGACATGAAACTAATAGGAGATCAAGAAGAACACTACGCGCTGATGCAAAAAAACAAGGACAAATACCCACTACTGATGCGAATTTAGGAAAGGAGCCAAGCATTCCTCAACAAACATCCCAATCCGTCGGCGCTGAAATTGCTGATGTTAAATCTCTGCTTGAGGATGAGTCGGATGAGAAGGGAAAGAAAAGAAAAGCTGAGGACGAGTTTGATTTGGGACTTGGAGATGATGTTTCATCAACCCCTGAGGGCGGCGAAATAGGAGGGGAAGAAGAAATTGAAAACATTGAACTGAGTGATAAAGAGATTTGTCCTAATTGCAAAAAAGAAACTGAGAAAGTAATTTATTGTTCAAAATGCGGAGCCGCGTTTTGTAAAATCTGCGCAAAAAAAGAAGGGAACAACACCATTTGCCCAAAATGTGGAACAAAAACAAAAGCCTAATTTCAAATATTAAAAAAATAATCTGTGCTAAATAAATTAAGCCACTTGTATTTTTACTTCAGGCATTTCTTTACACCCAAACTCGGATGATGTTGCAATAAGTTTGTCTCTCTTTAACGCTTCAACATTTTTTGAAATCCAAGTGTGCAACCCAATAACATAAACAGAGGAGCTGTCACGAGAATCAAATAGGGAAATTTTTCCAATCGCAGAGTCAACCTTTCCAACGCTTGAAAAAACGTATTTCTCAAGAACATTTTTTGCTGAAGGGTCGCAGGAGTAAAAAACTCTATTAACTTGAGGAGCGGTCGGATCCGTTTTTTCGTGCGTCGCAATAATTAAGGCAACAAACTTTACATCCGCAGCGGTCTCACCCTGTTTAGCGATATAAAAAGCATAATCAATAGAATCATCAAAAGGTTTTAGGACTGAATAAAGCGTATTAGCTATCGCAACTCTGGTTTTTGGGCTAAGTGTTTTTGTTGGCGATTTAGCATAATCCTCCTTTACTAACGCAAGCAAATAATCATACTCATAATAAGCAGAAGGGGAGGTGGGGTTCGCTTCAACGGGCGAACCATCACGCATCACATTAATGTAAGTGATTACTTTAAGCGAGTCCATCGCAAAGTCGCTTGAGTAGAAAGAAACAAGCAGGGCTTCCGTTCCTAACCCGTAATTAATCGCGAAATAAAAAAGTCCCGTGCATATTGCTGAAACAATCGCAATGAAAAACATGGAATCAACGAGAGCCGCCTGTCCCTTGGAATTCATTAAATTGAATTTATTAGGGGTAAATTTCATTCCCACACCACCATCGCCATTATTGCGGGAATAATAATATACTGTGAATCTCCCCTAGCTGTTTTGACGGGGTACTGGAGAGCCACTGGGTAGTAACGCATTAGGTAAGTTTTTTCTTTACCAACAAACTTTGAAGCGCCCACCCTTGAGTAATTGCAATAATACCCTTTTTGGCCCGCGTCAGTGGGAACATTAACAAAACCAACATCCGGACCATTCTCAACTCCCATTCCTGGGGCCGCTGAAACTGCTCTAAAATCCGCAATAGAGGCTCGCAAATCTGATTCGGAGAAATAAATTCCGACCATAAAGTTGTAAGGGAAGTTCTTCAAACGAACAGAGTTGCACTTTGTAAAGAACTGGTCAATCCCCAAAATGAGGGAGTCCCCCTTAATTTCTCTCGCAACGGAAGTCATCTCCATTTGTTTCCCAATATACTCATTCTTTGAATTGAACGTGTTAAGCGTTAGCGCAAAAATAGTGAAGAAGAGAACAAGCGCAACAACTATTGGAACAAGCGAAGGCAAATCGTCCCCAATCGGGCCAATGAAACCCTTTTTTGAAAAAATAAATTTGGACATTTCAACCAATTGATAAAACGCTTACTTAATTAATAACCCTTTTGGTTAAATTGGGAAGAGAACTTTAGGGAATGTTACCAGTTACTTCCGGGAAGAGTATTTCGCAGTGCGCCCAAGTGTAGTTTTTTGATACTTCCAGCCTGTCAGAAGCGTTGGTTGATTTGTTAAAGCAGGAAGAAATCTTGTCATCAGCTTTTGGACTTCCGCCAAGCTGGAGTTTGTCAAGCTTGAGCTTGTAGCACCCTACGCGCAAAACGTTTTGGAGGCAATTATTCTCCTCTTTCTCTGTAGAGCAGGGAATAATGTAAATCTTTTTTGCCCCGTCTTGAATCTCTTTAACAACAACAAAAGCGTTAGGGGAGCTTGCAGTCACAGCGTTCTTTGAGGAAGCCCTTGGGTAGAGAAGAATCTCCGTATTCTCCTCATTGTTATAGGATTTGTCAAGCCCGCTTGTTTCAAGCAAAAAGCCGGGATCCACTAAAACAAATTTAGCATCAGCGTCAATACTCAAAGCGTAAATAACATTCTTTTTTGTCGCAACGCTCCTTCTGTGCTCCACTATCCTCATAATCAAAACATTTTTTTTCACGTCCCCACTGCCTAATTGGGGGGGTTTTGAGAACTCAAAATCGTAAAAGAAAGAATCATTATTGAAACCGAACTTTAGAGCATCGGGAAGGGTGGTGAAATCATCTGAGCAAAGCACATCATTAGTTATTTGGTCTGAAACAATTTTCTTTGTAGAAATTAAAAGAGTTTTTGCTTCCTCGGTTAACCCAATAGTTGTTACAAAATTGTAAAACAAGAGCGCAACAATTGCTATCCCTACTGCGAATAGAAGCATTTGCATTTTACTCAAAATGAATCCAAGCAACCTTAACCACCAAAATTAATACAAAATAAAATAATTATCCGGCTTTGTAGAATACGCAAATATCAGGGTAAGTTTTTCCCGCGGGGGAAATATTACTAAACACATAAACTCCTGAACGAATCTGACCGTTTTTTGTGGGGTCAACTGCGGTGTACCCCTCTCCCGCAAGCTCTGCAGTTTCTCCACAGGCCTCAATAACAAAATTAGTATAATTTGGTAAATCTAAACACTTTGTCCTAAACGCTCCCGAAATATTTGGGTTTGAGAAAGTCATTATGAAGCAAGTATCGGAAGGGTAGTTGCATCTAGCTGCGCAAACTCTTCTGTCATCCTCAGTCTCTATTTTCATTATGGTTTGTTTGGAAGCAAAGCAACGGTCATCCGGACTAAAGAAAATTTTGTTCTGGCTCTTTAGATTAACCGTCCCCTCAAGATTCACTTTGAACTTAGTCATTTCTCTCTCAACCGTGTTAATGCAAACTTCAGTGTTTACTCTCTCAAGCGCGGTGTAACCCACAACGATAACGAAAGCCATTATGATTACCGCAACAAATAGTTCAAAAGGGGCTGAGGCTTGGGCTTTCTCATTCATTAGCAAAAACTTT
>Ga0247841_10005601_pt1 | contig 20154 bp, 20 predicted proteins | sample LaCruzMarch2015__2_FD_192410 | JGI IMG/M metagenome (GOLD analysis project Ga0247841, IMG submission 192410) | Freshwater microbial communities from meromictic Lake La Cruz, Castile-La Mancha, Spain - LaCruzMarch2015_18m | ecosystem: Environmental > Aquatic > Freshwater > Lake | place: Spain... | reverse complement strand
TTCGAAGGGATACGCAATCAATAATCCGTCCGTAGTCCCGGCTTGTCTACCTGCCGGCAGGCATGCGGGACGAAGGCGGATTACTCAATTAATAAATAACTCTGGAGTCAATCTATTGAGGTTGAACCTCCATATTTTAATTGTTCAATATTTTTGAGTTTTAAGCTTTAATTTTTAAGTTTATGACAATATCTCTTGACAAAAGATTAAAAAGGAGTATAATGAATAACAGAGAGTCGGAGACAGGGTGTCAGCTAGCTCACCGTTTCGGTACGAGCCAGGGGCGCGATGCGGCCCGTCGGCGGCCCTGTCTGCTGTTATAAATGTATAGTTTTGAGACAGGAGGTAAGTCCAACCGTTGCCTTAGCGACGGTGAAGGGTTGCCTTTTGCGACCCGCCGGCACTTCTGTCGACAACTATCAAAAAAATGAGAGTCGGACGATGTATTTCTACGGTGGAGGATCGCTCTGATCCAACCGCGAGATCATGATCGCGCCGACTCTCTGGTCTGCAGCATCAGTTCACTGTCGCTTCTGAGGAATCAGTATAAAGCGACTGAGAGCCGCCAAAGAGAAGCCTTTCGGACTGAACTGATGGCTTCCTGCAGACTTGTCACTTGGCGAGTGGAGACGTGTAAGCTATCACGGATCCACGAGTCGACGGGTCCCACAGCGCTGTGGAGGCCCGTCTTTTTTTGTTTTTAATATAATAGTGGTTATAATGAATTTATGTGATGTCATTCTGATCCGCTAAAGGCGAGAGAAGAATCTCGGGATCCTTCGGTCGCCTTAAACGACCTCAAAATGACAATTATAAATGATCATGAGAAAAGAATATTATATTTATATTGCTACAAATCAAAGAAATACAGTTTTATATACTGGAATTACTGATAATTTAGAAAGAAGAATATCAGAGCATAAATCTAAATTAATTAAAGGATTTACTTCTAAATATAATATCGATAAATTAGTTTACTATGAAAATTTTAAAACTCCAACAGAGGCAATTATCGCAGAAAAAAAGATTAAAGGATGGTTAAGGAGTAAAAAGATAAATTTAATAAAAAGTATAAATCCAGAATTTAAAGATTTAATAAAAGAATCGCAATGTCATTCTGAGTGAAACGAAGAATCTCGGGAATAACATGGGATCTTTCGGTCGCCTAAGGCAACCTCAAGATGACAACAAGAAACTATGCTCAGGATGACAATGATTAATAATCAATGAATAATTTTTGGCAAAAATTAAATAAACCAATTCTGGTTTCTGCTCCAATGTCAGGCATCACCGATGCTTCTTTTCGGTTTATGATCGCAAAATACGGAAAACCGGATGTAATGTTCACTGAATTTGTTTCTTGCGATGGGTTGTGCTCAGATGGCAAAGAAAGATTATTAAAACAATTGATTTATGACAAATCAGAAAAACCGATTATCGCTCAACTTTTTGGCTCAAAACCGGAAAATTTTTACCAATCAGCTCTGATTTGCAAAAAACTTGGCTTTAGCGGCATTGATATTAATATGGGCTGTCCTGACAAGAGCGTTATAAAGCAAGAATCGGGTTCAAGTTTAATCAAAGATCCACTTTTAGCCAGTAAAATCATTGAAGCGACTAGAAAAGGCGCTGGCAATTTGCCAGTATCAGTTAAAACAAGGCTCGGCTATAGCCAGATTGATATGGAAAAATGGATTGGCTATTTACTAAAATTTAATTTAAGCACTTTAACGATCCATGGCCGCACAAAAAAACAAGGATATGGCGGAAACGCAAATTGGGAAGAAATTGGCTATGTAAAAACATTGGCAAAAGAAATTTCTCCTAAAACCATTATTATTGGCAATGGCGATGTTAAAACGCTCGACGATGCTCGTCTAAAAGCTAAGAAATATGATCTTGATGGCATTATGATTGGCCGAGCGCTTATTGCCAATCCCCTATTTTTCAATAAGACAAGACAAATAAAAGATTTATCCATTAAGGCAAGATTTGATATGCTTTCAGAACATATAAAAATATTTAAGGAGATTTTTAAGGATGACAACAGAAACTTTTCTGACATGAAAAAGTTTTACAAAAGCTATATTTCTGATTTTAATGGCGCTAGTGCTCTTCGATTTGAATTGATGAAAGCAAGGAATGGCGATGAAATTAAGGATACTGTGGAGAACTTTTTAAATGAATTGAATAGTTAGTGGTATAATTAAACTATAAATGTAATTTTATATTTTATGAAAAAACTAATAGACTATTTAACATTCAAGAAGATGGTCAGCTCTTTTCTTTTGAGATTTGTTTACCTTGTGGGAATTGCGGCCTTAATCATTTGGGCGATAGATTTTTTTATAAAAGGCAATGGCATTAGCATTGTTGCTGGTTTTTTGGTTTTAATCTTTGGAAATCTCATTTGGCGAGTTACCTGCGAGCTTTGGATAGTGCTTTTTAGCATCCACGATACTCTGAGAAAAAGCGAAGAACATCTAAAAATCTTAAGCGATACAGTTAGAAAGTAGTAAATGCGATTGTCTATCTTCTCTTCGGAACAAGCAAACGAGGACTCAGCAGGCGCTGAGTCCTTTTTAATTTATATTTGCGAATATTGACTATATTTACAATGAGAATAAAATAAGATTAGTACCAAATAGGAGGTGAAACATGGTACGAGAGTTAATTCGTGAATTTCGTAGACTAAGACGAAGATCTCGGCACCTGACCTATGTTTTTCCTTGCCACTATGCCGCTCTTCAACAGATCGGCGCAAGAAGCGGAAAATCATTCGCGCAGATGCTTGATGAAGCTCCAGATCAATGTTAGTACCCTGAATAAGCGAGCCTCTATAAAACAGAGGCTCATTTTTTCTTGACTTTTATGAATTTTGAGATAAACTAATTAGGTTCTTTAAAAGGAGGAAGAAATGTTGAAAAAACTAAAGAGAATTTTCCAAAGAAAACCTATAAGATTTGACACTTATATGTTCTATCCGCCTCACTTCGCAGTAATAGAAGAACTTGCTCGTCTTTCGGGCAAAACAGTAACACAAGTTTTGGAAGAAAGTCTAGGTGCATATGATACATATATTGAAAACGGAGGAGTTGAACAAGGACATCAAAGATCTAGAGTTCTTAGATAATTTAGCAGCATAAAACAAGAGAGGACAAAAAGTCCTCTCATTTTTTATAATCTTACGAAGTCTCACTTCGTAAGATTGGTTTTTGTTTCTATATTTCCAATTTTCCTTGATCTAACGCTTTGTTTGCCATTCTGTCGGCTTCTTGGTTTTCTTCTCTGGGAATAATCACAAATTCAATCGGTCTGGCAAAATCAATTTTTCGATTCCAAGCCTCAAGAAAAAGTTTCTGGATATTCGGTTCTTTTATCTTATACTCTCCTTTCATTTGGCGAATCATCAGTTCAGAATCAGAATGGAAGATAATTTTTTCTGGGTGATGGCGATTGACATGCTTCATGGCAAAAATAAGGGCTTGGTATTCAGCTTCGTTATTGGTTGTTTCACCAATTTCTTTATGTTCTTGCCAGATGATTTTATTCAATTCATCTTTAAAAACAATGCCAATTGAAGCTGGCCCGGGATTACCACGAGAAGCACCGTCAGTGTACACTTTTAGTAGTTTCATGTGTTTCAATTTTCAATTATCAATTTTAAATTTTTAATGAATTCTTAACTAGAAATTTGGTCATTAAGAAATTGATTAGAAATTAATCAACACTAGGTTGACCCGCCTTGGGCGGGAAAATTAGAAATTAGAAATTTTTTAATAACACTATTGTTAATTTTCAATTAAAGATTTGATAGCTTCCAATCTATTATCTTTAACGTAATCCTCTTTTCTCCTTGCCACTCATCAAACATAGGCGCGAAGGCAAAATCGTAGGCATTTTCTTTATTGATGCCTTCAAAACTGATGGCATTTTCAAAAAGAATTGCTCGCAAATAACGCTCTTTTCCTTCTTCATTTTTTCTGATATTTAATAAAAGGTGTTGTTCTTTGGCGCCAATTTTCTTTATATCCGTTATTTGAACGTTTTCAATCGCAAAAATTGGTTCGGGATTTCCTTGTCCAAATGGTTCTAATTCTTCAAGAGTTTTCTTTAAATCGTAATTAATATCAGAGAAATTAAGAATTGCATCAATTTCAACTTTCTTCAATAATTTTTTATTGTGCAGAATTTTCTCAACTGCACTACAAAGACAATTGGTTAATTTTTTTGCATCAGCAGTTTTAAAGGAAAAACCCGCCGCTGCTTTGTGTCCTCCAAATTCCCTAAGGTAGGATTTGCATTCACTTAAAACTTCAACAATATTCACTTCTGGGATACCACGACAAGATCCTTTAGAAATCTCTTCTTCTTTTTGATATATAAAACTGGGTCGATAATATTTATCAGTCACTTTTCCTGAAATTAAACCGACTATTCCTTTCGGGTAATCCTTGTGTCCTCTAATAATAACTTTTTTTTCATCAATTTCTTCTTGAGAGATACTTAGTTGAATTTTTTTAAAAATTTTAAGTTGAAGTCGCTGACGCGCCTGATTTTTTAAACTTAATTCCTTAGCAATTTCAACTGCTTCTTTCTCAATGTCGGTATTGATTAAGAAAAAAGCTTTGTTGGCATGATCCATTCGACCGGCGGCATTCAGTCGTGGTCCAATAATAAAACCAATTGTATAAGCGTCAACATTTTGAACACGGAAACGATTATTTTTCCTATCAATCCATTTAACTTTTATGTCTTTGACGCCAGCTTCTTTTAGGAGAGCTTTCAGTCCCAATCGGCGGGTCTTAGCAAGTACCAAAAGTCCATATTTTACCAAAGTGCGGTTTTCTCCTTTAAGATTCATCATGTCAGCAACTGTCGCGATAGCAACCAAATCAAGAAGCCATTTTTCCTCTTCTTCTTGGAAAATATCACTATAAGTTTTAGTGATCGCAGTTGCTAATTTAAACGCTACTCCAGCGCCTGATAAATCTTTATTCGGATATTTCTCTCCTTTCTTTTTTGGATTAATAATAACATATGCTTTTGGCAAGATGTCTGGAACAAGGTGATGGTCCGTTATAATAACATCGAGACCGAGAAAATTAGCCAAATCTATCTCTTCTTTATCTGAAACACCACAATCAACAGTAATGATTAATTTTACATTTTTTTCTGAAAGCTCTCTTATGGCGCTATTATTTAAACCATACCCTTTTTTTCTATCAGGAATGTAGATTAACGGATCTGCGCCTATTTTTCTAAGCGTTTGATAAAGAACGGTAGAAGCGCAAATCCCGTCGGCATCATAATCGCCGAAAATAGCAATTTTTTGATTATTCGAGATTGCTTCTTTTATCCGATTAACTGCTTTTTTTACGCCCGATAACAGAAAAGGATCATAAACATCTTTTTGGTAATCAATCGAGAGAAAATCATCTATTTCCTTTTTGGTTTTTATGTCTCGATTATATAATAATCGCAAAAGTAAAGATGAATAATCTTTGTATTTTTCCAAAAACTTTTTTGGAGCTTCTTTTTTAATTTTCCACACCTTATTCATATAAATAATTCAAAGCCTAAATCTTAAAACTTAAAACAATCGAATGTTTAAAGTCTAAAGTTTATAATTTAAAGTACAAAAAACTATTTAGTTTTTTGTTCGAAGTACCATTTTAAAATATCATAAGCCACAGGAGCAGCAGTCGTTGATCCTCCTCCACCTTCTTCTGCCAAAATTACAAGAACAATTTCAGGATTTTCATAAGGAGCAAAAGCAGCAAACCAAGCATGAGATTTTGTTCCATCGCCAAATTGAGCAGTTCCTGTTTTTGCAGCTGAGGTTACTGGCAGGCCTTGGAGTATTTGTGCTGAACCAGATATTACAGCTTCTCTTAAACCGTCTCTGACATAATCAATATTTTTCTTATTAAAAATATTATTAATTAAGACTTCTGGTTCAATTCGATTAAATATCCCGCCTGAAGTTTCTTCCACTCCAGAAAGTAGCCTAGGTTTATAAGTCTTCCCGCTATTAGCAAAGAATTCATAGAGCTGAGCAATCTCAAGAGGGGTTAGCGCCACATCTCCTTGACCGATTGAAGCGTGATAAGTATCTCCTATGTACCAAGTTTCATTTTTAACAGATTTTTTCCAAGCGCTATCTGGTACAAAACCTGAAACTTCTCCGGGAAGATCAATTCCAGTTTTGTCCATCAACCCAAACTTCTTTGCATAATATTTAATCTTACCAATTCCCAATCCTTTAAAATTCTCATATCCGCCACCAATCATATAGAAATAAACATTACAAGATTGGGCAATTGCTTTTTGAAATGTTGTCCACCCGTGAGTTTTCCAATCACGAAAAACATAAGAAATATTTTGATTATAAACATTGGCGACACGGAGAAAACCCTCACAATTAAAACCTTTCTCTGGAGATATTATTTTTTCCTCAAGCGCTCCAATAGCAACAATTGGCTTAAAGGTTGATCCGGGAGGATAAGTACCTGAAATCGTTCGATTAAAAAATGGCCTATTTGGCGACTCAATAAGATTTGTAAATTTTTCTTGATTCATCCCCTGGCTCAATTCGCTATTATTAAAACTTGGGATGCTGACTAAGCTTAAAATATCTCCATTTCTTGGATCGAGAGCAACTGCGGCACCTGCTTTGAGATTATTTTTTTTAAAAGTATCTGTTAAAGTTTCATAAATTTTATTTTGAAGATCACTATCTATGGTAAGGGAAATGTTAAAACCATCTTTTGGCTCCATTTCTGATATCGGCCTAATCTCATTTCTTAATGGAGAAACTTCAGTATTCTTAATTCCAATTTTTCCTCGCAAGAGATCTTCATATTGAAGCTCTATTCCACCTTTCCCAATATAATCATCTAAAGAATAATTGTCTTTTTTTATTTGATATTCTTGATCCGTAATTTTCCCGACATAACCTAGGACATGAGAAAGGCTATAGGGATAAGGATAATCCCTCCTGTCGTGTTGCTCAATCTCTATGCTAGATGACCAATTTTCTTTAAGGCTTTTTAATGCGAAGACTTGTTCTGAGCTCACATCGGTAATAAGTTTTACGATATTTTCTTTGGATTCATTGATTTTTTTTTGAAGTTTATCAGAGCCAATTTTTACAATAGAAGAAATTTTTTCTAATGCTTGTTTTATTTCTAAATCATTTTTTGGAGCATTTTTTTTGTTCCAAATAAGGTCGTATGTGGGAATATTATAGGCAATTTGCTTATGGTTTCGATCATAAATAATGCCGCGACGAGGGGTTATCCATTCTATCTGAGAACGATTTTTCTCTGCCAATGTTTCATAATAAGACGACCCCCTGAGTTGCAAATAAGCAACCCTGATAATAATAACGCCGAACAAGAAAGCAATTAAAATAAAAGGCAAGCTAATGGCTGACTTTTTTATTAAAACAGGCATTCTTTCAGGAAGATGTTCGTCTTGTTTATTCGGCGAAGGATCTTCAATAAAAACATCCTCCAGATCGATATTTTCCAAGCTTTTTTTAATTTTATTCTTAAAAAACCACATATTAATTATTGGCAAACAGTTTTTTCTTAAACAATAAAACAAATAAAACGATGGCTAGATTTGTCAGTAAAATTTGAATAAGAATTGATATTCCAAAATGACCATCTATAGAAAGAATTAAAAAGAAAATATTTTTCACAATAAAATATAGGCAAGTACTAACAAAAGACAATCCCAATAAGGTCGTAAATGTTAACGATCTTAAAAAGTTTTGACGGATTAACATTAGAACAAAACAACAAAACAAATAAATAATCGTTTTCGACCCTAAGGGAATTGCAGAAAAAAGATCAAAAAGTAAACCACCAATAAATGTTGAAAGAAAAATAAAATCGTAGCTTTCCAAAATAATCCATATAAATATAATCAAGAAAAGCGGATCAAAGTATTTATCAGCACCGAAACGTGACAATAAGGAAAATTGAATAAATATTCCAATGAAGATGATAATTAATTTTAAAAAAAAGCTTTTAATCATTTTTTTAAAAGCAAAACTTGCTCAAATTGATTTAAATTAATTAATGGTTTTAGCTTACCAGCCCTAGAAACAGCGGAAGGTTTCGTGGTAATTTTTTCTAGCTGACCAACAATTAATCCAGGCGAATAACCATCAATACCAGATGTAATAAAGATTTCTCCAATTTCTGGTTGATCTTGATAATTAATAATTTCAATTTCTAAAGACTCTCCGGCTCCAGAGCACAAAGCATCAGTTCTTGTTTTTTCTCCTCTGACAGATACTGAAAAATCAAAACTATTCAACAACTTAGCTTGTGAAATGCTTTCGTAAACTTCAGTAATTTTTCCTATCAAAAAATTATTGGGAAGAATCACAGTTTCTCCACCAGTTAATCCACCTTCTTTGCCCACATCAAGAATAATTGATTGATTGGCTTCAGAAGACCTTCCAATCACTTTTGCTATAAAGAAATCTTGTTTTTTCTGCTCCTTGAGACCAAGAGCTTTTCTTAGAAAATCATTCTCTCTCTGAATTTCATTAATTTTTATCTGCATACTGGTTAAATCTAATTTGTTTTGCCTTAGACTAGTCAATTCATTTTTGTCTTTCTGGTAATTAATTAATATCTCATACGGTTTTGTTAAAATATAGAGGTTTTTATCTGATAGATTGAGAATTGGTTTTGCCCCAGAAAACAAAAAAGACTTAAATGAATTTAAAAAAGCGCTCTGGTCAAGAGCAAATATTAAAATAGAAATAACAATTAATGATAAAAAAACAAAAAAATTCTTTTTCTGACTAATTTTTTGAATCATTAAGGTTCAATTAAAAGATCCTTGTATTGATCAAAATTTTCCAAAATAAATCCGGCTCCGCGGACTACCGCCGTTAATGGATCTTCGGCTATTTTCACGCTGACCTGAGCTGCTTCTTCAATAGACTTGTCTAATCCGCGAAGAAGCGCTCCCCCCCCAGTTAACACAATCCCCTGTTTCATAATATCTGGCAAAAGTTCTGGAGGAACTTCCTCCAATACCATGCGAATAGTTGCAATAATAGTTGTAACTGATCGCTCTATTGCTTTTCTGATATGATCATCACTTACAAGAACTTCTCTGGGAAGACCGTCTATCAAATCTCTTCCTCTTAGAAAACCTTCAAGATGTTCATCAAGTTTCATAGTTGATCCAAGGCTTATTTTTACTCTTTCTGCGGACTGTTCACCAATAAGAAGATTTAATTTTTCCCTGGCAAATTGGATAATGTCTTTATTGAGCCTGTTTCCGGCAATACGGATGCTTTTTTGCGCAATCACTCCCCCTAAGGAAATAACTGCAATTTCAGTAGTGCCACCGCCAATATCTACAATGAATTGACCCGATGCTTTTTTTATCGGAAGCCTGGCGCCAATAGTGGCAGCAACTGGCTCGTAAACAAGATAAACTTCGCTTGCGCCGGCGCTTTTGACAGCATCTTGAGCTGATTTTTGTTCAACTGGAGTGGCTGACATTGGGATTGCGACAACCACTCTAGGACGAGAAAGAAAACGAAAAACCTGATCATTTACTAAATTAATAAAATATTTAATCATCTGCTCTGTTGCCTCAAAATCAGAAATCACGCCATCAACCAATGGTTCAACGGCAGAGATGTGTGGTGGTGTTTTTCCGAGCATTTGCTTTGCTTCTTTTCCGACAGCCAAAATTTTTCCAGTTTTTTTATTGATAGCAATAACTGAAGGTTCATTAATAACAATTCCTTTGCCCGAAACATAAACCAGACTATTGACTGTACCTAAATCAATACCAATAATCGGGCTAAATTTCTCAAGCCATTTTGGTTTTTTGCCAAGCTTTTTAAGAAAATCAAAGTTTTTTAAAATATTTTTCTTCATGACTCTTTATCTTAACGCAAAAATTTACTAATCGCAAATCAGTTCGTACCAGAATTTAGAATATTGAATTTAGAATTAGGAATTAAGAATTTTATAATACTAGATACGATATATAAAATGTGTAATACATTAAATTTTAAAAAAAGGACCCGTTTTTTTTGGGGTCCTTGAAGTGTTTATTACTTACTATACATAGTAATGTGACGATGTTTGCGTCCACAATTAAAACAAGTAAGTGTCCACGAGTTTTGATTAGGAGTGGTTCTTCGAATTGAGAATAGATGAATGTTTTTATTACCGCATGTGCATTTGTATCCACGCCCAAACATTTCTCTTTTTTGTTTTCTTGTGGGAACAATAGGAGATCTTTTTACTCCTTCTTTGAGCATTTCTGCTCACCTCCCTTGATTTTGGAACTAACCTTAATTACTAGTGACTTGTTCCACCATTTGGCACAAGTCCAAGAAGCTTAATTGAGACAAGGTAGTAGTGAATCGGCGCTACCACAAGTCCACCGACAATTCCAATGGTCGCAATTTCGGGGATATTGCCACCAAATCTCCAAGCAATGAAAGCAACTATCATTGCGTCAACAAGACGAATCGCCCTCTTTCGGGAGTGAATGTAGCGGAAAAAACGCCCAGAGGCTTTAAAAAAAGGAACGAAGAAATATTTCCAAAAACTATAAATAAACAACCCAACTAAGCTCACGACAACGAAGGGACCAACAATTATTGTATTAATCCACTTTCTTTTTTTAAATATTCCGTTGAGCGGCACATAATCTTTTTCAATGTTCTCCATGTATAGAGCTGGAAGAATACTTAAAAGTCCGATTATTGATCCCATAACTACGATTGAGACATTAATCCAGAAATGAACAGCTCTTGGAGACAGACATAAAAGCGCAAAACCTCCGCAAACAACTATTCCAAAAGAAATACTGGTCAAAAACCCAATCATTAACCGATACCAGGGGCGATCAACTGGCTTGAGATGCGCAAATGCGGTTCTAAGTCCTTGCAGGAGCTCTCTGGGTTCTCCGGCAAGATAGCCGATAAATCCTCCAGAAAGAACGCCGATCCACCAGAATGATTCTCCGATGAGGAATGCGATTAATCCGCCGATCACTCCTCCGACGATTACTCCCAGCGTCTGTTTTGCCACCTCGCGAAACATTTCGCCTCCTTAGGCTGATTGTGAAGAACTAAAATTATCTTATTATACAAACAACATTATGTCAATGTTATTATAAAAAAAACCGCGCTAGGCGCGGTCGGTCGATTCGAAAGAACAAGCTTTTGAAAAAACATCTTGGAGAAACGAAGACGTCCTCTTGGCATGCATATTAATCGTAATTCTGAATTTTGGCGACTCTTTTACGAGACAAAACATTTTTCCATCTGCTGTGAAAAAAGACCAGTTGTTCGGAATTTTTCTCACATAAACATTAATATTAAGAGCTTTGAGGCGAGAAGCGCTTGATTCGTCGTGGTTTAGTCCTGTTATGACAGATATTCCAACTCTGCGATTAATAGCATCTTCAATGTCCTTTTTGACTCTTTTACTATCAAAAATTGTTCTTGGCAACATAGCATCGAAAATAAGAACAGAATGATCAGCATTTCTCAGAATTCTGATAAGGCCAACTTTTTGTCTCCACAGAAACAATCTTTTCATATTTGTCTCCTTTTTGTTCTAAAAGAACTTTTACCAGTTTATCATATTGATCGAATTAGTCAATAATAATTTAAACAACAAAAAACCCGAAAATTAACATCTTCGAGTTTTTTTAAAAGTTTATCTAAGGACGTTATGATTAATAATCTCTCCTGAACTAGCTTGAGCATCTATAACACGAATAGTATTTTGGTAGTATAAAAACATAACAACCGCAACAATAATTGTGGCTGCCACAAAAACAAACCAAAAGAAAATACTAGCTTTTTGTTCCTCCCTAGATTGCTTTTTTACTATAACTTTGAAACTTTTCATAGTTATTAATAAAAACGACTTTAAAAACTTCCTTTCTTTGATTTTACCACAAAGTAAAAAATGAGTCCTGTTGATAACTTATTCGCCGATCACCAGTTCAGGCTGAAAATCATTATTGATACGAGATAAATGAGGAATCAAGTTTATAATTTTTTTATCTTTTATTTCGGCAGTAAGAATCATTCCTTCTTTTGTTTTGTCTGAAAATAGTTGATCGAAGACAAAATTACCCAAACTATAATAGATCTGAGCGTTGTTTATTGTTTCAACTTCACTAATAACATGAGAATGATGTCCAATAATTAAATTTGCTCCAGACTCAACAAGTGCTTTAGCGATTGTTTTCTGACGAGAGTCAGCTTTTTCTTTGTATTCTTCTCCAAAGTGAACCGAAATAATAATTAAATCACATGAGCTTTTATTTTTTTCAATATCATTTTGCGCTGATTCAATATCCAAAAAAGCCATACCAGATTTATCATCACCTGCCTCAAATGACCTAGGACCTAAATCAGTATAGGCAAAAAAACAAAATTTCGTATCTTTTATAATCTTTTTTAATGGACTATATGCTTCTGTTTGATTGAAACCGCCACCAATATAATCTATACCTGCTTCCGCTAGACGATTAAGCGTATCTTCAAATGCAGGAGTAGACCAATCACCCATGTGATTATTTGCAACCGATAAGACATCAAATCCTGCTAGCTTAAGACCTTCTATAACTCGAGGATCAGCTCTGAATGAATAAATCGAGCCAACATTCATACCTTTATCGGAAATTGACCCTTCAAGATTTCCAAAAGTCAGATCTGCGTCAGCAAGCCATTTATCCATCTTTAAGAATGGCCATGACCAGTTGTTTTCCTTTGTCATTTTATCTCCGACGGCGCGAGAAAGCATAATATCACCAACAAAAATCATATTAATCGTCTTGTTTTCATCGCTCATTTTTATGGGCTCTTTTTTTCCATCAATAATATTCTTAATCCCCCACCCATTTTTTTGAAAGTAAAAAAAATAACCAGCAATAACAATAGCGACAATGAAAAGCAGAAAAAGAAGTTTTTTCATAAATATCTGATTAGATGATTATTGCAGGCTACGAGAAATAATTTTTAATTTCCCTGCCTGTCGATAGGCAGGTAATGACTAATTTCAAATCAAATTCAAATGACCAAATCCCTAAAAAACCACATTGAATAGCAATTAATAATCAAAATAGATTAATAATAGCCTGACCTATTGAATCTTGTTTTGGCAGATTACATAAGTACCAGATTTGGTTGCGTATAATTGAACAGAGTCGTCATTGGTATTGCTAAATCCACCCATTTCTTCCCATCCTTTATTTTGACTGTCATGAAATACCCACATGCATATTTTAAAGTTGGCTCTTTTTGAATAGTTAAGATTGCTTTGGACTACTTCAGTTTGTGTATATCCCATTATTAATTTATACGCAGGAAAGAACTCAGGTACGAAATTTTGATTTTTATCTTGAGCGTTAAATAAATAAGCAGTACGAAGTGTGTAGAAATTGCCCATATCAACAGTTGAACTTGTCGATGTTCCTAATGGTATTACCGCCAATGTTGTTGTTTCATAATTTGTTGTTGGGGTCTGAGAATTTTCTGTTATAGATGAGGAAAAATATGTTCCCTGACATTCTGCTACGCCGAAATCACCACCTTCGGTTGTACACACATTACCATTAGTCCCTAGTGTACAATGAGTATTACCAGTTGAAAAAGCTCCATTACTCCATCTTGTTAACATGTTAGTTAAATCACTTGTTTTGAATTTGCAAGTTCCATCTCTACCCTCAAGTTTTTGATATAGTGTTTTTTGCTGATTAACAATTTCATGGGAGACGCTTGCTGGAAATGTTAAATCTATTTTTTCTGTTCGTAAATAAAAATTACATTTATCAGTTTCACTACCTTTAATTTCAAAAAATGAAGTATTTGTGTGTTTTACTCCAAAAACATCAACAGTTGCAGCCCAAACAACTTTTGATGGTTTGCAGTTTACGGAGGCCTGAATTAAACATTGAAGATCTTTTTGGCAGTCTATGGTTGGTGTTGTTGCGTTTGTATTTATATTGTTTGTGTTTACATCAGGATATGCGTTAAGTTCTGTTCGATTAACTGGTGCGACTTTTGACCAATTAAGTTTTCTATCATTGAAGTCTTTAGCAGATTCTATCCAACGTTTTTTACCTCCTTCAATTAAATAGACCTTAAAATCACCTTCCGCACGAATCAAATTATTGTGTTCATACGCATTAAGTTCCTTTACGGAAATTTCAAAAACGTCTTCCCACTTATTGCCATAAGAGAGAAAAACTTCCGATGAAGGCATTCCACGAGTCATGCCTGATTCAGTCAAATAATAAACCGTTTGACTGCCAATGGCTCTTAATATTTTAACGCGCGGATAAGCATTGAGCGTGTTTTCGGAAACTATCTGGATATCGCTCCATTTAAAACCGTAATCATTAAAAACTCCAGCCGTTGGAATCCAATGGCGTTTGCCATTCTTTATTTCGTAAACCTTTGATTGATTAGTAGCACGCATTAAGGTTGCGGTAGAAGATGGAGTATCAACAACATTGTCATCATTTGGCGGAGGTGGAGGCATTTCCGCAAAAACAATAATCGCTGATAAAAAGATTCCAATAAAACTCAAAGTAAAAACTATTTTTTTCATTTATTTGTTCAGTGTCATCCTGAATCCTTCGATTTACTCAGGATAAATTCCGTGAAGGATCTCGTTCTTTTTATTGCTCACGGGATTCTTCCTTCGCCCGAGGCGAGTCAGAATGACAGTAAATTTTAAATAATTTATTATGTTATAATTTTACCATATTTTTAAAAAGTTGTGCAATAACAAAAAAACTTAGATTTTGTCTAAGTTTTTGCAGTTTATAGTTTATGGTTTAAGGTTTATAGTCCGTCAGGTAATCCCTCAACGCTGTTTTTATATTTCTTCCTTTCGGAAGCTTGGTATTTAAAAGAACTGAATATTCTGGTCGTTTTGCTGGCCTGGGAAATTCTTCTGAACTTACAGGAAAAACTTTCGGCACCGGAAAACTTGGATCAATTTCTTTTTTAATATCAAAAATGATTTTTGCAAATTTATGCCACGTTAGTTTTGGTTCATTGGTAAAATGATATATCCCTGATTCAAGATCTGATTCTATTATATATTTTATGGTACTCGCAAGATCTTTAGCGTAAGTTGGTTTTCCTTGCTGGTCATCAACGACAGATAGGTCTTTCCTTTGATAAGCAGTACCTATCATTGTTTTCACGAAATTTTTTCCTCCTGATCCAAAAAGCCAAGAAGTGCGAATAAGATAATATTTTAATTTATTTTCAGCTTCCTTTATTAAAGCTTCTTCGCCAAGTCTTTTTGATTCTCCGTAAACATTCAACGATTTGTCGGAAAAATCCGTTTCTTTATATCCTTTTTTATTTTTACCGTCAAAAACATAATCTGTGCTGATATGAATAAAAAGAGCATCTACAAGTCGCGATACTTTTGCCAAATAGCCAACAGCTTGAGCATTTACTTTCATCGCTAGTTCTTGGTCAGTTTCGGCTCCATCTACATCAGTATAACCAGCCGCATTAATGATAATTTTTGGTTTAATAGTTGTTATGACTTGCGTGACTTTTCTGTTATCCGTAATATCAAGATCTTCTCGATCCCAAGCAATCGTCTCGTATTTTTTATTATTAAAGACTTCAAATAAGGCCTGACCGAGCATACCATGAGAGCCTAAAATAAGGGTTTTACGCATAAATTAATAATAATTTTTTAATTACAACTATTGTGATTTATCGTTTGTAAATTTTCAATTTTTAATTTCTAATTTTTAATCAATTTCCAATGACTAATTTCAAAATTTTTAATATTTAGGAATTAAGATTTGATTAGAAATTAGGCGTTAGAAATTAGACATTAATTATTCATGTTTTTACTGATTTCAATTTTCTTATCTTTTATTCCGACTTTTATTATTTCTCCCTTTTTTATATTTTCAGCAATAATCAATTCAGCAATTTTATTAAGAATATGAGTTTGGATTGCTCTCTTAAGAGGCCTGGCGCCGTAATCTGGATCAAAACCTTCATCGGCTAAAAATTGTTTGGCGTCTTTAGTAATTTCAAGTTTAATTCCTTTAGTTGATAATTGTTTCGTGGTTTTCTTTATTTCAAGATCAACAATTTTTTCAAGCTCTTGCTTTCTTAGATATTCAAACACAATAATTTCATCAATTCTGTTTAAGAATTCTGGTTTAAATTTCTTACGAATTTCTTCCAAAACTTTGGTTTTCATCACTTCGTAATCTTCAGACGCTTTTTCTTCTTTTTTGCCGCTATCAAATCCAATAGGAGCATAGTCCCTAATGACATCGTTGCCAATATTCGATGTCATAATAATAATTGTGTTGTTAAAATTAACAGTACGTCCTTTTGCGTCAGTTAAGCGTCCTTCGTCCAAAATTTGCAAGAAAAGATTAAATGTTTCTGGATGAGCCTTTTCTATTTCATCAAAAAGCACTACTGAATATGGGCGACGGCGAATTTTATCGGTTAATTGACCACCCTCATCGTAACCAATATATCCCGGAGGCGCGCCAATCAGACGAGCAGTTGAATGTCTCTCCATGTACTCTGACATATCTATTCTAACCATAGCGTGTTCATCATTAAACATGAAGTCTGCTAAAGCTTTTACTAGTTCAGTTTTTCCTACGCCAGTTGGCCCAACGAAAATAAATGTTCCAATTGGTCGATTAGGAGAAGTAACATCAGCCCTTGATCTTCTGATTGCGTCTGAAACAGCCCTAATTGCTCTTTTTTGATTTACGATGCGTCCAGAAATAACATCTTCCATATTCAAAAGTTTTTCCTTTTCGTTTTGTAACATTTTCTGAACAGGGATTCCTGTCCAGCGAGAAACAACTTTAGCAATTTCTTCCTCACCTATTTCTCGATTTAAAATGGAATTGCCTTTTTGGGTGCGTTTCAACTCAACTTCTGTCTTTTTAAGCTCTTTTTCTTTTTGCGGAATCTGACTATATTTAATCTCAGCAACCATTTCAAGATTAGAAGCTCTTTCAGCTATTTCAGCTTTTGTTTTAAGATCATCAATTTCTTTTTTTGTTTGATTCATCTTGCTGATTAATTCTTTTTCTGCTTTCCATTTAGCCATGAGCTTATTATTTTGTTCTTGCGTTTCGCTGATTTCTTGCTTAACTTTTCTGAGTCTTTTTTTTGATTCATCATCCTGTTCTTTTTCAAGCGCCTTTTTTTCAATCTCCAGTTTTATAAGAGATCTTTTTAAAATATCAATTTCTTCAGGCATACTGTCAATTTCCATACGCAAAGAAGAACCAGCCTCATCCATTAGGTCTACTGCCTTGTCTGGTAAAAATCTGTCAGAAATATAGCGATTAGAAAGCTGAGTCGCAAAGACCAGGGCTTTGTCGGTAATGTGAACACCATGATGAACTTCATATTTTTCTTTTATCCCTCTTAAAATGGCGATCGTATCTTCAACACTTGGCTCTTTTACATAAATTTGCTGGAAACGGCGCTCTAGGGCCGGATCTTTTTCTACATATTTTTGATATTCTTTTATAGTGGTTGCTCCAATAGCATGAAGTTCGCCTCGAGCTAATGCCGGCTTGAGCATATTTGAGGCATCCATCGCTCCTTCTGCCTGACCAGCGCCAACCAATGTGTGCATTTCATCAATAAATAAAATTACTTCTCCGGAAGCATCTTTAACTTCCTGAAGCAATGCTTTAAGTCTTTTTTCAAATTCTCCCCTAAACTTAGTTCCTGCAATCATTGCCCCCAAATCAAGAGCAACAACTCTTTTGTTTTTGAGAATATCGGGAACATCCCCAGAGACAATTCTTTGGGCTAGTCCTTCAACGATAGCAGTTTTACCAACACCAGCTTCGCCGATAAGTACCGGATTGTTCTTTTTTCGTCTCGTTAAAACTTGCATCACTCGTCTGATTTCTTCTTCTCTGCCAATAATTGGATCTAATTTTTCTTCTCTGGCAAGCTGAGTTAAATCACGACCGTAACTTTTAAGCGCTTGATATTGAGACTCTGGTTCTGTGTCTGTGATTCGAGAAGATCCACGAATTCCTTTTAAAATATTTAAAACATTCTGATAGCTAATTTCTTTATATTCATCGCTCATGTCAAGTGTTTGCGATCTTCTAAGCGCGTCGGTAATCATGCCTTCCTCGCCCATAAGAGCAAGAAAAAGATGCTCAACGCTAACATAATCATCTTTCATTTGGTCGGCTTCTTCTTGAGCGCGTTCCAAAACTCGCATCATGTTTTGTCCCATAAAAAGCTGTCCAACCGACATGTTAGAGACCATCCTTGGAAGAACCCTTAAGGCATTGCCAATAATGATTTTTAATCTTCTATCGTCAATCCCAAGTTGAGTCAAAATCGTCAAAACAATCCCCTCTTTGTCCTCCATTAAAGACGACAACATGTGAAGAGGATCGATTTGGGGATGACCTAAATTTTGGGCAATTTCTTGCGCCCTCATCAATGCTTCGCGGGATTTAGTTGTTAAATTTTCAAAATTAAACATTTCTTATATATGACATAAGATTAGTATGACCATTGTATCACATTTTTCATTTTTTAAAAGCATAATCTTTGATGTAATGTTCTAGAGAAAATAATTGCATTACTATATGTCGACTGATATAATAAAAACGAAAGGAGGTGAATTAATTGAGAAGTCCTGAAAGTCTTGAACCTAGAGAACAAAATTTAAATGAATCAGCTGAATCAAGAGAACAGCGAGTACTAGAAAAGGCTCAAGAAATTGCTCGTATAATTGATTCCGACCTAGGAGTTCAGCTTGGAGACAGAACTGTAGTACCTGATGACAAATCAAAAGGAGAATACCAAAAAATTTGTTTGGTATTTTTACATTCTACAATAGAGGGATTGGAATGGTCTCAAGAGTTTGAGACAGACCAAGATTATCTTGATAATAAATTAGAAGAAGTCATTAGGCGCATTTACGAAAGAGAACTGTCTGAAGTAAAACAACGAAGAGTGTTAGAGCGCGCAAAAGAGATTGCTCACAAAATCGATCCTGATTTAGAAGTTAAACTTAAAAGGGTAATTACAACTCCCGATGACAGATCAAAGACAGAGTATGAAGCGACTGATTTGTGGTTTTTTCATGCCACCAGAAGAAACTTAACATGGTCTCAAGAATTTAAAACAGATCAAGCCTATATTGATAACGAACTAGAAGGAGCCATTAGACGTGCTTACGAATACAAAAACGCGAAATCCAATAATTGAACTATAAAAAACCTTACCCTAGAACTAAAATATGACAAACCAACGAGTTTGTCATATTTTTTATTATTCGTAGTTTATAAATCAAAATCTAGGATTTAGGCTTAGCTGGTAATTCAATATAGAAAGTTGATTCTTGGTTTTTTCCTTATTTTCTATTTTTTTTAAAAGGATTAATTAAAATAATTAACTTTTAGCAGTGCAATCCTATAAAATTACTTATTATATTGACATTCATTGTCTCTAGTTATAGAATAGAAAAGGTTCTTCAAAAACGATATAATGTAATCCTTCAACTTCGCTCAGGATGTATCCTTCGATACTCTCAGGACAAGAGTTTTTCTATTTTTCGTCTATGACTCAAAAAGAAGAAACTAACAGGAGGGAAAAATGTTTGAGAGCAAGGATATCAAAGAACGAATTAGAGTCGGCATCGTATTGGCGGTAATAACTTGTATGGGAATAGCAGCGTTTGGAACATTTGCTGTTGTGAATTTAACACCGGGAAGCAATGATTCTTTACTAATATTGGGAGTGTTTTTAACTTTAATTCCGCTAATACTAACCTGTGTTGCTTTTTATGACAGCAAGACGCCGGGCGGAATTCCAATCCTTGAACCTTATGATTATTTTAATGACAAAGGAAAAGCGATGGCGCCGGTTTTTCACTTGATAAATCTCATTGACAATCAATGGATAGCATTGATGGCAAACCCGATCCAGAACGATGCCTTTGTTCCTATAAGCGCTGAAATAGTAGTCATTAGACATTTAGACTTTCAGCCCAAAGATAGGTTGGTTATTGAAAGTCTTTTTAGGAAAAATCGCATCGCTGGAAAGATGACGACAATTAAAATCGTAGCGATGCC
>Ga0247841_10005600_pt1 | contig 20159 bp, 17 predicted proteins | sample LaCruzMarch2015__2_FD_192410 | JGI IMG/M metagenome (GOLD analysis project Ga0247841, IMG submission 192410) | Freshwater microbial communities from meromictic Lake La Cruz, Castile-La Mancha, Spain - LaCruzMarch2015_18m | ecosystem: Environmental > Aquatic > Freshwater > Lake | place: Spain... | reverse complement strand
CCTGTAACGCCTTCATTAATTCGGGTAAGAGACTTTGTAATGCGTCACCCATTCCCCCGCCGCCACCTCCCCCACTACCTCCATTAAGACCACCGTTCTTGCTGTCTTTCCAGTCAAAAGGGCTTTTTTTATTAGTATCCTTTGCGTCACTTTTTTCATACGTACAAGTTGATTTATCTGTGCTTACAAATAAATCCATTTTTTGATTATTGTCAGCGGCTGGTTTATCAGGAACCAGTTTAGTTACCACAGAAGCCGACTCATTAGTTTGGCAGGTAGGGTGACTTTTATCCAAACTGACAGGACAATCACCTGGACGTATATCTATGCCGGCTTTTTCCGGTGGTGGAAGAGTAATAAATGTCGCACCTGTTTCTAACCAGTATTGCAAATGTTGCTTCATGGTTGGTGCCTTACCCTCTCCAAGGGATGGGATTGCTATACCGCCAGAAGCCTCCGCATTCTTTTTCGTTGCTTCTTTGATACAGCTTTCATTAGATATTCTAGGACATTCCGGGCTACCTTTGCGTATATCCATATTTGCTCCTGTGGCAGTTATGGCTTTTAAATCCGTATCCATGGTCACGGAAAACATATTCTCTTTATTGTCGTTCTTGTTAAAGCGTTCTATTTGTTTTTCTCTTATTTTATTGTTTGCTTCTGATTCAATACCAGTTCCCGGTTCAACTTTTCCCTCTCCAGAACCTTCTACCGCAGGTTTTACTCCTGTAAAATCAGTGGCGAAGATACAGCCCGCTAAACTAGCTTCTTTGCTACCAACATCGACGTTTGTGGGATATTCAAACTGACTTTTGCCTTTTACTTTCGGCTCTGGGTAAGAGCGCTTTATACATTCTGGTTTAGCTGTCATTAAATCCTTCCAGAACATATATTTATCATGGAACGCCTTAACGCCAGATTCCCCATACATATTTCCATTCTCCAGTGACATGCCTGGAGCAATAAGATAACAGCGGTCTTTGATGAGCTTGGAGGTATCCTTGGGAGGAGTAGCATCGGGGTTTTGATTTTTCTCGGCTTCTTCTATTTTCTTTTTAAAATCACTTTCGCCTGCAGCGTCTTTTAATCTCTGAATATCTTCAGAAGAAACTTTTCCATTTTTTATCTGATCCAATATTTTATCTTGAGCCCATGTATTACCATCTTTAATAGCAGCTTTAGCAAACGCCATGGTCTGGTCTTCTGTTAGCTGTGGTGGTGGTTTTCCTTGAGATTGTGCCACACTTTGTGCTGCATCTATGAGTTGTTGGGCTTTTGAATTGCCTTGTCCTTTGTTATCACTTGAAAGTGCTTGCTGTAATAAATAATTTGCGTCATCAGGGTTACCAACCCCACTGCCTGACTTAATCTTCGTCAGTGCCGTGTCATATGCAGCGTCAGCTAATTTTTTAGCAAAAAAATTCTTGCCATCGGTATTACTAACAGCAAGATCCAACCCTTTGGTAATTTCAGCCATAGTCATCCCGGGAAAAACAAAAATCGCCATAACCGCAACAAATAGAATTATTTTCCTTACAACATGATTATTGATATGTATTTTTTTCATGTCTATTGTGCCGTCAAAATGTTTTTGTTTACCCTTTCATCATAGCACTGAAAATCAGACTAAGGAAATTGATAAAAAATATGCAACGATAACTAAGCCACAAACATCAACTACTTATTTTTGCTTAGGTTACACTACGACGCCTTGAAATGTCTTGAATAAGCTTAATTATGGCTTGAGTTACAGTATCAAGCATCTCATCGGGCATACCACTATGCGCCAGCTGATCAAGTAACGATCTTAATGTTGTTGTCGTAGAATCACTAGAAACAGACACTGCGTCATTGCTTGTGCAAATTCCAACGTGCCTTACGGATACTTTGTTTTCGTTTTCCGCAACACATCGACTTATATAAGTCACTCCATTTACACCACAAACTTTTTCATCTGTTGAAGAAGCTGCGCATACATAAGGAGTGGCTGTTGGTGTGGGAGTTGCTGATGAATTACTGTTGTTGCTATTGCCACTTCCGTTTCCAGCACCTTGCTGTAGTGCTTGCATCAATTGTTTCAAAATATCTCCCCCACTGCCAGAACCACCGTTTCCGGAATTACCATTCCCTTTTGACCAATCAAACGGTTTTCCATCGTTGGGTTTTTTAGTATTCTTCGCTTTGCTTTTATCGTATGTGCAACTTGAACCATTTGTATTAACAATCAGATCGGCATTTTGGACAATTCCACCGCCTTTTGATGCTGCGCCATTACTTTGGCAAGTTGGATTACTTTTATCCAAACTGACAGGACAGTCGCCCGGCCGTATATCTATTTCCTCATTCCCCGGAGGCGGTATCGTAAAATATGTTGCATTTGTATCTAGCCAATACTGTCTATGCTGTGCCTCTGTGGGCGCCTTACCCTTACCCATAGACGGTATCGCTTGACCGCCAGAAGCTTTAACATTGTCTTCCGCTGCTTCCCTGGCACATGTTTCGTTTGACTTTCTTAGACATCTTGCTCCCTCTTTAGTGTGCAAACCATCTTTCGCACTTTCTCCTAAATGCCCAAAATCTTCGTCCATTGTCACGGCATACATATCAAAACCGGCAAGTTTCTTTTCTTTTTGCTTTTCTCTTATTTGAAAATTGGTCAAAGATTCCGTTCCATCGTCACCTTTTCCTCTGTCGGAGCCCATAATGGCTGTATTATTCTCATAATCTACCGCCCAATGACACAACATATCGTCATCAACAAAGTCATTCAACCCTGTACATCCATAACGTGGGGTGATCACGCATGTGATAATTTCCGGCTTTGCCCTTAGTAAACATAGTGGATCCGCAATAACCTCAGGCATAAAACGATGATTATCATTTTTAGCTCTTACAAATTTTTGACCATACATTTTTCCATTTTCCAAAGACATCCCTGGAGCAATTAGGTAACAACGATCTTGAATAAGTTTGGATTTTTCTCTCGTTTTTATGGCTTTATCGATAAGCTCATTAGTCTTTAAAGCATTGTTTGTTGCAGTGTCAATAATTTTTTCACCTTCTTTTAGCACAGCTGTTGGATATCCCAATCCATTAGGAGGCATACCATCTACAATCACACGAAAAGCCGTTCCGAGCTTTTGGGCAGACACACTTGTGGCACTCAAAACTGGTCCGCACAGAGGACAACTACTTCCTATATAAAGATCCACAGAGAAAGGTGCTTTTGCAGCAAATGCTTCATTGCACATAATGAGACCAAAAACTACAAACAGACAGAGAAACAACTTACTACTAACGAAAGAAATTGTTTGTTTCATATTTATTCAAAATTAAACCTTAAGCAACTATTTATGAAGCACTATCACCAATTGAAATTCTGCCAATAAGTTCAACTATGGCTTGAGTCACGGAACTAATCGTGTTACTCGGCATACCGCTTGTTGCTAACTGCTGTAGTAAAGCAGATAGAGTTGATACTGTGGAATCAGTTGAAGTAGAGACGATATCGCTACTTGTGCAAACTCCCGTGTGTCTTACAGAAACTTCGTTTTCATACTCTGCAACACATCTGCTGGCATAAGTTACTCCGTCTACACCGCAGACTTTTTCATCTGTTGAAGAAGTTACGCAGACATAAGGAGTTGGTGTTGGAGTTGCTGATGAATTACTGTTGCCGTTGCCACTGTTATTTCCACCACCTTGACCCAAACCCTGTAGGGCTTGCATTAATTGTTTCAATAACTCATCCATTCCCCCACCTCCACCACCGGGACTACCTCCACCTGGATTACCACTGCCAGGATTACAACCTCCGGGAGGACAACCAGTATCTTTTTTACCTGGAGTATCAGGTTTCTTATCGTCAGGATTCAACGGGTTGTCGTTGCTATTTGGTACTTCAGAAGGTGTTGCTTTGCTGTTTTTAAACTCACAACTTTCTGTGGCATATACATCTGCGGCATTTGGTCCCGTGTCTAGCAACGAGTAATCTCCGGTAACAAAAATTTCGTCAAACAAGGCTTCATCATCGGCATCAACATCAGCACTTGTGCATGTTGGCTTTCCGTCAACAGCAACTGGACAAAATTTGGGATGCATTTTTATTTTATCGCTACCTTCTGGTGGAGGAAGTGTGTAATATTTATTAGCTTTACCTTTAATTTCTCCGTCTTCATCAACATTCCAATATTCCATATGTTGCTCTTTTGTTGGTCCCTTACCTTCTCCGTGTGCATTTCTTGCGTTCTTACCATTTTTCGAGTTGTATGATGTAGTTTCAATACATTCTTCGTTTGACATGTGATAACACGGGTTCTCATTGTTTGACGCACCAGCTGAACGTATGTACATTTTTGCAGTCTTTAGGAGCAGGTCATAGTCTTCTATTAAAGTGACTGAGTATTGTTCCGTTTTATTTCCCGCTTCATACTCTTTCTTCTCTTGCTGCCTTATGCCATAATTAACTGCACTTTCCGTATTCCAAGCTTCATTGCCTTCATAATCTACTGCCCAAACAGGGCACGTAATACCTCCGAATGTTTTAGTTGTTACAGGAAAATCATCTGGTTTTACTGCTGAGAAGAGAGGCGTAATCTCTGGCAAATCTTCTTTATATAATTCCATCTTACAGTCTTCATCTATTTCTTCGCGACGATAAATATTCTTATCATTAAAGGCCCTAATATCTTTTTCGCCGTATATAAAATGATCATTAATTCCAGACATTCCCGGAGCAATAAGAAAACAACGGTCTTCGACTTTTTTAGAGGTATCCTTTGGAGGAGAAACTTTTGGCAATACAAGACATGTACCATTTGGACCAGGAATACATCCCTCTGCCTTTACAAATGACGTAACTTTTATTGAAAACAATGAACAAACTATTGCAATAACAATAAAACTTACCAGGTACGGCTTTTGTAATGGCCTAAAAATTATCGATAATTTCTTAGTTAATCCTGACATTTTTTATATTATTATTCCGTCAAAATATTTTTATTATTATATCACATTGTCGATACGTAGATTGCCTAAAAACATACGATTATACTAAATTCCGAATAATGTCTGATTATTTGGCGTACCTCCGGTCATTGATGCTCCATAGCTTTCTACACTCTGGTGTAAACATTCCAGATAACCGCGATCACTAGGAGAGTCGACCGGATAACCAGCATGGTCTGCTATGTCTTTGCCAACATAATAATCATGCTTGCGGATATGTGCCGCGTAGCCAAAACATTCTTCGCAAAGAATGTGATGCGTCGCTGTCCCACCCCCAACAATGTTCCAATTCATTTCACCAGCATAGTCCTTAATTGGACAAGCGATCATTTCCCCGCAGCGACAATAACAATCGTATGGATGATACCAATTCTGGTAAGCAGGAGGATATTCCACATTTCCCGGACGCCAATAAGCTACCCAGTAGGGATCACCAGGTTTTTTTCCGCAAACTTGACCGAGTCGGGCGATATCAGTAACATCCTTGCCACCAATTTTTTTAAAACCGGCATAAAGCCGCTCGGCAGTAGCGTTACTTTTTACGTTACTGTGATACATAGCAATTTCTTGACCGGTTTTATAGCTCAGCCAGGTGGGGTCGACTGCCTTATACATACTGCCAAGAGCACTCATAATGCTAGCAACCCATTGATAACTAGCGGGAAGTTGACCAAGCAGAGGGCTTATGTCGGTTTTGTAACCCGCCGTTAATTGGACCATTCCCTCGTGGATTGATGGGTTAGATAAATCTCGTGGAACATTAACCGGACCAGTATGTTGACCATATGTAGGACGTGTAGCAACAGCAACAAACATAACCACAATGAAGACTGCCAAAAAAATCTGAGAGATACGGAGAAGAGGATTTTTTGTTACCAGAGACATTTAGGGACAATAAAAATTATACGCTCGACTGCCAAATCGCGACACGGAGATGAACAGAAAATACACTTTCAGTTATAGCCCCAAGAAAAGGCTAACAATGGCCTGAACAACACCTGTAATCTTGTTGTCTGGGATACCGCTGGTAGCAACCTGCTTTATCAAATCGCTTAAACCAGAAATATCGGTAAAGTTTTTGTCCGCGTCTGTACACGCGCCGGTGTGTTTGATCGAGACCTTCTTTTGCTGAGTAGCAACACACTCATTTGGTTGAGTTTGGTTGTTGGTATCGCAAACTGGGGCGTACGTTTGGGAACATACAACTGCTGGTATTGGTGTTGCTGTTGCTGTTGCGACTGGTGTAGGAGTTGGAGTTGCTTGGTTATTATTGCCTTGTCCCCCACCAGGATTCTGCCCTCCACCCGGGTTTTGACCTCCACCCGGATTATTCTGATTATTGCCAGGAGGAGTTTTATCTTTATCTTTCGGAGTGTCTTTGGGCTTATCCTTCGGATCTTCCTTGGGTTTGTCTTTATCGTCAGGATTCAACGGGTTGTCGTTGCTATTTGGTACTTCAGGAGGTGTTGCTTTACTGTTTTTAAACTCACAACTTTCTGTGGCATATACATCTGCGGCATCTAGCAACGATAAATCTCCGGCAACAAAAGCATTATCTTCAATCAAGGATTGATCTTTTGCATCAACTTCAGCGCTTGTGCATGTTGGCTTTCCATCAACAGCAACTTTACAAAACTTGGGATGCATTTTTATTTTATCGCTGCCTTCTGGTGGAGGAAGTGTGTATGCTTTATCGCCAGGATTTATCCAATATTCTTCATGCTGTTTTCTGTTCGGCCCACTTTTGGGAGCTGCTGTTGCATGATGTCCGCCATCTTCTGCCTCTTTCTTATCACATGCCTCATTAGACATCTTTTGGCATTTTGAAGGTTTTGTACCCGGCAATCGAATGTCCTCATTTGCTTTAGTGGGCGTAATCAATTTCAAGTCTGTTTCCATTGTGACGGTAAACATGTTATAATTTTTATCTTTTTCATACAATTCAATCTGTTTATATCTCACTTCTGCATTGTTTCCAAACTCCCAACCATTTTTTTGTGAACCGGCGGTACTTTTTGCGGGAGTTATTCCCGTATAGTCAGTAGCATATACACAATCGGCAGGACCAGCTTTTTTGGGGTAAAGGAAGCGAGGTTTTGGACCGACGGGTTCAGCTATAGGTGTTTTTCCCTTCGCTAAACACTCAGCCTCAATTTCTTCAAGAAAATCGTAGTTATCTCCATAAGCCTTTACAGCTTCTTCACCATACATAGTTCCTAATTCTTTAGACATTCCCGGAGCAATAAGAAAACAACGATCTTCGACTTTTTTGGAGGTATCCTCAGGGGGAGTAGTTTTTTCAGGTTTTTTTACTGGAGAACATGTTGTTTTTCCAGTTAAGGGATTATAGGTACACATCGGAGGTACTTCCGGTTCCTTAGAACTGTTGTTGGCGGCAAACGGATCATCATCCTGGGGTGATGTTGTAGTACCATTACCACCCAATCCAGCCACTGTTTTGACAGAGGTCCCTATTTTTGTTAAAAAACCTACCCAATCAAAGCCTTCTGCTTGCGCTGGCGTTGCCATCCTTACAAAAAAGAAAGAAAATACAATCGCGAAAATAACAACGGATATAAAACGCTTCTTTGCCAAAGAATTTGATATTCGCGTTAGTAGCCCGGATATTTTTTTCATTGCGTTTGTTTTTGTTCTTTAAAGGTGTTGTATTTACTTTTTAGTGTAGCACAAAGTGAAATAAAAGTTGAAACGATTACTTAAACCCCCTCCCTGATAAGGGAGGACGGGGGTGGGTTTTACAAAGCCGCGCGTCCAACCAATTTTTCTTGCATCAAACTGAGACTAGAAATAGCCGTGGGTAAACCCGTTTGTAATTCTTGGGCGGCTTTCATCGCTGCTTGTGGGTTTGTTTTGGCGTTGTCTTGAATAACCCCAAGGCGATCATATAGAAAAATATTGATGGCAATAAGCTGTTTGTGATACTCCAAAGCGGTTGAAGGTATCAACATTGTTGTTAATGTTTTGTTGTAATTGGAGATATTATTACGAATTTTTTGTATTTCTTCCGGCTTACCGGCAAAAGCTTGCACGAGCGCGTTAACAAAATTAACATTATTAGTCAGATCTTTTGGACTTTTGCTTTTTACAAGCGCAAGATAGTTTTCTATTTCACTGGGAGTGTTTGTCTTGGAGATATGAAAACTGCTTGCATCAACAATCGGAAGAGTTGTGTTTAGCGTTGTTGATGTAGTAGTTTGTTGTGCTGTGGTGGTTGTTGGTTTTGTTGTAGAAATCGGGGTAACAACATTAGTGGTGTTACCAGTAAGAAGATTTGAAAGTCTTTGCGTACCAGCGTTGGTTCCTGTTGTCGCAGTTATTGCTACCGAATTACCATTCTGGCCAACCACAAGCGGATTTGTGTTTTGTTTACACTCTTGGTTGTCAAAGATGCCATTGTTGTTGCTATCCAATCTGGCGCTACCGACAACAAGCGGGTTGTAGCCATTTTTTACTTCGTTGCCATCTTTAAAGCTATCGCCATCCGTATCGGGATTTGCCGAATTAGTGTTGTAAATTTTTTCGATACTGTCTGGAAGATCATCGCTATCCGAATCTATCCCCTGCCCGCTTATATTATTCATCCAAGCGCAAACAGTATTGCCACTATTGATAATTTCGGTGGTCGTATTTGTATTTTGCTCCGCAACAGTCAAAGTACCTTGACCAGCCGCCGGCGACGCTGTTGCGTTGGAGAAAAGCTCTCCATTTCCACTGTCATTTTGGCCATTACCAAACAATGATGTGTCGCTCGGACTGGTTACCGGTGATGACTCCGGATTATTTGTCGAATTTTTTGAACCACGGAAAAACATAAAATAAACACCAAGCACAATTAAAACAAAGGCGATTATTCCCAAAATTATATATAAATTACGTTTCATCTTTTATGTTTGTCTTTCTATAAAATTGTAGCACGACGTGTAATTAAAACATCAAAAATCGGACGTATCCGTATCTTGAGAAAGAACTTCCAAATTACCGCGTAATTGCTGAAGCGTAGTTAAATACTTAGGCAACACACTGCCAAAACTTGTCGAAGCGGCGTAAGCGGTGGCATCATCACCACTCTTCTCTGCTGTCTGTATCGCACCCAGTTGCTGATCAATAAACATTGTCACACCAAGAAGCAATTGGTGATGTTGCAGAGCAATTTCCGGTACAGAAATTGCTTTCAGGGATTTAATATAATCCTGAATACGCACGCGAATTTTCTGCATTTCTGTTGTATCACCAACTAACGCATTAGCTAAAGCCGTTGGCAACGTCGATCCTTTTGGCAAATCATCAGGACTATTTTTATCCACGGCAGCTAAATAAGTTTTAATTGCTGCTTTAGAGTCATCTTTTATTACACGTAATGTTTTTGGATCAATATATGGAATGGTCGTAATTGGTGTTGGTGAGGCAACACCAACAGTGGCATCATTTACCTCAGCGACAGGTGAAGCATTACTCACAGAAGTCGGCATTGACACCGGCTGATTACAATCACTTCCTTTGCCATCACCGGGTACGAGTGGATCACAACTACGCGCCACTTCGTCACCATCTTTAAAACCGTCTCCATCGGTATCGGAATTAAATGGATCAACATCACGAGCACATTCTTGATTATCAAGCAGGCCGTCATTATCACTATCAAGTTTCAATTTCCCGGCTTTTATGGGATCAATACCAAACATTATTGAATCACTATCAAACATTTCATCACCATTAACGTCCTGCTTGCTCGAATCTGTACCATAAATTTTTTCGATACTGTCGGGAAGAACGTCATAATCGGAATCTACTCCAAATGAAGTAAAAGGGTCGCCGACACGATATGCTTTCATCCAATCACAAACCAATTTGCGGCGTTCTTGCGCTGTTACGGATGGAGAAGCACTTGGATCAATCGTTGGCAGAGACGAACTAATTGGCAACTTATTCTTTGTTGTGGAAGTTACAGATTTGCGTTGTGTAAATTGAAAAATCCATACACCAATCGAAATTAAAACGACTAGCGATATAACAGAACCGACAATAATTACAGTTTTACGTTTTGTTATTTTTTGCTTTGTTTTTATTGTTTTAACCACCCATCAAGATTATCACAGAAACTAACTTATGTTCACAAAGATCCCCGCCTTCGCGGGGATGGTAATTCTTTAAGTAGTATGATTAAAAACCACGCTCACCAATTGTCTTTTATTTTCAATAAATAACCGAGAATATTTACGGCAAGGATCAACAATGGTGAAATTATTAGTAAAACTAAAATAGCTTGCCACGAAAAACGATACATCAGTGAACCAAAAATTATTCCACCAAAAACCATATCCAATTGATCCCACAGCAACCAACGTTCTCCGGGGGCGATGCCCCGCTTACGTTTTAGATAACTTTTAACCAAATCTCCACAGAGTGCTCCCCCACCAAGCAAAATTCCCCAAATGAAAAAATTTTGTGCGGTGTAGGGGAAAACAGAAATTTTACCCAAAAACGGATTATCAACCAAAAGAAACTGCGTAAAAGCAGTAAGCGCTCCCGCAATTATTCCAACTAATATTCCTCTATATGTTTTGTTGGCACCGAAGATTTGCCTGGAGTTTTCGTCACTGCTTCCATCCAACGATTTGGCCAAAGATGGAAACAAATTGAACTTTTTTGCCACCACTGGCGCCATATTGGCAACATAACAAGGCAAAAACAGATAAAGGGTAGAAATGATTTCGTTGCCCATATTTTTTTGAGTTTATCACATAATATCTCTATACTCATAATCAAATGCCGGATAAAAAAACCATTCCAGGAGCAGATCCATTTTACTTCCCTTCATCGGGAAAAGTGGCGTGTCTTATGGTTCATGGTTTTACCAGTACCCCCTACGATGTCAGAGATTGCGGAAAATATCTTGCTGATCGCGGTATCGCGGCACAAGGCGTATTAGTCGCTGGCCATGGCACAACCCCGGAAGATTTGGCAAAAACAAATTCGGACGACTGGCTGGAATCGGTCAGGCAATCATATTACGACTTAAAGAAAAAACATTCTGTTGTTTACGCTTTGGGAATTTCTTTGGGAGGAAATTTTTTAACAATATTGGCCAGTGAACTCGATTTCGCCGGAATAATCTTTGTGGGAATGCCGTTAAAATTCCGCCACGAAAAATCCTACCGCGCCCTCTATTACACGTTTCGCGCGCTAGGAATAAACTACCAGCGCAAATGGTACCAAAAATCGCTTGATCCAAAAATTCGCAAACTACGCCCGAATTACCCAAGAATCCCTCTTTCCACTGGACCGGAAGTTTTGAAAGTAATTCAGTCTTCCCGCAATTTTTTGTCTTCTGTACACAACCCAATTCTCGCTATCCAATCAACCACCGACCATGCCGTAGACAAAGAGGCAATAACCGACCTCATAAAACAGGTCAACACGGATGATGTAGAGGTAATGTGGGTTAAAAACCGTTACCACGTTGTCTTAATTGACCATGGAAAAGAAGAAGTATACGAAAAAATTTATTCGTTCATCTCCAAACACGCCGGAGAAAATCCATAGGAAACGATGAAAATATTAATGCTCTCAAACAATTATTTACCACACGTGAGCGGTGTTAGTGTCTCCATTACACGGACAATGCGTAATCTAGAAAAACTGAGTCATGACATCGAACTTGTCGTTCCCGCTTATCCTAATTACGTTGAACCAAATCCAAAAATACATCGCATCCAATCCCTACCGCTCTCAGAGCCACTTATCCCCTTACCTCTTCCAGGAAAGAAAGCTCTGCGACAAATTGTAGAAAAGTTTAAACCCGATCTCATGCACACACACCATCCTTTTTTGTTGGGCAAAACAGCGCTGAAAATTGCTAAAGAAAAAAATATCCCGATCGTTATGACTTATCACTCAATGTACGAAGAATATATCCATTACATTCCTTTGTTGCCAGAAAAAATTCTTAAAAAATATGTCATCAGAAACGTGAAAAATTTTGCCAACCAATTAAACGCGATCGTCGCGCCCTCAGAATCAATTTTCAAGATTCTACATGAGCGCAATTTTAAACCCCCAGTCCAAGTTATTCCAACAGGCATCAATCCGGAATATTTTGTCACGCCACCGAGCGCGAGATTAACCACCAGAGACAACTGGGGTATAAACGAAAAAGATATTATAATTATTTCTTTTGCACGCTTGGCGAAAGAAAAAAACTTCAATCTTTTAATGGAGGCATTTTCACAGGTATTGAAAAAAACTTCGTTTGCCGTGAAACTCGTGTTGGGTGGAGATGGACCAGCAAAATCATCTCTTCAAAACTTGGCAAAAAAGTTGGGTATAGAAAAAAATACCATTTTCACCGGAGATATTCCCCATGAAGATGTACCGAAATTCTTGGCCGGAGGAGACATCTTCGCGTATCCATCTTTAAGCGAGACGCAGGGATTAGTGACGCTAGAAGCACTGGCCAGCGGCTTGCCGGCAGTGGTAGTAGACGCTCCCGGCAATAGAGATGTTGTTGAAAATAATGTATGTGGATTAGTTTCTGGTACCGATTTATACAGCTTTTCATCTGCTTTGATAAAATTGGTATCCAAAAAAGAATTACGTATGAAGCTCGCCAGTAACGCCAGAAAAAGAGCTGACGAATTTTCGGAAACAAGGATGGCTAAAAAAATGGAAAGTTTATACGAATCGTTGATACAAAAATAAAAAAAGAGTACGAGTTTGACCTCGTACTCGCCTCACTGTTCCGAAAGCGACCGAAACTACTCCGCCGAACAAACAAACCCGACTGTATTGGAAACAGGGGCATGCCGCAAAAGACCAAACTCGAGATCGCTCATCACGCCCGTGTGGCATGAGCACATCACACGAACGACATTGCCATGTTCGGCAATAATTCGATCCAAACGCGCCGCGTCTTCATCAGAAAGCTGAAGGCCACAAATGACGCAGCCATACGGCTTCCTATACTGACCAGGAATGACTTGCGGAAACATGATGCTACGAGGAGTAGCTTTGCTGTGTCCGTTGCCATTCCCCGATCCATTCTTCGATGCTTGGGGGGCACCATTAGTCCGATGCTTGTTTCTAACATCTACCGAAGACATAATTGATTCCTTTCCTGAATTCGGAACTAATGTTTGCCACCAACAACAGCCATGCCGCGCCGAGCCGGATGTTGGCGCACAAAACCCGACTTACGCACCTGTTGACCGTTGCTAGATCCCTCACTCTGTTGAATGGACGAAGGAATTTGCGCCTTCGGCGCTCCTTTGAACTGCGTGTGACGCAACTCTCCCACCATGATGCCGAAGATGATCCTGCGCATGCCATCATCTTCTAGCTCGGACAGATCGATCTCCTTGGCGCCGGAGTCCGTTTCCCAAAGTGTATTTGCACAACTTTGGCAGAGGTCGTGAACAACCCCCCGACTGTCTTCCATGAAAACAGGGTGTTGAGACCTCCTCGCTAAATCAGCGAAAGAAGTGCGACACCACTTGCACTTGTGTGAAGACACAAGGACACAGGCCAGTTCTTGGCTGACACGCTCATCGTATGCCATCAAGAACGCCTTCAGCAGTTCACAGCGCAAACCAAGGCGAGTAATTGCCGAACTCATAAGTTTCTCTCCTGCAGGGAACGGGGGGATAAAGGAAAAACATTAACACACCGGGTCCTTTCCATTCCGGCAATAAAAAAATTTCCAACGAACAAGAACGGGCATCCTTCCCACTCAAGAAGGATCCCCCCACAAAAAATATGTTATTCCTCCCAAATTGCAGTGTCAACACAAATTGACATTGCGTATTCGCAATGTCATCCCCGAGCGACATCGGGGATCTATTCTTCTTTCTAAATAAAGTTACTCAAAATGCGTTGTGACATTCAATTGACGAATTCTTTTGTGTATTAGCTCCGCCGATTTTAATTTTGGATCTCGTTCCAACAAACGTTCGGCCGCTTTTCGAACACGCAATAAAAATGGCACGTCCGTTATATTGGCAATTTTAAGTTTTACCCCTCCGGATTGGCGCGTTCCGTAAATTTCTCCGGCTCCACGCCGTTTTAAATCTTCTTCTGCTATTTTTAGGCCGTCGTTATTTGCGACCAACACATTTAAACGGCTCAACGCTTGTGGATCATCACTGGAACTCGCCAAATAACATACGGCATCCTGTCCACGACGACCCACACGCCCCCTAAACTGATGCAACTGTGCCAGTCCAAATCTTTCCGCACCCTCAATCAAAAGCGCGGTGGCACCCGGAATGTCAACTCCAACCTCTACAACAGAAGAAGCGACCAGCATATTTAATTTTCCGTCCCTGAATTTTTCCAATACTTTGTTTTTTTCGTCCGCGGAAAGTTTTCCATGCACCATGCCGACCTTAAAATCGGGAAAAATAATTTTACTTAAATTTTCATATTCCGTAATCACCGATTTCACTTCATCGTCCGGATTTTCAGACATTTCAACGCGAGGGCAAATAACAAAAACCTGTTCGTCTTTTTTCATAAGCCCGGCCAAAAATTCGTATACTTGCCTACTGCCCTCCGGGGGTATCACTTCTGTTCTTACAATCTTTTGGCCAGGCCTTGAATCAAGCATTGTTACATCCACATCTCCGTACGCCGTTAGTTGCAGTGTACGTGGAATAGGCGTGGCTGTGAGCGACAAGAAATGCGGGACTTTTCCTTCTTCCCCCTTTTTTGTCAGTTCGTCTCTCTGATCCACACCAAACCGATGTTGTTCATCTACAATAATTAAGCCCAATTTTTTAAATTTAAGACGAGAGTGAAAAAGCGCATGCGTACCAACAAGCAAATCGATTTTTCCGGATTCTACTTGCTTAAAAATATTGTCTCTTTCTTTTTGTTTAATCGAACCAGTCAGCAGGGATATTTTCATTCCTCCCTCGGAAAAAAATTTTTGTAACCCTTCTGCATGCTGAGTGGCTAATATTTCAGTTGGTGCAACAAGAGCCGCTTGCGCGCCACTTAAATAAACGGAAAAAGCGGCCAACCCGGCAACAATTGTTTTTCCAGATCCCACGTCACCGGCAACCAATCGATTCATGGGAATCCCGCATTTCAAATCTTCAATGATTTTTTTTATCGCTTCCTCCTGCGAAAACGTAAGTGAAAAAGGCAAACTTTTCTTCATTTTTTCTAGTTTTTCTTCGGAAAAAATTATTCCTACCCCTTTTTCTTTCATGCGTTCCTTTTTCCGCGCCAACGCCGCCAATTGCAAAATAAATAATTCATCAAAAGAGAGCCGTTTTCGGCTTTCAAAAAGTTTTTCTTCGGACTCGGGAAAATGGATATTGTGTATCGCTTGCGCGAACGTCAATAACTGTTCTTCTTCTTGTGTTTCAGACGGCAAATAGTCAATCAAATTTTCTGTAAGCGGTAATGAGCGCGAAATTAAATAACGCAAGAAACGTGATGTCACACCCGCCGTTTCCGAATATACCGGCACCAGTCTTGCAGTGTGCACCGGCGCTTTCCCTTCAATTATTCTTTCAACTTCCGGCGCAACTATAGCGATGCCTTTTTCTCCAAGAGTTGGTGTACCCACAACGTAAACATTGGTACCGGATGGATAATTTTTTTCAATAAATTTTTGATGAAACCACACTAGGGGCATTTCTCCCGATTCATCACGCAACACCGCGTGCGTAATCAAAACGCGTTTTGCGCGCGCTCCCTGCCTGCGAAAAGTGCTCTGTGCGGAAACTTTCTCCATTTTTCCTCGAAGGACACAAGCAGTTCCTGGAACCGATTCAGATATTTTTGAAATCACCCGCCGATCTTCATGGCGCGCAGGAAAATAAAACAATAAATCCCTAACTTTTTTTATACCTAAACGTTCTAATCCTTGCGAGACATTCGGGTTTACTGCCGGCAAATTAGATACGGCGGAATTTAAATCCATGCCTCCCATTCTACCGCAAAACGTTCCATCCCCGCGAAGACAGGTGGGTTAATATTTCGAAGGCCGGCAGGATTAGACTATAAATATAATTTTCCTGACAGAAATTTCTCGCAGGCCGCCGCTTGCGGTTTTTGGCAGGATTCCTTTTCAACTACATTCACGCCTCGCTTCACGCTCGAAGCGTGAATGTAGTTGAAAAGCCTGGGAGGCAAAAAACGTAAAGCAGTTTACGTTTTTTGCCTCCCTTCGAATCCAGAACTGAGGTTCAATAAATAAAAATAGCCCCTCTCGGGACTATTTTTATTTATTGTGCCCCCGGCAGGATTCGAACCCACGGCCTCCTGGTCCGAAGCCAGGCGCTCTATCCAACTGAGCTACAGGGGCATTTCAACTTTTGGGTGGCTAGAGGGTACCGCCCCCTCGTCTCCCGGACCACAACCGGACGTTCTACTTTTGAACCATAGCCACCATGACGCGACAACTCTTAGTGGTTACTTGCCGTTATCGCAAATTGCATACTATTACACTTTTTGACTTTTGAAAACACTTTACAACTAAATAGATAAAATGCAGATTTGAGTTAGACGAAAGTTTTTTTTTGACGTATTCTTTTCTCGCAATACAATTATTGCATTAGTGCTCGTAGCTCAACCGGACAGAGCAAGAGGTTTCTAACCTCTAGGTTGGGGGTTCGAGTCCCTCCGAGCACACTCGAGACTAGTTCTGCTTTGCAGAACAATATAATGTACACAAATAAGACTTCACGGTGCGTGAAGTCTTATTTGCACAGGAGTCGAAGAACTCCGAGATCTGCGCGCTCAGAAGCGCGAAGTCTCGGAGCTATCGCGTCTTCCTTAAAGTATCCCCCACTACCTTCATAATACTTCGTAAACCGTTGTGAGTTTTAACAATACTTCCAACCACACCAAGTTCACTGGCAGAAATAGCACGCGACTCATCACCCGATTCCAAAAGCAAAATTACCGGAATATCCCGAGTATTTTTTTCTGCTTTAATATTGGCCAATAATACTAAGCCGTCTATATCGGATAACAGCCCGTCCAAAATAACTAGATTTGGTTTATTTTCTAATTTTCGCAAAGCTTCTCCACCTGTGACCGATAAATCTATTTCGTATCCTTCTTGTTCCAGTTCTTCACTAAGCGTAGAAAGTAACGCGGAGTCACTCTCAATTATTAATATTTTTGGCATCTGTTTCATACGGGTTTAATACAGGAACTGTGAAAAAAAATGTTGTTCCATATCCTTCGCGAGACGTAAACCATATCGCCCCTTCGTGCTGTTCAACAATTTTCTTAACCAAGAAAAGCCCAAGACCAGTACCCCCCTCGTCTGAAGCCACCGCCTTACGACTGCGAAAAAACTGCGTGAAAACTTCTTTCTGTTCTTCTTTCGAAATACCTATGCCAGTATCCTCAACACTGCACAAAACATATTCGGATCCAACGTGATTTGTTTTTATACCAGCGGAAATATTAACCGGTGCAAGCTCGGTACTTTTTCGTACTGTCACTGTCACCGTTCCACCGCGCGGAGTATATTTTACCGCGTTACTCAAAATATTAAGCACCACCTGATGCATTCTCTCGGGATCGCCAAGTGTGAGGGGAATCTGAGACGCGTCTGCAGACCATTTAACAGTCACGCCACGCTTCAACGCCTCCCTCTCGTTTGAACGCAATGCGCGACGAATAACCTCCACTAATTGCATCGGTCGTTTTGCTACCAAAAACGCGCCCTCTTGCATCTTGGCAACATTCAATAAATCTTCCGCCAGAGTAATAAGCCGCGAATTTGCTTCGTTGATTCGTTTTAAAATTTTTGCCACATCCGGATTATTTGCCGTTTCCCCTAATACTTTTACCAAACGCTCCGTGTTCCAAGAAAGTGTAGTAATGGGTACTTGTATTTCCCGCGCTGTCATAGACAAAAATTTATCCGATGCAACAGGAAGATTATTTTCAGTATTTTTTTTCTGAGCGAAATTAGGCGATCCCTTAAATTTTAAAATGTCTATGTTTGTTTCTCCCATACGTTTAAGAATAACACCTTTTGCCAACAAAAAAACGGCTCACCAAATTGAGCCGTTTTTTTAAATATCTTTTTCATCTTCCCGAATCAGCAAATCACTTGCCGAACCAAGAGATACCCCGCACATTCTCCTAAATGTGCGGGAAAAATTTCTGAATGAACAACTCATACTCAAGAAAGATTCTCGACCCTCTTGGCAAAGAACCTCTCGAGCCCATCCCAGTAGAGAATCCCTTTCTCTACAGTGATCCAACCGCTGGATCCGCGGATGAGATCAAACCGGAGAGAAGCGTACGGATAATAGGCGTTAGCCAATTCTCCTTGCGCTTCAGACGTGAATGTCTCGACCAGCCTCCGTGCGTCTTCTTCCATTTGAGAAGCCTTTTTTGAACCGCATCCGTATCTGCGATTCTCAGCTTCCCACTGATCAAAGAATGTTTGCACGAGTCCGTAGGCCTCTTTGACCAGTGGACGATACTTCCTGATAGTGTATAGCCAAACCTCGTTTTTTCTACGAAGTCTGCTACGAATGAAACTGAGCCGTTTGAATCTGCAAGCAAACCAGTATCCAATCGTCGACATGACGGCTTGGAACCAGTTCTTGAAAATCGTCACATGAAAGTTCTTCACTTCCTTGCCGATTTCCTCTTGAGTCTCCCGCTCCGCCTCGTCGCAAATATCTGCAAAACTTCTCATGATGTCTTCCTCCCGACTATCGGACAAGGTGTTGTTGATGTTGTCTTCCCACCAATGAGAACCACAGGATGGATTTTTATGGTTCCCATTGGTCGATAGACAAATGATCCACGTTTTAAGTTGTCCAAACGAAATTGTTTGAACAACTTAAATATGGTGGGGAGACTTTAATAGGCCAGTCTCCCCATATCTCAATTTTTTGTCGCAGGTGAGTTTTGCCTGCGTCCCCTTTCGCCCTTCCTATGGACTTGGGAAAAAGAACGACACCTCAGTTCGCTTTCCGGCAGAGCAGTTCATCGCCCTTTCGATGAAGAATCTCCCAGGCGATAAAGCCCACTCCCATGATGGCGAAATCCGCCGCGACCAAGTACGCGGATTTTTCCGGTGTCACTTCGGTTCCGGGCAGAAACCAACTCCACACGAGAACCGAGCCGACCAGTCCGAGAGCCACCGCCGTCAAACCAATCAGGTGCAGTAGCAATCCCTGCACCTTCCAAACGACCAATCTGACTGAGTTCAAGATTCGCTCCTTTGTTTGCGAGCACAACACTTTCTCAGCCCCGAAACATTCGGCACTAATAAAAAGAAAGTGTTCAAAACCCATATCTCAATTGCGCAAACCATTTGCGCAACCAGGTTATGGGGGGATGTTTATTAGACATCCCCGTTGCCTCCTTTTTTCAGGAAAATGAACGAACATGTTCAATTACAACGACACTAGCCCCGTAGCTCAGAAGCGACGGGCCGAATGATCTTCTTGGCCGGCGACACAGTGAATTTTCCTTGGGGAATTTCACTGCCACACTGCGCCATTACGAGGATTGGATGGTCGACAGTCCACTCACTTTTGTGATCCGTAATCGGAACCACAATGTGGTAGTAGCTGCCGTTGTAGTATCCCGACCCCAGCCCCTCGTACACGCCCGCCCAGAGATCGTCAGACAAGACGATCGTCGGATTGGATATCTTGCTCTCGGCACCAAAGACAACCAGAAATGCGACGATCGCAAGACCGATCAATCCCCCGAATACGGCAAGAGCGCTAGCCGCGACAGTGTCCCCTCCCAACTGGTTGCCCAACTGGTAACCAGAGAAAGCAACAGAGGTCACGACGAGAATTGTGGTAACGACAATAAAAAACTTCGTCATCTTTCTTCCCTGTTTTTGGCAGGTCTCCAATAGTGTTTCCACGTTTTGAGTTGTCCAAACGAAATTGTCTGAACAACTTAAATATGGTGGGGACATCGAGTGGATGTCCCCAGATAGCTCATTTTTTATACAGGATTGAGTTATAACCTGTTCCCCTATAGCCCTGCTTTCTATCAGAACTTGGGGAAAAGAACGAACACACTTTAGCAAACTCAATCGTCGATCGAAACGGCCACCGGCTCACCCGTTGTGAACCGCTTCGGCAATTTCTGGCGACTACTTACCAGCCGAGGTGGTCCTTCTGAAT
>Ga0247841_10005599_pt1 | contig 20161 bp, 35 predicted proteins | sample LaCruzMarch2015__2_FD_192410 | JGI IMG/M metagenome (GOLD analysis project Ga0247841, IMG submission 192410) | Freshwater microbial communities from meromictic Lake La Cruz, Castile-La Mancha, Spain - LaCruzMarch2015_18m | ecosystem: Environmental > Aquatic > Freshwater > Lake | place: Spain... | reverse complement strand
AGATCAGCCGATTAATCAAAAAGGGCTATCTTGAGCAGACAAGATTTGACGGCAGAAAGCGATACTTACGAAGCCGATTATCGGAAATGGTGGAATCAGCCTCCCCCAATCCGGCGAGGCAGCCTCCCCCAATCCGGCGAGTGTATTACTAATACAATTACCAATACAATTACCAATACAATTACCAAAGAAAATGATTATTCTCAAGAGCTATCATTAGGTAAAGAACAAAGAGCAGAAAAGACAGAACAAATAGAACCTCAAGAGACAACAAAACCGAAAGAGGAAAAGAATAACAACCCCGAGTTGCTGGTTTTCGTTGACCGCTGGAATAAGTTTGCCGGGGAATACGGACTTTCTAAGATATTAGCTCTTCCAGACAAGCGGGAAAAAGCTTTAAAAGCTCGGTTAAAAGAAAAAGCATACGATATTGACAAAATTTACGAAAAGATTAAAAACAGCAACTTCCTGCTTGGCAAAAGTTCTGCTAATTTTAGAGTGACCTTTGATTTCATAACAAAAAACACAGGAAATTACGTCAAGATCCTTGAGGGAAACTACGACAACAGCAAACAACAAAACTCGAATAATGGAAAATACGCAGCAGTCCGGGGGTATGATACCCCCCCAGTTAACATCTTTTGATATAGCTAACTGGCTATTTAAAGAGCACTTGAGTGGAATACCTAAAGAATGGCATGAGAAGAAATTCTCACAGCTCACAGGAGAGCTATGGGAAAAGACTAAACCGATATTATTGGAATGGGATTTCGAGACGCCGAGAATCTGTACCTTGCTTGGTGGTGTAGGAATAGGTAAGACGCATGCCGCATTTTGTCTGTTCAAAAAATTCATAAAGAATTGGTATGATAACAAGGCAGAGGATAATCTGAACGTATATAATGCCATTAATGGAATTACTACAGACTACGTAAGGACAGAATACTTCAAGCCAAAGACTAAAAGCATAACCGAGGGTATGTTACTTGCGGAAATCCGGAATAGTTACGATAAAAAGGGAGAAGAAACCGAAAAAGAAATCCTTGAGAAATATAGCAACTATGACATCCTTTTTATAGACGAGGCATTTGGCTCAGGAGAGACGAATTTTTCTCGTGCAAAGATCCTTGAAATAATCAATCAGCGTATCGAGTGGACAGGAAAACCGACTATTCTAACATCAAATGCTACATTTAAGAAAATAGGTGATGACATAGATGCTAGAATAGCAAGCCGTATTAACAACCATCTTCTTGTAAATGTAGAATCCAAACAACCGGATATGAGAGTAGAGGAAAATGGCTGCCTCAATTAAACTATACCGCGACTTTAATAAGTTCGTTGATAAAATGGAAAAGATGGGAATTGAGAATGTTGAAGAGTCTCCGGAACTATTAAAGGAATTTAATGAAAAATTCAGACCAAAGGCAAACGATATATTCAGTAATCAATGTAATGAGTCCGGAATGTGGACAGATATTTACTGGATAGAATGGGAAATACTCTACAGGAAGAAAAAGAAACACAGACGTTCCAATAATCCGATACTTTGGGGTTTGAGTTTAAAAGCCCTTGAAGAGAGACTTAAATATAATAAAAAACTTTATACGCAAATGTATGGCTAATGTACTGACTTTCGAGGAAGCAAAAAGAAAATTCAAAGATATTAAGTTTGATAGAATTGTACACCCAAGCGAGATGGTTGAGATTTATGCTAACTACGCAGATGGATTAGACAAAAAAAAGATCTGGCTTGGATATGATGGGATTGACAAAGCGATTGGCGGAGTAAGACCGGGGCAGTTACTATCAATAGTCGCCAAGCCAAACATGGGGAAAACATCAATGGCAATAAATATTGCAAGAAACCAATGCGGTACATTTGATCCTGATGATGAACAGATACTATTTTTCACACTTGAGTCCACAGAAGAAGAAATATTTGAACGCATGGTACAAATAGACTTGGGCATAGATACGGTTACTGTAGAGCAAAATATGGAAAGAAAGAATAAACAGTTTATGAGCCAATGCGACGAAGTAATGGATAGATGGAAAGGTATAGTATTTGTTATATACCGAATACCGATAGACGAACTTCCTCTATATGTCAACGCAATAGAGCTGACGTCTGAAAAGCGAGTAAAACTTGTTATTGTTGATTACCTGCAAATATTACGAAACGACAAAATGACCTCGGAGTATGCAAGAACCACGGATAACATGCAGAAATTAAAAGAAATGTGTCTTGCCTTGAAAAAGCCAACCATTAACCTATGTACCACCCCAAAAGAAGAAGGCAGGGAAATGAAAAAAGAATTGGATATGTGGAGCGGAAAAGGCTCCGGTGAAATTGCAGGAAGCAGTAATTTAGTATTCACTTTAGACAAAGCAAAAGAGCTACCAGCCGAACTACCGCAAGAAATGTACCAAGATATTGAAGCTCAAAAAATAACAATGCTAAAATTCAAGACAGGGAAAAAGAAGCAGGGGAAATTCGGTGAAATATTACTTATAAACGACAATATAACAACTAAAATAATAGAATATGGAAAACAACCAATTTTTATCCCGTCTGATAATGGAAGCGAAGAACCATTCTAGGTGGGCAGCAAGAACAGCAAAGCGAGAAAACAAGGGCTCATTTTTTCACAGCGAAGAGACTGTACTGACGCACTTAGACAGAGCCTCAAAGTAAATATCTAAGTCCGGAATCCTAAGTGTGTGAGCCCGAACACTTTTAACAGTCTTATCGGGCTATTTTAAAAAATAAAAAAGAATGATAGAAGGATATAAAAATAAAATAATAAATGCGGATTGTCTCGATATTTTAAAAGAACTCCCCCCGAAATCCATTGACTTGGTTTTAACTGATCCGCCGTATAGAAATTCAGAAGATAATCAACCAACAAAAGATATGCGTAATAACGGGACTATGGATAATTTCGGGGATAAACCAACTAAAGAATATTTCGAAGAAATGTTCAGAGTTTCAAAAAATCAAATTATATGGGGGGCGAACAATTTTACTCTTCCAAACTATAAAGGGTTTTTGGTATGGAGGAAGAAAACAATAAGTCAAAACTTCACCATGTCAATGTGCGAAATTGCTTTTATATCAGAGGGTCTCGGAACAGTTTCTAAGTTATACGAAATACAGCCTCAAGACATTAATCGAGTTCACCCAACACAGAAACCCGTTAAACTTTTTGAATGGTGTTTAAAGAACTATTCAGAGGAAGGGCAGATTATATTTGACCCGTTCAGTGGTTCGGGTACTACGGCGATTGCGTGTCATAATTTAAAACGCAATTTTATTTGTATTGAGTCTGACAAAGAGTATTGGGCTAAGTCCGTAGAGCGTTACGAAAAGCACAAACTTCAGGGAAGATTAGAGTTTAAACAGTAAATATAATAGTTACTATTAGCTCAGCAACAATTATTTAAAATTAAAAAAAAACAAAAGGAGGCAATATAATGGCAGGACTAATTCTGGGAACTTTATATGTTAAGAAAGGCGGGAACTTCTTGACCCGGCTACAAAAGATATTCGCTGGCAGGGAAGCCACGCACTCATTCGTCGTATTAAGCCAGCAGATATACGAAGAACATTATTTACTGGACGCGCAAGCCGTTATGACGATTGACCCTCTTGCAAGAATAAAGGGCAATACTAACATTTCATACAAGATATATGAAATACCAATGCTGCAGGAAACAGCAGACTATATTTGCAAGAAGTTATTAACTAGCTACATCGGACAGGGTTACGGAGTATTACAACTAATCTGGTTCGTATGGCGGTGGTTCAACGAATATTTCTTTAGCAGAGATATGCGAAAGAAAAACAATCCATTTAAACAGGGGATTATATGCTCTGAATTATTCTGGTATGCAATAGTCGAAGTAGGGAAAAAACACAATATGAAATACTGGAATTATGTACATCCATATTTAGCAGATACTATACACTCGGTTGATGTATATAAAACCTTAGAAGAAATGTGTGCAAATGGAGACTGTAAGATTTGGGAGGTGCAGGAATGAAAATTAAAGACAAAGACATACACTGCCTTGACTTCATTTATAAAAGAATGATAAACATACACGAAGAACATGCAAGACTTGATTTTATGGCTGATTTCGAGGGAGTCATAGACAAGCTGAGAGCCATGTGGATAGATGACAAAAAGAAAAAACTTAAAAAACACAAAAAAATAATCAAATGAAAAAAGTAATTTTTAAATATTTACTTTTCTCTGTACAAAGAGGAAGCAGTTTTACACCTGACGGTAAAATCAGAATTAAGATACCAAAAGGTGAATATAAAATTTTGTCAATAAATATGCAGGATGACCAAGCAGTGCTTTGGCTTGAAGTAGATCCACCGGAAGAAAAGGAGATATCGCAGGAGTTAGAAATTATTTTCCGAGTAACCGGCGAACCATACGACCCAGGACATGAAACCTACATTGGAAGTGGAATATTCCTAAGCGGATCATTTGTTCTACATTTCTTTTTAAACCATATAGTCGAAAAAAATGAAAATCCCGGTAGCTAAATCATTCATAGGCGCACAAATCTTTATGCTTGCCTTGAAAGTATTCTATATCGTTAAATGGAGTTGGTGGATAATATTTGCGCCGGCTATAATTGGAATATTTATAATAATGATATTTGCGATAGCATTTATATGGCTGTCATTTAAGTATTACGTTATCAATAGATGGTGAAGAATATTTCTAATGCTGATAGAATAGCATACGAATTTATGATCTGGTCAAGAAGAAACTATCGCGTAACGGTATCTAACTTCTTTTGGAGAGGATTCGAGTGCGACTTCCTTGCATTTGAATTCAAGAAGATGGTAGCAATTGAATACGAGCTTAAAGTAACAAGAGCAGATTTCCTGAAAGATAAAAGAAAAGCGAAAAAAGGCTGGCATTATTTTGACAACGGCAGGTATATAGAGAGACTACGTAGTGAGTGTCCGAAGAAACTCGACATTGAAATAATGAAAGACCGTGTAAATAAGTTCTATTATATCGTACCCGAGGGTCTTGTAGATAAATCAGAAATACCTGATTACGCAGGGCTACTACAGCACGTAGGAAGGAACAACTTTCAACTGATAAAACACGCTAAATTTTTAAGCAAAGAGCCACAGCCGAAAGAGATTCTTGAAAGTCTAATTTACAAACTTGATAACCGCTGCTGGAATATGCAACAACGGTATAAAACACATAGATAAATTAATGGCAAAAGCTGATATACTTAACAGATTCGATAGAATAACGAAAGGCATTAATAAGGTGATGCCGGAAACCTCCGATAAAATAGCTCCCGTAATAAGAGTAGGTGGTTTTAAAGGTAAAAAATACGAGTTCAAATTCCAGCCGCGTAATATATTAGAATTTGCAGAGCAGAACATGAACTATAAGTTTTTATCAGATGCACAAAAGAAATGTTTACTTGAAAGCTTCGGATCGGACCCTGAAACATGGGACACTGAATTTTCCGAGTTTATATTCCTAATAGGTCAAGGCGGCGGGAAGAACACGATTGTTGAGATTGCAGTAAATTATTGCCTTTCATACTTAATAAATCACTTGAATGTATATGAAGTATTCTCGGATTTATGCAGAAAACAAATACCATACAATTCAGACTTTGAAGTAACAAATAACTCGATGGTCGGTGCGACTCAGGCCCGGACAGTATTTTTCGATAGAATGAAATCAGTAATGAGGAATACAATTGACCCAGAGTCTGGAGAGAACCTATATCAAAAATATATGAACTTCGACTTGAGAGAAGAGGGAATGGGCGATATAAAGAGTAAGGTGATCGAATTTCCAAGTTTCTTTAAAAACAGCGGATGTATAAAGCTACATTCTCTTGATTCGGGTATTGCAACATTTGAAGGTAAATCTATAATTCTGTCATTAGCCGACGAACCATCGAGAGCAAACACTCAGCCGCTTTACGATAACGCAAAATTACTATATGACGGTCTTTCTGGAAACATAAGCACAAGATTCCCAAACGGAGTAGCAAAATTAATTGCATTTAGTTATCCGAATACGAGCGAATATGATTTAACCTATGAACTTGCAATGGACGAAGTAGAGAGAGAAAGAGAGGCAAAAGAATCCGGTAAACCATATATACCGTTCAGGAAAGTGTTTATATTCAGTACGTTCCAGTTCAACCCCTCGGTCAGGAAAACAGATAAAAAGATAGCAAACATGTATCTAACAAATCCCGATGAAGCAATGGCACGTTACGAGTGTATTAAATCGAAAAGCCAATTTGCTTTCTTTAAGCCGCATATTGAGAAAATAGGGGAATGCGCAATAAGAGAGCTTCAAAACAGAGTTACGTATGTTACAGTTAATCCCGAGAAATCATTCAAAGATAATACAACAAAAGGATATACAGGAATTGAGATCTACGAAATAAAAGGTGATAATAAGTTCAGGTGTTGGGCAGCAGATGCCTCGTCAAATAAAGATAGGTTCTGGTTAATGTCAGGGTACAACGAATCAGTCGAAGCAGGTTTCGGAAATTTACTCGGGGAAACTAATCCATTACCATCTACAAAAAGACCAATAATTGATTTAATAATAACATGGGCTCCCTCGAAAAAATATCCCGTGGACTATGCAAACGTATATCAAGTCGTTGACCGGCTATTAACGGCGTTCCCCAATAGCGCATATTATAAATCGGATAAATTTCAATCGGAAGGTTTAGCTTCTATTTTTGAAAACAGAGGAATAAAAGCTAAAATGATAGGGTTTAGCAACAGCGAACAGGTCGCTCTATACTCAACATTTCGGTTAGCAGTGTTCAATCTACAAGTAGGATATTTATACAATCCTTTATTAATCGAAGAACTTGAAAGAGTGCAGCGTGCAAATAAGACACAAAGAATCTCACATCCGGTTTCATTCTCGAAAGATGGTGCTGATGTGTTAGTTCAGATGTATGAAATGCTAACGTCTCAGGAGTTTATTCAATGTACGGACTTTATGGGCGTAGATAGATTCCGGGACGAGAAATTAATAGAACTCGCCGACCAAGTAATACGGGTAGAAAATACTGCGAGACAGCGAGGGCTTACACAGCTCGGTGATTATGTTTGTGAGGTATTAGGGATAACAATGGCAGATTATAAAAAAATTAAAACCGTGTGCGAAGTCTATTTTCCCACAGGAAGGAGCTAAAATGAAATGCAATCAATGCGGTAGGGAAACGCAGCAGACAATACAGGGGCTATGTGGCGGCTGCTATGTTCCTTTCCCCCCGATTAGTATCAATTATGTACCTACAGGAACATTATCAACTTGGCAGTGTCCATTTTGTAAAATAGTTTATACAGAATACGTTATGAGATGTGAATGTCAAGTAAAAATAGAAAAAGATAAGGAGAAAACAAAATGCTAACAAAGGAACAAATATTCGGGTTATATTTGCCCGAACAAGTAATGCTAATAAATGCTGATAATTTAAAAGGCGTAATTGCCGAAGTAAGTGTCATCCAGTATGCTTTATTTGGCTCTCCGCCAAAAAACAAAATGCAGCTGCATGTTTCTTATGGGAGTCTAATTAGTGGATATACATTTATTGATGATTGCAAATTAATACTCCGCCCGTTTGAAAGTCTAACGGAAGAGGAAGTGCGAATATTGTTAGATGAAAAAAGCGAGTATTTTATATTTAAGATCAGTAAATCGGGTATAAGGTATAATACTTGTAATTGTGGAATTTGTGATGATGATAAATGGCAGTTCGCTTTTAAACATTGCAGTGTTAGGCAAACTGAATACCTCATTTCAATCGGCATAGATGTTTTCGACTGTTATTCAAGGGGTTGGTGTATTTACGAAAGTGAGGTCTTGAAATGACTAAAGAAGAAGCAAGAAAACATTTAATAGACTTAATCAGAGAAAAAGAAAAAGAAGGTAAAATCGTAGTCAGGACAATAGAGGGTCTTGAAGCGATAGAGCTTGACGAAGTCATTAAACAACCTACGGAGGGATTACTATATGACTTGAACAGGGATAAGGCAACAATTTTGACACTAATGGATGATAAATGGATTAATGATTATGCTTGTGCGCTTGTAATCGAGAAGTTGAAAGAACACTATGATTCAAACAGAAATCCAAACCCGATAGAAGAAGTTGAAAGCGGGGGGGGGGAATGAGAGAGATTAAGTTCAGAGGTAAGAGTAAAGATACGGGAAAATGGATTTATGGAGATTTAATCCATTGGAAATGGAGTGTTGAAATTAAATCCAAAGATGAAGAAATCGAACTATCAAGGACTGTCATTCCCGAAACCGTTGGAGAATACACAGGGCTTAAAGACAAAAACGGTAAAGAAATATATGAGGGGGATATTGTGGAATTTGATGCACACGGAAAAAAGCAAGGTGTCGTAAAATATTCGGATACACACTGTCATTTTTATATTCAGTATAGTAATAGCATTATCCATTATTCACTATGGTCAAAAGTTTTGATTATCGGCAACATCTACGAAAATCCTAATTTATAAAATCAGAAAGGAAAATAAATGACACAAACAGGCAACATCTACAAAATGAAATTACATGATATAATATGCTTAAAATCGGATACTCATGCTTTGCCATTTAATACGGTAATAAGGGTTGCGGGTGGATGGATATATTGTTATTGGGAAAGCACTAAGCAAGAATATGATAATGTAACACAATTTGTACCATTTGATAATGAATTTATGGAGGGCAAGAAAAACATTGCGGATGATTACGGCGAATGGGTTGTCGCGGGAGACGATGATAATAAAAAGATTTATTGCGAGGTTTGTAAAAATAAGGAGGAACGAAATGAGTGACGGTTATGAGGTACTGGAACTAAAAAAGAAAAATCAAGCACTTATTGACAACTATCAAAAACAAAGGAGGAACTAAGTGGGAGGACAAAAAGAAGAGAAAAAGTTTAAACGGCAGTACGTCTTCAAGGTCACGGAAGATGATAAAGAAATCAACTTTTCGGCTACAAATAGTGGCTTTAACTTCATGGAGCTACTCGGATTTTTTTCGTTTAAGACTGCCGATATAATCGAGCAGCTCAGGAACGCTGGAGCTCCAAAAGAAAATAAAAAATTTGTCGCGATAGACGGTAAAGAGGAGGAAATATGAGAAAAAAAGAAAGAGCCTTCTTATCAACAAAAGAGCGTCTTGAAAACCATATGTCAGACTTCCACAGATACACAATGCAACAGACGGTAAGGCAGTGCCTTGACCCGGCGACTGAACCATTATTTGACATTAGTTCATTCCGCATTGTCCGGAAAAGGATAAAAGCGATAATTGCTCCGTTTGAGGTTGTAGGTAGAAACGATCGGGATATAAAAGTGTGGGGAGAGACAAACGAGGAAGTAGGTAGGACATGAAAAGAGGCAGTAAATACTGGGAATTCTTTTGCAAGTCTCCCGAGAACATAGTACACAAGGCGGTAACTGATTATATCAGGTTGCAATTTCCCGATAAACTATGGATACATGTACCGAATGAGGGTAAACGCTCAGCATACGAGCAATACGTAGCAAAGTTACTTGGGCTAACAGCCGGAGTACCGGACATCTTGATTTTTGATTCAGACAAACGAGAGTTTTATAAAGGGCTTGCTATAGAGTTAAAAGCCAGAGGAAAAGAGCCTACTCAAGCACAGCTTTGCTTCCTAATAGAACTATGTAAAAGGGGATGGGACGCAAAAGATTTTGATAACTCAGAAGAAGCAATAAAGTATATTTGGGACTATTTTAAAAAATAACATAAAACCTATGAAAATTCAAAAAATTTACATTCAGCACTTTAAGAACATTGACGAGATAACTCAAGAGCTTGACGGCAGGTCACTCTGGGTAATGGCAGCCAATGGGAAAGGAAAGACATCGTTTATTCAGGCGATATGGGCTCCCTTAACAGGCAAGGAGTTTCCACTTGAACCAATAAAGACAGGCGAGAAAAAAGGCGAAATAGAGTTAGAAATTGGGGATCCGGGCTGTCCGCCAAGATACATCGTAAAACTGAAATTCAGTGACAGAAATAAAGGCGGTACATTATCTGTAACAACGCCAGACGGAGACAGTATATCATCACCGCGAGCTTTTCTGCAAAGGCTATGCGGAGACATTACATTCAATCCATTTGATCTTATTCGACTACCGAAAGAAAAAATGCTTGCAAAAGTAAAAGAAATAGCCGGTTTAGACTTTACAGAAATTGATGCAAAGTATAAGGAAAAATATAACGAAAGAGCCTTGACGAATAAAATCGCGGCTACTCACGAAGCAAGTCTAAGAGATTCAGGATTGCAAGAAACAGACTTCTCGAAATATAAAGAGAAGATAGATATTGTTGCTCTTTATCAGGAGAAAAACGGCATTGATTCTTTGAAAGAAGAAGCTGAACATCTCGCCCAAAAGATGTCTCGTGATTTTTCAGATATAAATAAAGCAAAACAGAAATTAAAGGATTTATACTTTACCATAGCCGAGGTAAATGTGGAAATTGAAGCATTGAACAAAGCGCACGGAACAGCATCGGAACAATTACAGGGTATAAACAAGCGATTAGTTACTGCTCCTACGAGACTACCTGTAATTGAGAAAAAAATTGCCGAAGCCGACACACACAATAAAATGCACGAAAAAGTTATTCAAGCCAAGGATAGCCGAGACAGATTAAAGATTGAAAAGAAAAATCAGGAAATACTAAACGAGGAAATAGAAGCAATCAAAGCAGAGAAAGCAAGTATGATTCAAAAATCTAATCTGCCGGTTGAAGGCTTAACATTTGAGGATGATGGTTTATATCTTGACGGACTTCCATTCGATGAGAACCAAATAAATAAAGCCCGGATAATCGAAGTCGGTTATCAACTCTCGAAAGTTCTACATAAAGATATGAGAATAATGAGAATTGATTCTTCCTCTTTGGACGATGTGACACTTGGAGCTTTCTGGGAATTTGCGAAACAGAACGACTATCAGGTATTTATCGAAAAGGTTGACAGTGCAACACAGGAACTCCAGCTACAATTCATTGAAGAGGAATGATAATCGTTTTAGATACAGATAATATGTGGCTCATATTTTCCCTTGAAAGAAGGGATTTCTCAGACGGAATAGGTCACAAATTTATTAACGAGCTTGTAGTCAAATTACCGGATGACAGTTATATTACAGACAAATTTATGGGGAAGATAATCTTTACGGTAGATATAAGTGCAGCGAGAGTCTTTATTGATATTTACAGGAAACACTTTCCTGTAGAATACCATAAACAATTAATTAAACTAATATGAACGAAGAGATCCCTAAATTGCCAATCGTTAAGATTATCAATATAAAAGGCGATGAGATAATTGACCAGATGATACAATGCGGTTTACTAAGTATAGACTTTTCCTATCAACCAATGCGGCGGCGCTATAGATCGGAAGAAGCAAAGGCACTCCTGAAAGATGCCAATGGTGACGAGATAAGATATGGGATTTATTATGGCATACACACAAAAGAAGAGGACTGCCGGATAGTAATCTCAAAACACAAAGAAGAAAAGAAATCAATATTAGAGAAAATCTTCGGGGAATTTTCAAAAACATTTAAAAGAAAAATATGGAAAAGAAAAAAAAGAATAAGGATAAAAAACAGCCCGAGATAGAAATTGTATGGCTTCCGGCTATATTTACGCATACTTTAAAACCTATTTCTAAGAAGAAATGGTTAGCTAAGTGTTATAATACGTCAAAAGAAAGCAATGTTGTAATTGGCAATATGCTTGGGAATGAAATTAAAAAGCAAATCCCGGGGTTAATAAAGTCTCTCGATTCCGAATTAGACCAAAAAGCAGAGCCGCCTTTTGGGAAAATTGACGTTGGGCTTATAGGCAAAAAACATGCACTGGAGAGTTTCAAATTCCCGAGGGGCTTTCGAAATGACTTTTATTATGATTTACTGTATAAAAGAAGTCGCGGGTTGTATCTAAGGTTAAGGAGAAATAACCAATGACATATTTTGAAGCAACGATTTGGTGGTTATTACATTCAAATCAAATAATAGGCGATGCCTTGAGAAAAAAAGACGAAATAGCAATGCGTGTACTTGTAATAAAGAGAGAGCTTGATTGCTCTACAACACTTTATAGCCAGACACCAGAGGTCGAACATAAATTCACAGAAGCTATCAATAAACTTAAAAAACACTATGAGCTTAAAGGGGTTAAGGGAGAAAGCGGAATATCTCCGAACTGATACAATTAGACTGGCAGTACCGGCAATTTATGCAATGCAGGAGAAAATGACAGAGTTTCTGACAGCAAACAAAGGATTTATGAGTATAACGTCTATACAGGTTAATAGTAAGCTGCCTGTGTTCATGTTCAAGGACAGCGGGCGTCTTGAATACTGCATTAATCCAATAATTAAGAGACACTGGAACAAACCCGAGGAATCACTTGAAAGATGCGACACACTACCCGGTATATATTGCTTTGTAAACAGGGATACAAGGATAAGCGTAGAATATCTCACAATTAACCATCAGAAGAAAATTAAGATAAAAAAAAGTACGCTGAGTGGACTTAAAGCAAGAATCTTCCAGCAAGCGCTTGAGCAATTACATGGCATTGTATGGCTTGATAAAGCAAGCGTTATACCGGAAGGTAAAACAAAAGCTAACGTAAATAAAATCTACAGGATAGAAAGCTCTACATACGGTAAAGATTACTTTGCTGAAGGGGCAAACGAGTTATTTTTCAGCGGTCTATCTATTGAACCATTGCAAATGGTTAAAGAACATGTAGGAGTAAGGCTATGAGGCTACAGGAACTATTTGAGCAGGAACACGAGAAAGAACTATACGAATTATGCTTGAAGTATTACAAACTTGTAAATGAATACTTTAAGGACCGGCAGGAACCGCCCCCGAAAGAAATGTCGCAGAAACTTGCATTACACATAGACGAATATTCAGAGCTTCTAATATTTCTATCAGACGGTGGTTTTGACACTATACAAAAGAATAAAATAAGCGATGAGCTTGCTAACGGAGCTTATTATGAGCGAGACCCTCTCACAAACATAGACCCTTGAAAATTAATGGAATACCAAAAAGCCTTGCAAGAAGCCAGATTTGGCATAAAAATACTTGAAAGACATACGCAAAGATTGGATTTAACCGGATGTATAAGAAGGAAAGAAAACAATATTGAAAAGATAGAGCTATTATCAATTAAAAAAGGTTTCGTAATTGATACAGCTCTCAACACATTAAAAAAGCAAAAAATAATCAAAATAGATAAATTTGGTTGTCATTGCGTAGAATTTACGCATAAATTCATAGCAATGCCGGTTAAAATTACTTTTTGTTTAGTTGATAACTGGGGTATAATACAAATGATATTAACAGGTGAAGATGAATTTAAGAAAAGAATGAAAAGGATTATCAAGCATGCGGAATTAACAATAGGAAATGATTCAGCAAACCCTACACAGCCCACGGATTATATTAGGGATATGATGGGATCAATAATTCCAGTAAAAGAAGAAGAACAGTTATTTGACCTGCTCGGCGAAAAGTATGTTGAGCCGGAAAACCGTTTAAATAGAAAGCCATGCGATGCAAATTTTGTAATAGAGAATTAAAAAACTTAGAAAGCATTAGGAATAGATGTGGTGCTTTCTGTGCAAGAAAATATGGAGTTTGGAAAGAACAAATAGGCGAACAATTAGGACTATTCTCAAAAATAAAAAAAACAGAAAATGAAAGTAAAAGTTCAAAAAAAGGAGTTTAAGAAACTCATTGACTATGTAAGTCAAATAACAGGCTCTCCGCTCCCAATTTTAAATATGATAAAACTGGAGTTTAAGGAAAGCAGTTTATCAGCAACGGCATCCGATCTTGAAGTATATCTGAGCGGTAAAATACCGACAATTGGCGATGTCGAAGAAAAAGTAATATGCGTAGATACTAAGAAATTAAGAGGAATAGCGGATGCTCTGCCTGACGGAGACGTTAACATTGAGATATTAACCGTTAAGATGAAAATCTCAGGCGGAAAGTCAAAATACAGCGTATCATGTATAGGAGACGAAGATTTCCCAACACCGGAACCAGTAGGCGAAGATGCTATTGAAGGCAAAGTTACCGATGAGATAATAAACGCAATAGTAAAAGTATATTCATGCGCTACTACAGACGAATTTAAAGGCGCAATGACCGGAGTATGGGTTACTGAAAACCATATAGCAGCAACAGACGGTTTCAGGGCAGCCGTTGCTTATGAACCTTGCGGGATAAAAGACTTGGATATAGTATTACCTGGTAAAACAGTAAGGCTTATAAGTTTATTAAAGAGGGCAAGATCGCCCCTTGAAATAGCAGGCGAACTAACAGAAGAAGAAATACCATCGCCAAGATTAACGACTTTAATTGCAAGTGATTCAAAGTTTAAAATAATAATTGATAATTTCGGACTTGAAGGCAAATTAGTTGACCAGAAATTCCCAAATATCTTCTCGGTTATACCGAAAGACCAGCCAAGCAAGGTAATGGTAAAGAAATCGGAGTTTCTATCAGCATTAAAATCCGTAAGAGTCAACCTTGGTAAATTCCATCCTATAGTCTCTTGTGAAATATTAGAGAACAGTATTATTGTCCGGACTAAAGACGAAGAGGTTGGGGGAACAGCTGAAATCGAAATTGATGCAAAAGAAGGTACACCGATAAATTGCGGGTTTAATGCGGAGTTCCTAAATGATATGCTTAGTATCCTTGAAAAAGAAGATATTACAATAACTTATTCCAAGCCACAAAGAGCGTTTATGGTTATTGAAGACAAACTAACACAGATTATAATGCCGACTTCGGTACTATCTTAAACTTAAAAAACAAATAAATGGAAAATTCAAAAGAAGTAATAAAGGCAGCGGTAGAACATTACCGCAGTACGAAACTTGAGCCAATCTTAGAATTGGCAATGATTGACGTGAAAGACGAAAACAAGTACGAACAGCGGAATATATACCTTGACGCTATGAACGTAGCAATCAACCGAGGTATAACAAACCCGGCATTAACTGATCAAGTAAGACTTGATTTAACAGTCCAGACCATAGCAATTGAACAGATATTCGCCGAGGGTCTCTATGAGATAATCGAAAAGAGAAAAATTGTATCTGGGCAAACCGAGACTAATGTAGCACCAGTAAAAGATATACCGAAAGCAAGTATTAACTAAAGATTCGCAGGTGAAATGGCGGTTAGCGAGTCACCCAAGATAAACTGACCGTCATTTTTTAAAAAATAAGAGGACAGATGCAAAACGTACCATTTAAACAACAATCGCCACAGGTGAGAGCTCTATTTATTGACGGAGTAGTCAATTGTATAAAGACCACCGGACCGTTTAATGCAAACAGGACATATAAGGCAGGAGTTATACAATACAAGGATTATGTAATACTGCCGGATAAGACAAATGAAGTAAAGAAATACGGAATACACACATACAACCCGGAAGTACTGCTGACATTAGATGAATTTACAAAATATTTCATGCTTCCGGAAGTTGACAGTTTAGAGACCGCATATCCGGTTCTTTACAAGAGATATTACGACTATGCAGACGAAGCTGTCAAGTTATATGACTTAATCAGGTATGAATTTCAGATACAAGACTTAGCTTTATTGTTAATGAAAGACCGAGCTATGCTGTGCCTTGAGCAAGGTACAGGTAAGACATTACTTTCTCTTTTATGGCGTAAAATTAAGGGCGTATTATACAACGACATTGAAAGGTCACTTGTTATTACACAGCAAGATTTAATAGATCAATGGAAAGAAGAAGCTCAGAGAGTAGGAATTAATCTTCAAACCTTAAATAAAAGATCTGCGCCTATTGATCACACAGGTAATTACATAACACACTTTGAACACATAGCGAAATTCTCGGAAAGATATAAAGACAAATTCGACTGTATTATACTTGACGAAGGGCACAAGATAAAGTCTGTTAATGCTTCAAGAGGGCGAGCCATACGCAGCTTGAATGCGAAATATAAACTCGTCTTGACAGGAACACCGGTTAAGAATATAGCAAAAGATTTACACTTCATCTTCGGCTGGCTTGTAGGTTATGACAATGAGATATACCCGTACAAAGAATCAGAGCAGCATAAATTCAGGAAAGACTTTGGAGTATATCAGATAATGGACGGTCATAGAAACTTAGTACCGGAAGTTAGCTGCATACAGGAGCTGCAATACCTTATTTCACCGATAATATTAAGAAGGGATATAACTGAACTTGGTATCCCGATGGTAAAAAGGAATATTTATCTCGTTAAAGTTCAGTTTACAGACGAACAGCGCCTTGAATACGATAAGATAGAAAGCCAATACAAACTTGCAGCGTTAAGAATATTCAACTGGCAAAAGAACACCGTTCTCTTCCCGGGGAGTAAGAAAATAGAAGTAACGATACGACTTGTAAACAAAATCCTTGAAAGACAAGAGCAAGTTATAATTTTTACGGGAATAATGGATGTCGCAAAACACTTGAAAAGTATATTCAAAGGAAGTAGCGAAGTTGCAAATAGTTTAGTACCGCCGCCACTTCGCGGAGAGCTCATCAAGAGATTCAAAAACAATGAATTTCCGATATTGATTGCAGGGCTCGAAGCAGTAAATTCTGGTTTTTCATTACAAAACGCAAATAATATTATAGTTACAGATATGCCATGGACGGCATCAACTTTAGACCAAGCTTTAGCTCGATGTTATAGGATAGTAAGTAAACGGGATGTCAATATTTACATACTATATACAGAAAATAGTTATGATGAAAATAAGATAGCTTTGATTGACGCTAAACGTATTAGTGCGTCAACAATCCTCGACGGCAAAGATGAAGTTATTTATAAAACGGTAGATTATAGAAAACAATAAAAAAATAATTGGATAAAAAGGAGTAAAAAATGAATGCGGAAGAGTATTTAATGCAAGCACTTGCAGAATTTAACGATAAAGAAGTAAATCCCGACAAAAGTATAGCGGTTTACAGGCGGACTATTAAAGCTATGCAAGAGTTTGCAGAAATGAAATGCAAAGAGCAAAGAGATAATTGCGTTAGTGCAATCATAGACGAGGATTACGGTTTTTGTGATAAATATAAATTAGTAGGAGGACAAGCAAGATATCACGTATTGCACGCTCCGTTACCTAAGTTTTAGATAAAAGCTCACACAGACCAATTAATATATTACAACATGAAAAACACACTTAAACAAATAAAAATATTTGGCGGAGAGGAAAATTTTCTTCCTGACCTCGTACCGAGAGTACAAATAGATACAGCGAGACAAGTCCTTGACGGAATAGACGCTTCCGAAACCACGAGGAAGGACTATCAGGCAAGGATTAAGAATTTCCTTGTATTCACGAGTGAAAACGGAATAAACAGAGACTCTTATCTTGAGTACAAGAGAGAACTCGAAAAGAACGCAAGTCTTTCGGTAGCAAGCAAAAATAAGCAACTTGCAACAGCCAAGGCATACTTAAAAGAGTTATGCAGGAAAGGCATAGTCACGGTTGATTTGACTTTAGGAGTGAAGCAGTTTGCTCAAACAAAGACTCATAAGAAGTTTGGACATACAAGCGACGAAGTTAAGAGAATACTGGAGTTAATTGACGAATCAAGCTTGAGAGATAAAGCCTTAATGTATTTATTATTCTTCCAAGGATTACGGCAGGTTGAAGTAATCCGGCTTGAAGCACAGGACATCAACTATATTGAAAACAAAGCCTTGATATTAGGAAAAGGCAGGGATGACAAGGAAATCATAGATTTACATCCTAAAGTTTCTGCGGTCTTGAAAGAATATACAATAAGTTACGGGATAAGAAACGGGCAGATATTCGATATTACTGAGCGAACATTAAGGAATATATACCATAGACTTTCTGATAGGCTTGGAATAACGAAAACCTTACATGGAGCAAGGAAGTATTTTATAACAAAAATGCTTGAAGTATTAGACGGCGACTTGAACGAGACCCGAAAATACTCAAGACACCGGAGTTTTGATATGCTGATTGTATATTCAGATGACATATCAAAGCAAAAGACATTACCGAAGTTTTATGAAACATTTGATAATGTCACAGAGGAACCAGTAGAAAGCAGCACACTTTTTAACAACTAAAATAATAATAAAATGCCAGAGGAAAAGATTTATATAACCGGTATTCTTATTAAGACTAAAGTATTCAAAAAAGGAGAGCCTTGTAGCATGTGCAATAAGGATGATTCAGAAGAAATGTTGAAAGTAAGTATTAAGGTTGAAGAATTAGTCCAACAGCTTGAGTTATACATGGACACTAACGGATGGGTTAATCTTGATATCTCGAGAAGAAGAACGCCCTCGGAAAAAGGGATAACTCATAGTGTTGCCTTGAACACATTCAAGCCAAGGAGCAGCCGTTGAGAGAGTTTGAACTAAGGGTGATAGAAAAGGGTAAACATGAGGCGATAGTGTTAAAAACAGGCTCCCTTGCCCAAATGGTGGCAGCTAAGAAAGCCATACTTGAGAACGAGAGCGAAAAGTCTAAATATGATTACATTTGGACTACGCCAGAACCAGCTAAAAAGGAAGGAGTGAAAAAATGAAACTAAGGTTGCTTCAGCTACTAAATTAGGGGACACTACGGAAAAAAGGGGAAAGTTGTAGTGTCCCCTTTTTGTTTACACAGTGCCTTGAGTATATTTAACTAATCAAAAGATAAAAAACAATGAACTCTTATCAATTTGAGCTATCAGACAGCGGGGAATCAATCAATATAACCGCTAAAAACGAGGAAGATGCGATAGAATATGCACGAGAAGGTCCGGATGAAGATATTAACTGGATGGATATTCCTAAAAAGGTTAATAACTTCGAGCATGACTGCGAGGCTTGCGTGTTTCTTGGTGCATTTGACTGGGAAGTTAAAGAACAGCAGGGGCTATTCGGCGGGTTTAAGAAAATAAAGGTTGATTTATGGGACTGCCATAGTAGTAAATCACATGTAATTACCGCAAGATTTGGAGACAATCCGGAAGAATGTTTAAGAGATTTAGTATCGAATTTACGGGGACAATACCAGAGCCTGCTAAAAGTCACGGCAGGGAAACTCGCCCTTGGATTTATCAAGGAAAGGGATGAAGTGTAATGGCTGAACAAAGTTACAGACAGTCATTCGGGTTAGATAACCCTCCATCGGGCACGCTTGTAAAAATAGAATATATGTCAGGGGCGGGCTATTATATTCTATGGGTTGACTGTCCAGACGGAGAAAACATCGTGGAATTAGATTTTGCCTCGAAAGGGAAAGCAACAGATTGGGCTTTATCAAAAAACTATGCAGGTTGAAGTGAAAAGGAAAGACGTAGAAATGGCACTTGCAGTATAAGAACTTAACTTATAAGTGAAGCCAGTTAGAGCAATCTGGCGGGCTTTTTTGTTCACACAGAGCCTTGAATATATTCAGTTAAATCAAATTAAAAACAAACAAAAAGGAGAATAAAAAATGTGTAACATATTTTCAGGACATATCGTCATTGATAAGAAACATAAAGAGTGGGGAAAAGTAATATTTCTATCCGGCATTCATCACGAAAAAGACAGGAATAAAATCTATGAAACTCATGGAAAAGATATAAAGCTTTTAGCTTGGGAATCCGAAGAAAAACTTTCTTTGACAAAGTTCGAATTTACTCATTCTGAAGGCGACATATCGGAGAAAGAGAAGAAAGAATACGCAAAAATCCTCTTAGACTGGGCAAAAAAGCAAAACAAAGAAGCTTTGATATTCGATAAGTTTTTAACTGTCTTGAAAAAGAATAAACCGCTTGGAAGAGACAAATATTCTTTTGACCCCGAAACACTAACGCTCTCAACGAGAGAAAATAATGTAGAGATTATTTGCCCAGAACTCTATGGTTGCACGTTCAAGACAGGCTCTGGTTGCACATTCACGACAGGCTCTGGTTGCACATTCGCGACAGACTATGGTTGCACGTTCAAGACAGGCTATGGTTGCACGTTCACGACAGGCTCTGGTT
>Ga0247841_10005598_pt1 | contig 20162 bp, 20 predicted proteins | sample LaCruzMarch2015__2_FD_192410 | JGI IMG/M metagenome (GOLD analysis project Ga0247841, IMG submission 192410) | Freshwater microbial communities from meromictic Lake La Cruz, Castile-La Mancha, Spain - LaCruzMarch2015_18m | ecosystem: Environmental > Aquatic > Freshwater > Lake | place: Spain... | reverse complement strand
TTTTGAGCTTCGTCAACCCATTAGTGTAATCACTTCTGAGCCTGATTCGGCAAAACAAAAATTCCGTTCAGAGCTTCATCAGGCCGTTCTTCGCGCCGAAAAAAATCCAACCAATCTTGTGTATGTATCTGAAGTGAGAGGATGGGTTAATTCAGAAGATCTACAAGATATTGAAAAACGATATCCTGCTTTTGCTACATAAAATAAGACCAACCGGTTCGCTTTATTTTTAGGCAGATCCTTGCCTGTGAGTCATTTCAATGTCGCTTTCAAAAAAGATTCTTGTGTAAACAGCTCTAAAATGCTAAAGAATGTCTTTCCTAACGAGGTCTATTTTGGAGCACGCCTTCCTTTTGCCAATGCCAAAAATTCAAGGCTCTTGCCGGCTTCCTGATTCAGAGCCTTGGAGAGAGAGCCAAGCGCAAGTGCAAATTGCTTATTGGTGCGATCGTTTGAATTGTTTGGCTCACGACAAATCGCTCTGGTTTCAAATTGGCGAAGAATTACGGGCAATTTCTCAGTCCTCCTTAATTTTTCTCTCTCAGTTTGCAGAAACGTCCAATAAAGAGAGTCTTCTTCATTTAGCGGTGCGTGATGACCAGTTGGATTATATCTCGATGCTCGGCAGCGAAAAGTCACTCCTCGAGCGTCGTAATCGTTTTGGGCTCACTCCTCTAGAATTGGCTCTTTATTTACATAAGCAAAAAAGCGCTTCGGTTTTGATGGGGTTTTCTCGCTGCTGTGGATTTTTCACGCAGCCCAATGTTGAATTTGAAAAAAACGATCTTCTCGAAACCATTCATTGTGAATACCTCGCCCAGCCTATCTTTGATAGTTTGGATCTTCTGGATGAAATATTGACATCTACTCAGAAAGCGAAAAACGATGAAATCATTACGAGCGATCGCATCTGGATGGGCGTTTATTATGATAAGGAAATCCAGCAAGGCATCCACCCGCGCATGAACGTTCGATGGATTAATGAAGAGATTGGGTTTGGCGTTTATGCTGCCAAGAGAATTTTGCCTTGTTTGTATGTCGGTGAATATACCGGTGTGATTCAAGAGAGAAAATCAAAACATATCAAAGAATCGAATTATTGCATTCGATACACTTCCTGGTCGATGGGCAAACGCCAATATGTTATCGATGCACAAAATATGGGAAATTTTACGCGTTTCATCAATCATAGCGACACTCCCAATATTAGCCTTGTATGCGCCTATTGGCGCGGCTTGCCCCGGCTCATTTTTATCTCTTTGAAGGAAATACCCGAAGGAACCCAGTTAACCTTTGATTACGGCAAAACTTTTTGGAAACAATCACCGCATAAAGTGAAAAGAAATATATGATTTTTTGGAAGAAAACGCCTGTTGCCGAAGCGCCTCGACGAACGATATGCGACCATCACCGCATAATCGTTGAAAAGGATGAAAAAACATCCATTCTGACTCCGGCGCAGTTTGAGAAAGCTTTTGGCATCGTGTACCTACCGCACATTGAATTTCCTCTCTCGACTGATTTTGCCGCGATCAGTCAGAAAATCAGTAAATATCGCAACAAGGGCATGCTGGATCAAAAACAATTATGGCTGGGTGCTTATTTTCAAAAGGAGATTCAAGAGCCCTTCGTTCCTCCGGTTCGTTTGCGATGGATCGACGAGACGTTTGGATGGGGCGTCTTTGCAGAGCAAGATCTCAAGCCAATGGACTATATCGGCGAATATGGAGGGATCGTTCGCCGTAAGAAAAGATCCGATGCAAAAAACGCTTATTGTTTTCAATATTCAATCATCAGTGGTGATTCTACACGTTATACCATCGATGCTCTCGATCAAGGGGGAGTCGTTCGTTTTATTAATCATAGCGCGAACCACAACTTAATGAGCGAGCTTGCAACGCACCAAAACCTTTCTCATATCGTTCTTTTTGTCAGCCGCTTAATAAAAAAAGGGGAGCAGCTTTGCTATAATTACGGACCCGATTATTGGAAGAGAAGAACCCCTCCGCAATAATAGACTCCTTGCGTTACCAAGGCTTCGTCAATTTTGGGGATTTTTTTGGCCGATTTTTGATTCTTTTTGCGAGGGCTGTATACGAGATGTTGATACATCCCTCGCAAAAAAAATCGAAAACTCGGCTCAAAAGAACCCAAAAATCGACAAAAGCTTGGTTACGCAAGGAGTCTAATGCTGACTTTTAAAAAAAACATATGCGATCATCACCGCATTACCATTGAAAGAGATGACAAATCATCCGTTCTGACTCCTGCTGAGTTTGAAGCGGCTTTTGGCCTCGTCTATCTACCGCGTATCGAATTTGCTCACTGTAAAGATTTTGTTGCGATCAGTCGAAAAATCGAAAAATATTGCAACGCAGGGATGTTGGATCAAAAGCAGCTAGCTCTGGGAGATTATTTTCAAAAAGAAATTCAAGAACCCATTGTTCCTCCCGTTCGTTTGCGTTGGATCAATGAGACTTTTGGGTGGGGCGTCTTTGCTGAGCAGGATCTCAAGCCAATGGACTATATAGGCGAATATGGAGGGATCGTTCGCCGTAAGAAAAAATCTGATTTAAAAAACGCCTACTGTTTCGAATATTCGATCGTCAAAGAAGTTTATACGCATTATGCCATCGATGCCTTGAATCACGGAGCGATCACCCGTTTCATTAATCATAGCTTGACCCCCAATTTAATGAGCGATTTGGCAGTATATCAAAATCTTTCTCATACGATCTTTTACGTTAGCCGTTTAATTAAAAAGGGCGAGCAGCTCTGTATTAATTATGGGCCTGACTATTGGAATATAAGAATCCCGCCTCGAGAATTAAAAAATTAACAATCACACTAAATAATAGCTTTCGTTGATGAATAAGATTGATAACGCCTAGAATCGTATAATTAAAACAAACAACATTAAATTGTGGTTAATATTGAAAAACGACGAATCTTTATTATACAAAATAGAAGAACTGGTTTTTTCCTATTCTTTAGGCAAGCAGCAAATCGAAGCGATTCGCGGATTAAATATAAATATTCCAAGATCATCGCTGGTGACGATTTCCGGTCCCTCGGGTTCCGGAAAATCGACCCTTCTCAACATCCTGGGACTTATTGAACCTGTCCAAAATGGAACCGTGCTTTTTCAGAATGAAGACATTGGTCAGATGGACGAAAAAAGAAAAAATCAAACCAGAAAATTTCAGATCGGTTTTATTTTTCAGCAATTTCACCTCATTCCCGTTCTCACCGCTGAAGAAAACGTAAGATACTTCCTGTCTCGGCAAAAACTTCCTCAAAACGAAATTAACGAACGTACGGAAGATTCCTTACAATCCGTGGGACTTTGGGAGCATCGGATGAAAAAACCGTCACAGCTCAGCGGCGGACAAAAGCAAAGAGTTGCAATCGCTCGAGCCATCGCGAAACAACCTGCTGTGATTATCGGAGATGAGCCGACCGCTAGCTTAGATCAGAAAACGGGGCAAGAGATTATGGAAATTCTCGCAGAGCTGGTTGCGAAAAATAAAAGCTCGGTGATTTTGACAACGCATGATTCAATGGTACAGTCATACGCTTCTCAAAATTTCCATCTTCAGGATGGCAGACTTGTTGATGAGTTATGCAAGAGGGGAGGGTAATATGTGGTTCTATCTTGCCGTTAGAAATCTTTTCCGCAATTTCAGAAGAACCATCGCCGTTCTATTCACCGTTGCTTTGGGAACCGGCGCTCTTTTTGCATTTGATGGCTTTATCCACGGTGTGCTCAATGAATTGCGATACAACACCATTCATGCCAACTATGGATTTGGTCAGATCCATACTAAGGGGTATCGAGATACTATCTTTGAAGATCCGACGAAGCATTGGATCGCCGATGGAGCGCAGCTTCAAGAATTTCTATATCAACTGGATGGCGTAGAGAAGGTTTTTCCAAGAGTCAGTTTCTCCGCTCTTTTAAAGCATGACAATACGACGGTCAGCGGTGCGGGCCAGGGAATCGAAGCAGAAAAAGAGGTCGAGTTTTTTCACAGCCTTAATGTGGAAGAAGGGGAACCTCTCAATTCTCAACCTAACGGCATTCTGTTAGGCCGCGGACTTGCCAATGCGCTTCATGTCAAACCGGGTGAACAGATTACAGTCATTGCCACATCCACCAAGGGGTTGATCAAGAAAGATAAATTCGTGGTGACGGGTATTTTTCATACGGGCTCTGTCGAATTTGACAGCCATATGTTTCGGGTTCAGCTTCCCGCTGCGCAAAAATTATTGAAAACTCAAAAAATTGAATTGGTCTCGCTTGGCTTAAAAAATCTCTCGGATTGGGATAGAGTTGCGAAAGAAATCGAAGCTTCATTTCCCCAATTGGAAGCAACCTCTTTTGACGTCTTGGATGAAATCTATTACAAGCATTCCGTCGATTGGTTAACAGCTCAATTCAATGTCGTGCAAGTGATCATTTTAGCCATCGTGCTTCTGGGTATTTTTAATACTATATCCGCTTCCATTTTGGAGAGAAAGCAAGAGATCGGAAATCTCCGGGCAAATGGGGAATCGATCTTTCAAGTAATGCAATTAATTGTTGTCGAGGGCGGTCTTCTCGCTGTGATGGGCAGTATGCTTGGCATGGCTTTAGCTTATTCTATCCTCATGCTTTTCATAGACAAGGGTCTCTTAATGCCGCCGGGGCCGGGACAAACGCGTCAATTTCTCGTCACGTTCTCTTTTGAATGGCCGATGGTGATTTTTACTCTCGTTATCAGCAGTACGGCCGCCGTGATCGCATCGTTTCTCGCAGGAATCAGGGTTGCAAAAATGTCGATCGCAAAATCTCTACGATCGCATTAAGCAGTTGATTGAGGAATGATCGCCCAGCCGACGCAATAGATAATCGCTAATGGCAAGAAACCTGTTAAGAAGCAGAGCAAAACGGTCATTAAGCGAACAACGGTGGGATCGATTTCCCAAGTTTCAGATAATGCGCCGCAAATTCCTGCGATCATTTTGTTTTTTCTAGAACGAAAAAAGCGACGATGCGGCAAAACCTCTGCCCCAACGGGCTCTAAAGGAATAATGATAACGCAGATTAAATAAGCCAGTGTCAGGGGAAGGATTCCCGTAAAAAGCCAAAAAAAGCTAAAGAATAATCGAACCACTGTCGAATCAATCTGAAAATAGTTACCCAGACCTCCGCAGATGCCGGCAACCATTCGATCCGATCGTGATCTTAAGAGTTTATTCATAGTTTGAAGATATCAGTTCCTTATCGGCAAGAGAAGACTTTTTTAAGCCAATCGAGTAGTATGATTGGCAGTCTCGGAGTAATAATGTTTAAATTCAGGTGGTTTTGTGCTTTGATTCCCGTTTCTTTCGTTTGGGGTTCTGTCAACGAACCTATACGCTGGGAATGGGAGACAGGTTATCGCAATGATCGGCTTCATTGGCATCTTCAAAACCCCGGAGATCAAAGCTCTTTGACCTATAGCGAGCGTTATCGCGACCTTCAGTTTTGGGAAAATGCGCTAACGGCTCGCGTAATTCATCGTGATATCGCATTCTTTGTCCGCGGCTCTTATGGAGCTTTTGGAAAAGGTTCTTTAAAGCAGAAATATGCTGATTTAAACTTCACATCGGATACTCCCATATTTTCTTGGCAGCCGTCCAGCTGGAATCTTGGCGGTTGGAGTTATTTGGGTTATTCTGTGGATCTCACCGCCGATCGAACCTATCACGTGATTTTGATTCCGATGATTGGTTATGGCGTGGATTTTGAGCGTCTGGATCGTGAAGGAACTCATACTCTCACAGGGATCGCAGCGTCCCCCACTCAATCCTTTTCCATGACATCGATGCTTCCTGGATCGGAGCGGATGTGCTGGTTCGGTCCTCTTTTTGGAGGACTATTCATCATTCAGCCCGGAGGACGGGTGCAATTCGAAGCGGGATATGCCTATCATCGCCTGCATTTGCGCTTTCGATCAAAAAAACAATTTAATGCGTCTCTCTATTCAATGAATGGAGATTTGCTAAGCGTTAGTGAACAAATTGAAAAAATCATGGTCAAAGACAGCGCGAATTTGGCCCATACCGGATGGATGCGAATGGATTACACGCTTTCTAAAGCGTGGCGCATCGGCTTGGAGACACAGATTAAATATTTTGGATCACGGATTTTGGATGCCGTGATTAAAAATGAAGCGACCTCTGAGAGAACGAAGCAAAAATTCAAAGCCCGATGGACGGCCGTTTCCGGAGCATTCATGCTATCAAGGACTTTTTAATGAACGATCCCCGTCGATTAAACAAGCTGCCTTCCAAAGATCAACTCATCATGGGTTTGCATGCAATCAGCGAAGTTTTGCAGCATACCCCCGAACGTCTGTTAAAAATATTTACCGTGCCTTCAAAATCTTCCCAAGAGCGTAAAAGCTCCCTCTTGATCGATTGCGAGAAGCGGGGTGTTCCGATTCAATATGTCTCTTTCGATATGTTAACCAAAATGACCGGATCTGATTCCCACCAATCGTTCGTCGCGCAACTCAAGAGTCGAAAATTTTACGATATCGCAGAATTTCTTAACGAAACGGGCAATCAGGAACGCTGTCTTGTTTTGATGTTATCAGAGATATTTGATCCTCAGAATTTTGGAGCAATCCTCCGATCTGCGGAATGTTTTGGGGTCGATGGAGTGGTTTGGTCGAAGAATCGGGGGTGCGATCTGACGCCAATGGTTGCGAAAGCCAGCTCCGGCGCTAGCGAACTATTACGTCTGATTCGAATTTCGAATCTGGCCGACGCTCTTGACAAACTGAAGGAGGCTGATTTTGAGGTTGTCGCCGCTGTCGCTGAGCCTCAAGCACTTCCGTTGAATCAATTTCGGTATTCGCCGAAAACAGTATTGATTGTAGGATCAGAAGGGGAGGGGATACAGCAGCTTCTTCGAAAGAAAGCAGACCGCTCTCTCTATATTCCAACCAAAGGCCAAATCCAATCGTTGAATGTCGCTCAAGCGACGGCTGTTTTATTGTCCCGCTGGGATTAGGTCGGCTTTTAGGCTTGGCCAAAGCCGACCTTTCAAGAAATTCATTTAGGAAAAAAACGATAAAGCCCAACTCTTTAATGGGATTGGGATAAATCGAGTTGCGCATAATCGCTGTACTTCTTCAAGATTTCGATGTTTGACGTGATGCCTTAATGCGATAGGAGCCGCAATTTCAGGCGTGGGGCAATCGCGATAATTTTCGATGCAATGATTGCAATAAAAACATTTGGAAATAATTCCAGTTTTTAAATATTCGGAGTCTTTGCAAGCCGTAACCATAAAACATTCCGGATGAAACAAATGCGCTTTCATTGATTGATGTATAACAAATAGGGTAGAGTCTCCATTTACAAATTCTCTTTTTTTAGCGACACAATGGGGTGCAACGCAACACTTTTCCGATTGGGCATAAACGGGAATCATAGTCATTCTCCTCAATTTATTTGCTATTTTGCTGGATTATTTATTTGGAATTTTTACCCATGAAATGGATATGGTTTCGCGAAGTTTTCGCGAAAGCCAGCCATCGACGTCTGTTTCAATTTTTTTAGCTTTTGCAATGACATCGGCTAAATCAGGGTAGGTTTTAACAATCCTGGCTTTATCGATCAGTTCAATGAGTTCATTATAAACATCACTTTCCGCATCGAGGATTCCCTCATCAATGCACTCGTTGAGGGTCATTCGAATCGTTTCCAGGTTAACGACTGTATCTTCTTTATCCTTGTTAAAGTGATTTGAAGGTAGCTCTTTTGTCATAGATCCTCTAAAATATTTTACACTTTAGCAAATCTAGGATTTTTTTGACACAAAATTTAAAAAATTCCTTTTATTTACCAAAATTAAATAAAATGATAGACTTAATTAAATTAAATGAATCGGTTGGGGAATAATATGGCAACTATAGCGGAATTAGTTTGTGCAAACGTCGGCGCGTATGAAGATCAGTCAGAATTGCGACGGGCATACAACAAGATTGACGATAAAATCACTCAGATGATCCAAAAACGAGGGCTAGAGTACAACCTTGTAAGTCGAAAAAAGTTGTTGAATGAGGCTCGACATAGCATCGAAACTTTGACACCGATTAATGCTTTTGCCGTCTATCTTCATGATCTCAATTATGCAGCAGCAATTCCTGATGAAAATGAAAGACGGTCTGCAATCAAAAAGGCTATCGAGGGTTTTGCATACTGGGTGCCGATCATGCTTGAACAAGAGAAGGCCGGCCACAAGATGGTTAACACCAAAGACTTCTTTATTAATCACTGTCAGCCAGCCATTGACAAAGCCGATCCGACTAAGGAAATACGAAGTGAAATCGATACGTCTCTTTTGAAAATGGGAGCCACGTTGGTTGGAGGCTTGGGTGTTTTTGCTGGCGGTCTGTGGGTTGTCAGTCATGTTCATTCCTATGTATCAGGCGTTATGACTGCATATATTAACCCACGAATTATCTCTGGATTTTCAATTGCTTTTCATTCAAACAATCTCTACCGAAGCTCTTGTGGTTTATACAGGTCCCTTCAAGAGAATAATACAAAAGGAGCGGTCATAAGCAGCGGCTTTTTATGCCTCAGTGCATATGGCCTTTATAATTCAGTAAGCCCAATCCTTTTTGGCTAGTACTCAATTAATATTAGGCATTCACTAAACGAGTTGTTGAACAACTTCGCCCATTAAAATGAGAATAGCAAAAACCATCAGTATGATAAGCATTGGTTTTCCGCCAGGTAATTGGCAAGAATCAGTGCTATAGCGTTTGATATATCGGCCTACCCAAGCCATGATCGGAGGCATGAGGCCAAAGAGCAGTGCGCAGCTAATCCCTCCGGCATAGCCTAACGCAACCAAGAAAATATTGGGATAAATCAACGCAAAAATTGTTGGAATCCCAAAAATCGCCAAAACCAGCCCCGCTTTTTTCATTCCAACTTTCTCCATTTTCAAACCATCCGCTAAGAAATCGAAAAAGGCTAAGGCTAAAGGTATGAACGATGTTGTTAGAGCAAAAAAAGCAAAAGCTTTGCCGATTGTTATAATCGAGCCATTTTTAACATATAAGCGCAGGGGTTCCACAGCATTTTGTCCCAGCCTCGCCGCTTCGGATAACCCATCCGGCGGAACGATTCCAAGAATCAAAAACTCCCAGATTAGATAAATCACTAGAGGGATTGACGCCCCGATGAAAATAGCAAGACGAACCTTCGGAACATCGCGCTTCATATAGGTCATTAAGGTCGGGATAATGATTTGGAAAGTAAATGCCGTAAAGAGAATTGGTAAGGCAAGCCAAGCCTTACTCCAGGATGAAAAGTTCAAATAATGAAAGTTTACCTGGTTCACGGATACTGCAACGAAAGCAAAATAGGATAAAACAACGCCGGAAATTAAAATCTTATTGATTCGATCGACAGAGTGGGCTCCAAGATAGACAATAGGTGCAATCGCGGCTACATAGATAATCGACGAGAGCTGTTTCGGGATATTCCATCCTAAAATGTCGGATAGAATCGAACCGCCGCCAGCGACATGAGCAATCATAACCGTCAGAAACAAAAAGAGATACGCCACCCAAAAAATATGGCGCCCAATAGGACCGAGCAAGCGATCGGCCATTGTGATAAAGCTCGTGTCAGGTGGAAGCCAGAGGCAAACCTCAACCAATAATAGACCCGTGCAAATCATGAAAATCCAGCTAATCACATAAATTGAGACAGAAGGTATAAAACCGCTTGGACCGGTTGCAACAGGTAAAGCCAGCATTCCGACGCCAATCGTCGTTCCTGCGATGAGTAGGGCACCACCCAAAACTGAGTTAAATGATCGAAATAGCTGCATAAATGTCCTTCTGTGATGAAGTTATCATAGATGAATCCCAGAAAAAGATCTTGGGAATAGTTTGGTAGAAGGCCTCCATATAGGGGTATTCACCCCTATAATTAAACATAACATGTATTATCAGACGTAATGGGCGTGACTACTTTGATCCGATCGCCTGTCGCTATACCCACCTTCATTTGGGGGATGCAATCGAAACAGTGCTTTATTTTCTCATAAATATGAAGAGGCTGTTTAATTTGCCCATAACCACAGAGGGGATGCTGTATCCAGATTTGGCTGGCGTAACGGCTGAGGATTTGGAAGACGCTCATGCAACGATTCTCAGCCTGTCGGACGATGAGCTTCTTGCCCGATCGGACATTTGGCAAGAGCGGATTCGGAAAGCCAGAAACCCAGATGACGTTGCGGCTATTAACACGGATTTCGGGAATTTGGCAACTGCTGCATTAGTATATATAAGTGAGAAAATGACTCTAGCTTCCATGGATGGGTTGTTTAAAAAATACAATGGAGAGAACACCGAGGAGACCTATGCTCTTGAAGAAATTGCAAGGCTCAAAGCCATTATCGCAGGTCTTCCCGAAGAGAGCCAGACGGATCCGCGGGAGGTTATGGGGGTGATTCAGAAAATGAAAGATGAGGCGATAAGTAGACTTGGAGCCTGCGCTGCACCAAAACATACCTGAGAGAAACATACCCGCGAGACTGAGTATCCAGACGTTTGCATGATGTTCAGATGATCAATTTTAGCAGTATGAGAAATGAGTACAGCCAAAACCCAGAATGCGATATTACGATTGATGATCCCCTATCTTCCAGTTCATCGATCCCCAGTTCATCGATCCATCGAGTAAGATATATTGGTGCTCTTGCATTTGGTGCTCTAGCTGTTTTTTCTGCCTATGTTTATTCGAATCTTGCTCCATAAAATCTCCCCCTCATCATGACGCGAGCGATTGAGCTATTCCCCGCTATGCATTTCTGGAGATCATCAGTAGGAGATATCTGTCTGATTTTGACTGTGTTAAGACTAATCTCTCGTCAGACCATTATATGAGGCGCTTTAAACACCTCCAATTGTGGTAGATGCTCAGCACATCGGATTAAAACATTTCATTGTCACTTTATTGATAGTTGTTTCAAGTATTTATTTTGGCATACTAAAAATATCAATTTGTGATATTATATTATTAATACAAAAACAATAAACAATATAATTACGATGTATATATGACAAATCTAGTAACCGCTATACCAACAACAAACATAGAAGATCTTCCAGATTTTGTCCTCGCACATATTCTTAGAATAACAGAACAAAGCACCTGCGCCCAAGTATCAAAACAATGGAGGAATATTCAGAGGAAAAATTTTCGCAGTCTATGGAATGAGTATAGACACAATCCGAAGATCCAAAGATTTATGCCAACAAGGGACTGTCCCGAAACAGGTGCTGACTGTAGCGAAATTTTGCGTCAAACAGTTGCGAAAGTCCGGAATTATTATAGAAAATTTTCAAACGTTCAGCCGGATCGATTTTTAAGAACAAACCTGATTGAAACGAGGGATTTAGAAGAATTGATATCCGAAGCTGATGATAAAAATTTAGTTACTTTTTGGAATCATTTGCCCACAGAAATTATCCAACAACTAGCGGATCTGACACCATATCCAGCAAATGCAACAAACAGTGAGATAGCTTCTGCAATAAGAAATGGCATAAGCAGTAATCGAGAGGCTATTCTAAAAGTTCTGAGTCATGTTACAAAACTATCACTAATATCTAAGAATCTTTCTGCTCTTCCCCCGGAGATCGAATTGTTTGTAAATTTGCAAGAGCTTGATCTCCGAAACAACCAGCTCACAACGATGCCCCCGGAAGTCAACCATCTCGTGAATTTGAGATGGATTGACCTCGACCGCAACCCGATTGACCTAGTCCCCTTCTTTAGCCAACCTTTGGATTGAGGTCTCCGTTTGCTTCTCTAGGCGTCTTTCCTTCTAGCGAACTGTGAACTTGATCCCCTGCGCGGGATGTTCAGATGATCAATTTTAGCAATCAAAAAATCTCGAGTCTGGGAAACACCTTTCAAAATGATTTTCTTCAAGGCTAATGTGCTATGAATTTGAATAACGGATTAGGTATTCCATTGAACAATCCGCCTTGATCCCCACAATGAATATTCCGGATAAGAGGATTTCGTATAGACTTTATCATTGTCAGGACTGCTGCGTGTTTGGTTGCACTGCTTGACTATTGCCAAATAACTATCAAAGGCTTCTTTAACCTCTGCCGGCCTCAGCCTTTCCTCTGACAGTATTTGCTTAATATCGTCGTGAATCACGACTCGTATCGGAACAGGACAAACGAGAGGACAACATTGATTGAAACTCACATCCGCTGACATAACAGACTCCGATTTATTCTCATATTTTTAATCTAATCTTAACGATAGAAATGTTCAACGATAAAAATTTCCATCCTTTTCTAAATTGGTGCTCTTGCAAATACAGCCCATTTTATCAGACGCTTTAATCACCCCCGACCGTGGTATTCGCTGATCTTCTTCCCCCACCTAAAAATGAAGCTCAGCACCTTAGATTGAAATATTTTCTTACCTTTATATCAATAATTACCTCAAAAAGATTGATTTATCGTGCAAAATTATTAAATTAGTGTTATTATATTATTAATAAATACACAGTAAACTATATAATTGCGCATTAAAATGACAAGCTCAGTAACTACTAATAAACCAATAACAAACATAGAAGCCCTTCCAAATGAGCTTCTCGCGCCGATTCTTAGAATGACAGAACAAAGCACCTGCGCTCGAGTATCAAGACATTGGCAGGATGTTCAAACGATCAATTTTAGCAGTCTATGTGATGAGTATAGACGAAATCCGGTGATTCGAAGATTTATGCCGACAACGGATCGCCCGGAAACCGGTATTGAGTGCAGCGAAATTTTGCGTCAAACAGTTGCGAATGTTCGTAGTTATTATAGAAAATTTTCAGGCGTTCAACCGGATGGGTTTTCAAAAACGGGTTTGATCGAAGCGAGAGATTTAGCTGAATTGATAACAGAAGCTGATGATAAAAATTTAGTGATATTATGGAATCATTTGCCCCCAGAAATTTTCCAACAACTAGCGATACTGACACCATATCCAGCAAATGCAACAAACGGTCAAATAGCAACCGCAATAAGAAATGGCATACAGACTAATCGAGAAGCTATCCTGGCAGTCCTGAGTCAGGTTACGGAACTATCGCTAGTCGATACGGGTCTCTCTGCTCTTCCTCCCGAGATTGGATTGTTTGGAAATTTGCAAGAGCTTGATCTCCGAAACAACCAGCTCACAACGATGCCCCCGGAAATCGGCCATCTCGTGAATTTGCAAGAGCTTGATCTCCGAAACAACCAGCTCACAACGATGCCCCCAGAAATCGGCCATCTCGTGAATTTGCAATCAATCCTCCTCGACAGAAACCAGATCACTTCACTGCCCCCGGAAATCGGCAATCTTGTGAATTTGAGATGGCTCAGCCTCTCTAAAAACCAGATCACTTCGCTACCCCCTGAAATCGGCCATCTCGTGAACTTGCAAGTGCTTATGCTCGCATTCAACAAACTCAGAACTCTGACAGAGGAAATCGGCCATCTCGTGAATTTGCAAGAGCTTTGGCTCCCATGCAACGAACTCAGGACCTTGCCCCGAGAAATCGGGAATCTTGTGAATTTGCAAGAGCTTTGGCTCGCATTTAACGAACTCAGGACCTTGCCTCGGGAGATCGGGATTCTTGTGAATTTGCAAGAGCTTGATCTCAGAGGAAACAGCCTCTTCACGGCTCCTCTAGCTCTCATTGCAAATTATCGTACACAAAACCCAGGATGCCATATTTATCTCGACTCTCACTCAGTGATCATTCCCGGCATTTTTACGCTTGCAATAGTTTCGCTAGCTTATTTTTTTGCTATTCATTTTCTAACAAGTCCACAATAAGCAGTATAATTAAACGATAATACAACAAACCCAGTAACTACTAAACCAACAACAACCATAGATGTCCTTTCTAATGAGCTTCTCGCACCGATTGTTCAGGCCGACAGCGGTATACCCCATTAAAAAAATGACCTCTACCGAGCTTCGTAGATCGTTAGCTCATTAACAAGCTCTTGCAAGCCCTCTTTTTGAGCCCTTATCAATAAAGCATGCTGAATTTTTCTCCGATTCGGAACGAAGTCGAGCAACAAATCAAGCCGCGAGCTGCCCTGATGATTTTGAGATAGGCGAAAAGCATCGATTAGAGCTTGACATCGTGCTTGAGTCGATATGTTAACGATAGCTAATAAGGATTGAAGGATACCCGTGGATCTACTCTCTAAAGCATTCTGAACAGCTTCTTGCCAGCTATCCGGTTTATGTTTAGGTCCTTCTGAGCAAGATCGGCGCGCGCCCGAAGGTCCATATCGATGGTCTGACTCAGGAATAGGTCCTTTTTCAATAATTCGAGAAACTAACTCAGTATCAAGCTGTTCGACAGCAAGATTTAGTGCCTGCCCCAAATAAATTGATGAAATCGAACCATGTTCTAATAGTTCTCGGGCAACCCTCAGCCGCACATCTTGCGGCGCAGATGACTCCCTTTCTTCTAAGATTAAGACCAGAGCATGGCCCAGATCATCAGGCTTGATTGAGCCGTGACTTAACATTTTTATTATGAGCTCATCTGATTTGACCAATCCGCTTACTAGGAGATGAGCTGCGCTATTTAACGCCTGCCCCAAGAAAACAGGTGGTATCGCTCCATGTTCAAAAAGGAGCAGGTTCGCGATCTTCAATCTCTCGTGATTTGATAGAACCGGTGATTCTAAAGCCGAAACCAATGCTTTTCCTATGCATTCATCAGGCAAGGGACCCATATGTAATAATTCTTGAATAATTTGGTAGCGATCTTTGCTCTGAAACATTTGATAAAGATCTCGCTTCGTTTCAGTTTGAATCACCCACAAAATGTGATCGCTGCGTTCCTTAGGACGATTAGCAATCGTTTCTTGAATTAAAGTTGCTAGTGCAAGATGCCTAAACGCGGCAGAATGATGAGACTTTACGGATGTGGCCATAGAAAAACCTTTTTTTAATTTTTGACAAAAATTTTACACAGCATTAATCAAGAGTCAACAAAAAATTTGGTTTTTTAGCATTGGTCTTAAAATTTATTCAGTCCAATGAAGAATGTTGCGAATGATCGACCAACGAGGCTCTTCAGTCTTGGGAAGCGATTTTCCCAAAATCCAAAAATTACTCTGTTCTTGATAAAATCCATCCAGAATCTTGATCTGCATCCAGTTGTTGATAAAACGCAGAAAATTCATGGCATCTATTTTCATTGGATAGCCTAGATAGCATTTGCCCAATTGTCCGCCAAAATCATCGACATAATAATTAGGATGATTGAAGCACCAGATAGATGCTGAGATGCGAGACCAGACCCATGCATTTGCTTTCTCCATTTCAATGCCCTTTTCATCTAACCCCGGATAGAGGGTGGCGTTGGGAAAGTTGGTTGAAATAATGTGTTGGAATGATCCAATCGCTCCAATCACTATCCCCTGTTGGTTAATCTCTTCCAGACTTTTAAATTGCGAGCGATCTTTTGTCGGAATAATGAGAACGAAATTTTGATCGGCATATGCATCAGAAAAGTTCATTTGAAAAATACGCTTCTCTGTCATGAGTAGACCGCCCACGGCAATATCGTACAAACCATCATTGAGTTGCTCTGCGAGATGATCGAGATCAATCGGAATGAACTCAAGCCGGCAATGCAAATCTTGCGCCAGTTGATATGCCATGGCGATATCAAATCCGACAAGTTCATTGGAAGCATTAAAATATGCATAAGGCATATTTCTCATAACGCAGCCCACTCTGATTACACCCGTGCGAAGAATTTGATCTAAGACATCTTGATCCTTTTGTCGCAATGAATCGGGGATAGTATCTTTAATTGAGTAAATTGTGGCGTTTACCGGGTTTTTGATCGCTTCTTTAATCGTTCGATTGAGGTAGAGATTGCGAAAGCTGTCTTTGAGATGAACAAAGGGAGCAATAGCCAAAACTACTGCTGTGGCGACTGTCAGCGAGGCGAAGAGCTTCAATAGCAATTTTTTCCAATTCATTTTTAACAAATGAAAATTGGCGAAAAGAACTAAAATTATGAAGGTTAAAACTCCTGCGACGCTGAGAAGAACCTGAAAGTTTGTGGTTACGGGCATCGTTTCGGTAAATAATTGCAGTGCATTGTCAGGAAAACGCAGCTCCTGGAATAAAAATGAGACGGCATTGACTGATGTAACGGCAGATCCTATCGATAGCGGAATGGTCAAAAATGAGAGGAGAAACGTTTCGAAACCGGTAAACGGATGACGATAATAAAATGAAGCAAACAGCAGAAAAAACAAAAGGAGGCAATTGCCGATTTGCGCAAATGAATATGAAATCGGCACAATGGTCTGCGCCGTGCTGCGAAAACTCGAATCGGCGTTCAATGAATATTTCTCTCCGACTTTTTTCATATAGTTGTTAATAAACGGGATTGCGATCGTCGGAATTCCCGTGACAAACGGGAGGAGGCAAACCATCCGAAATGCCTTTAACGCATCTCGAAAGCTCAAGGGAGTCAAGTTGGACAATATTAAGGGCAAAATCCAAAAAGTGATAAATAAGGTAATAATTACAAAGCCAATCAGATAAAAATCGATTTGCACCAATTGCGATATACGGATGGTCCCCATCCCTTCCGCAATATGAGCAAAAACCCCGATAGGAGAAACGATCGCCAGACCGGTCAAGATTTTTTCAATGACTTGATTGGTTCTTTCCACGGCGCTGATCAGCGGTTCTTTTTTTTCGATATGCATCAAAGTAATTCCCACGATGATGCCAAAAATGGCAATCGAAGGGACGATGTTATTGACGAAATCGTAAACCGGATTTTCCGGAATCAGATATGTAAGTATATTTCTGGCTAACGTTGCGTTTACCGAAATCGAGGCTCCTGATTGCAGAAGCGGAGCGGCCGTTGTCTGAGGAATGAGATAGGCAACTAAAAAAATCACAAAGAATATGAGTCCCCATAACAACATCCAAAAAGGCCAGCCTTTACGAAATAGTTGGTATGCTTTTCCAGGAGACAGAGATCCCAAGCCATGGATAATCGATAAGCAAATATAGGGAAGAACGACCATTTGCAACAGCATGACATAGATTGTGCTAATCGGCCGTAAAACGGATACCAACGGACCCAAGAAAAGGCCCGTCAAAATCCCCGCAATTACCGCAATCAGAACTTGATAGCCAAGATTGAGTCGCATGGGGTTTATTTTATCCAATGAAGCACATTTCGTATGATCGACCAGCGAGGCTCTATCACTTTGCTCGGAGCCTTTCCTAATATCCAATAATCGTTTTGATCTTTATAAAACTCATCTAATATCTTAAGCTGCATCCAGTTATTCATAAATCGCAGAAACCGGAATGCATCGCTTCTGACAGGATAGGCAACGTAGCATTTACCAAGGTTGCCTGCAAAATCGGCAACAGAGTAATCGGAATGACTCAGACACCAGACGGTAGCCGGAACTTGAGACCAAATCCAAGCGTCGACTTGATCCATTTCAAGACCTTTTTCAACATTTCCGGCAAACAGCTTGGCATTCGGAAAAGTCAGTTTCGCAGTGCTTTTAAATCCGCCGAAAGCACCGATGACCAAATCTTTATCATTTTGTAGATTTTCGAAATTTTGAAATCGGGAGCGATTCTTTTCCGGAACAACGAGAACATAATTTTGATCAGCATAAGTATCGGTAAAACTCATCTGCAAAATTCTGTCCTCGCTCATGACGACAGCGCTCATGACAATGTCGTAGATTCCCTCGTTGAGTTGATCTCCAAGATGATCTGCGTCGGCAGGAATCAATTCGAGCTTGCAATTCAAATCCTGAGCCAACTGATAAGCCATAGCAATATCAAACCCGACAAGCTCTTCAAAGCGATTGAGATATGCATAGGGACAAATTGGAATCGCATAACCGACGCGGAGCACGCCCGAGCTCAGAATTCGATCCATCACACTCCCCTGTTTTCGTGCCAATAAGTCGGGAATCGGTTCTCCGGGAAAATAAATTTGAGGTGTAATGGGATTGTCGATCACATCTGAAATTTTTCGATCGGCATAAAGAGTCCGGTAATTATCTTCAAGATGCAGATAGGGGGCGGCCAAAATCACAGCAAATGTGACAAAGCTAAGACTTCCAATCAATTGGAATAAGAACTTCTTCCACTTCACTTGCAATAATTGATAATTCGCGAAAAGCACCAAGAGGATGAATGTCAAAACGCTGGCGATGCTGAGCAGTATCTGGAAGTTCATAGTGAGTGGCATAGTCTGAGTAAATAAGTTCATCGTTTCGTCGGGGAATTTTAACTCATTGAATAAAAATGAGATGGCGTTGATGGATGTGGATGAAGATCCAACGGATAAGGGAATTGTCAAAAAAGAAAGAAGAGATTTTTCCGAACCGGTGAATGGATGGCGGTAATAGAAAGATGCAAACAGAATAAAAAATAAAAGCATGCCATTTCCGATTTGGGCAAATGAATAGGAAATCGGTAAAATTGTTTGCGAAATACTTCGAAATTCCGGTTTAGGGGTCAATTCAAGCCTCTCCCCTAGCTTTTTCAAGTACAAATTAATAAACGGGATGGCAATCGTTGGAATTCCGGTAAGAAACGGCAGGGTGCAAACATCTCGGATAGCTCGAACCGAATCGCGAAAACTCAAAGAAGTGCAACTGGACAATATGAGTGGTAAAACCCAAAATGTGAGAAATAAAGTGATCAATATAAAGCTGATAAGATAAAAACTGATTTTATTGAGATCGGTAAATGGAATAGTTCCCATTCCCACGGATATATGCGCAAAAACTCCGATGGGAGAAATAGCCGCCAATCCCTGAAGAATTTTTTCAATGATCTGATCGCCCCTTTCTACCAGACTGAGAAGCGGCTCCTTCTTTTCGATATGCATTAAAGCAACGCCGACGATTACCCCAAAAATCGCAATCGACGGGACGATATTATTGACAAAATCATAAATCGGATTTTCCGGGATCAAATAAGTGATAATATTTTTTGTTAACTCTTCTTTAAGTGAAAGCGATGTTCCCGATTGAACAAAGGTAACGGATATGGGCTTCGGAATGAAGTAACATACTAGAAAAATCACGAAAAACATGACTCCCCATAAAAGAACCCAAAAAGCCCATCCTTTTTTAATGAGTTGTTTGGCCATGGGGGGCGTCAAAGAACCCAGTCCATGAATGAGCGAAAGGGTGATATAAGGGAGCACGACCATCTGTAAGAGCATGGAGTAGATCGAACTGACAGGACCGAAGAAATTGGCCAAAGGACCTAAGAACAACCCTGTTAAAATTCCGGCGATAACTGCAATAAGAACCTGATAGCCAAGGCTAAGCCGCATTTTACCAATCGTTAAAATTCTCTTCTCGCACCTGGTCCAACATTTCCCTATCTTCTTCATCCAACATCGGCTCAGAAGAATCATTGTTCGATTTTTTGTCGGCGGGTTGATCTGTCGACGATTCTATCCGTTTTGGCTTACTGCACATAGAAAGCGGCTTTGAATTTGTTTTCAAAGGTTTTACGGGTGCTACGGGAGTCTTTTTAGGAGGTGACAAGGTCTTTTCAAGTTCAAGATTTTCTTGTTTCTTCACTTTTACCGGCTCTGTCGTTGCGGGAGTCTTTTTAGTAGGTGTCAAGGTCTTTTCAAGTTCAAGATTTTCTCGTTTCTCCTCTTTTGCCGGAGTTGACGTCGCTGGTAATTTTTTAGAGGGCATCAATGTCTTTTCAAGTTCAATATTTTCTCGTTCTTCTTCCTCTTTCGTTGGTGTTGCCGGCTCTAATTGAGGCTCTTTTGATTTTTGAACCAGCTGACTATAATATTGGCGTCCTACGCCGACGAAAACACCATCTTTAAAAACTAAAGGGGTTAAGCCGCGCGAAACAAGATGACACGGATCAAGAGCGTTCGATCTCGTGATATAAAACCAAATATCATAACAGCCCTCACCGGTTATGACCTGATCTTCGTTCGCAGGAGAGCGCATAATTTGATATACTTCGTTTTGTGTCATCCCAATTTCTAATTGACTGATCTTGTCGAGGTTATTGTGCGCAATTGATTT
>Ga0247841_10005597_pt1 | contig 20164 bp, 19 predicted proteins | sample LaCruzMarch2015__2_FD_192410 | JGI IMG/M metagenome (GOLD analysis project Ga0247841, IMG submission 192410) | Freshwater microbial communities from meromictic Lake La Cruz, Castile-La Mancha, Spain - LaCruzMarch2015_18m | ecosystem: Environmental > Aquatic > Freshwater > Lake | place: Spain... | reverse complement strand
TTCGTCGGCTGCGGCATAGAGCGAGCGGAGTTTTTCGGCATCAAATGCGAGTTTGCCCGAGCGGAAATCGTCAATCTCGGCATCGTAATAAACTTGGCTTTCGCCGGTTTCGGCAAGCACTTGGAATTCGTGGCTAAGGCTGCCGCCGATTTCTCCGGTTGAAGCATTAACCGCAATTGCGACTAAGCCGAGACGGTTGAAAATACGATGGTAGGTTTCATACATTTTTTCATATTCACGCATTGCATCTGCTTGGTCGACATGGAAGGAGTAGCCGTCTTTCATCAAGAATTCACGTCCCCGCATTACTCCGAAGCGTGGGCGGATTTCGTCACGGAATTTCCAGTTGATCTGATAAAGATTGAGTGGCAAAGATTTATAGCTTTTGACGTAAGAGCGAAAAACGTCGATTATCATTTCTTCGCAAGTCGGGCTGTAGAGTAATTCACGCTCGGCACGGTCGCAAAAACGCAGCATTTCTTTGCCGTAAGCATCGTAACGGCCGGATTCTTTCCAGAGTTCGGCAGGCTGCAAAATAGGCATGCGAAGCTGCACGCAACCGGCTTTGTTTAATTCGTCGGCAACGATATTCTCAACCTTTTGCAAGACTTTTAAACCCAGTGGTAACCAGCTGTAAATCCCTGCGGCCTGGAGTTTGATCATGCCGGAGCGTAACATCAAGCGATGCGACACGATTTGTGCCTCGGCAGGGGTTTCTTTGAGTAACGGCATGAAGTAACGGGAAATACGCATAGGTTTAATTTCAATTTTAGAGGTTGGGTTTTCAATTTACTTGTTGCCGATAGTTCGTCATAGCCCGAATGCGTTAGCATTATAGGGCTATCTCATGAGATTACCCTATAAATTTCTGATAAAATTTCGGGTAATGACGAAATCAATAAAAAGCTAGGAAACTATAGTCGATCGAATTCTTAAAAGCATCATAATTTTTGCGGCTCGGCAATTGATTAAAGCAAAAAACAGGGCAAAAAAAAGGAGCTGCAAGATGCAGCTCCCAAAGTATGAGATAGTAATTTTTAGTTGAAGCGGATACGCAACGAACATGCAGGAGATGCAAGACGAACGTTATAAGTATCTGCTACTGCGTTGGTTGCAGCTGTACCGGTTGCACAGTTAGCTGCAGTACCGGCAGTGGCAGTTACGGTATAAATAGTTCCGCTCACGGTTGGAGATACAATATTTGCAGCGGTAGAAAGCGGATTTATTGCATTCAAAGCAGTAACTGATCCGCTGAACGGCTTACCGTCATCAACTTTGGCATCAATATTTTGCCCTTCTTGCGGAGTCAAATTATTGGTACCTGCGGCATAAACACCGGTTGCAATCGTAATCTGGGTTGCAGAACCTAATCCGGCAATAAAGTAATAGTTAAATCCGTTGCTTGAAGCCACCGTGAACGAGTTTCCGCGTGCCAATTTTGCGGCAGGTATATAAGTCCCGGCTATGCTTTGCGAAGCCGAAGCACCAGTTGCTTTGACAAGATTAGTGCCGTAATTTCCGTCTGCCAATCCTGCATCGGTTAAATGCTTCCAAAATACTGCGGGTTCGCCGAGGAATGCAGAAGAACCGGCCGCACCGCCTTCGATTAAACCGTTTCCGTCACCGAAACCTGCGGTTCCACCGACTGTCGTAAGATCAAAAATTCCGTATTGTGCTGCAGTTGAGGCAACCAAGTCACCAGGAAGTCCACCGAATTTGCCTTGGAAAGTCCGCACCGAAGTGTTGTATTTTTCGATTTGGGTTATGGTTGCACGAACCTCGGCAGCTTTGATAAGATCTTGACCGACGAGAACACCCCCGACGATTAGTCCGATGATTACGAGTACGATCGAAAGTTCGATCAGGGTAAAACCGCTTTGTTTATTTCGGCTGTTTTGTGTGTTCATTGTTTGTCTCCTTGGTATTATATGTTTCTAAATTTTATTGGGTCTATTTACAGGAAAAGGGGAGGGGTTATACCCCCCCCCTATTTTTTAGGCTGTTTAGTTAAATTGAATTCTCAATGCACATCTAGGAGTTGTTGCAGTCAACTGATAGGTGTCCGGATCCGGAGTAGTGTTAACACATGTAGTAGTGTTTGCACCTGCGTTTGAAACCGGGTTTGGAGTTGCAAGGGTGGTTGCCGAAAGAGCTGCAGCTACGGTCGACATTGCTCGGATTGTTCCGGTTGCAGGGAATCCATCATCAATCTTTTTGTCGATGTTATTAGCTTCAACAGGGCTTAGACCTTCGCTGGTTGCAGCGGCATAAACTCCGTTAAGCACCAAAGTTGCTTGACCGATATTACCCAAAACATAATAATTGGTGCCGCCGGTCGAGCCTACGGTAAACGAGTTTGCACGTCCCATTTTTGCAGCAGGAATGAAGTTATTGAGAGTTGCAGAGGTTGTTGCAGCTACAGTATCACCAGCTGTAGTTGTTGCAAAGCCCATGCCGGTTCCGTAAGAACCGTCAACCATTCCTGCGACCGACAATTCGTTCCAGAATAACAAAGGCTCACCGGCAAGACCGATTACGCCGGCGGTAGTGGTTTCAATAATCCCGTTGCCGTCGCCGCCGGTTGCACCAGTAATGCTTTTAAGTCCATATTCAAGTGCGGTTGCATGGGTTAAATCACCTGGAAGTCCGCCGAATTTGCCTTGGAAAGTCCGCACCGAAGTGTTGTATTTTTCAACTTGAGTTATAGTTGCACGCACCTCGGCAGCTTTGATTAGATCTTGACCGACAAGAACACCGCCGACGATAAGCCCGATGATTACGAGTACGATCGAAAGTTCGATCAAGGTAAAACCGCTTTCGCTTTTGCGGGTTGTGTTGTTAATTTTCATATATTAGTCTCCTTGGTTGAATATAAATAAGTCAGTTAGGTAAGAAATCGTTGTTGATACTCAAAATACCAGCAAATGATTAACAAACAGTTAAAAATCTAACCCATTTTGACTAAAATTAGCTATAATTGTAACAAAATCATAATAAAATAATTCAATTTGATACAAATAATCTACAACCTGTGATTATTTTGTTACATTCTTGCTTGATTAAGATAAAAATTTCGGCTTTCTTGCACTCAGTATATTTGAAGAATCACCCAAAGGAAAATATCAATATGAGTTATCAATATATTTACGTAATGAAAGATCTCGGCAAGAGCTTTGTCGGCGGCAAAAAAGTTCTCGAGGGGATTTGGCTTTCATTTTTCCCCGGAGCAAAAATCGGGGTTATCGGTGCTAACGGTTCGGGTAAATCGACCTTGCTCAAAATTATGGCAGGGTTGGACAAGGATTTCACCGGTGAAGCTTGGGCTGCCGAGGGCGTAAAAATCGGTTATCTCGAGCAAGAGCCGCAACTTGATCCGACAAAAGACGTTTTTGCCAACGTCATGCTCGGGCTTGGCGAAAAGAAAGTGATTCTTGATCGTTTTAACGAAGTCAGCATGCGGCTCGGCGAAGAGATCGACGATGATGAAATGAATCGCCTCATCGAAGAGCAAGGCGAATTGCAGGAAAAGATCGAAGCTTGCGACGGTTGGGAGATTGAGCGTGAGGCAGAAATTGCTATGGACGCATTGCGTTGCCCTCCCGGTGATGCCGACGTGACTAAAATCTCGGGCGGTGAGCGGCGTCGGGTTGCACTTTGTAAATTATTGCTCGAAAAGCCCGATATGTTGCTACTCGACGAGCCGACCAACCATTTAGATGCCGAATCAATCGCCTGGCTGGAGAATTATCTCGAAAATTACCCCGGCACCGTGGTGATGATCACCCATGATCGATATTTCCTCGATAACGTCACCGGCTGGATTCTTGAATTGGATCGTGGCAAGGGTATGCCTTATGAAGGTAATTACACAAGATGGCTCGAGCAGAAACAAAAACGCCTCGAGCAGGAAGAAAAAGAAGAAAATTCACGCCAAAAACAACTTGCCAGAGAGTTGGAGTGGGTGCGGCAATCTCCCAAAGCCCGGCAGGCAAAAAGCAAAGCACGTTTGCAGTCATATGAAGAATTACTTGCAAAAACTAACGATAAACAGCCGGGAACTGCCCAAATTATTATTCCTGCCGGTGAGCGTCTCGGTGAGATCGTAATTGAAGCTGAAGGCTTAAACAAAGGCTTCGGTGAGCGTTTGCTGATCGAAGATCTTTCGTTTAAATTACCCAAAGGCGGAATCGTCGGAATTATCGGCCCTAACGGGGCAGGTAAAACCACTTTGTTCAAAATGGTTACGGGCTTGGAAAAAGCCGATAGCGGTAGCTTCAAAGTCGGCGAAACGGTCAAGCTCGGCTATATCGACCAGTCACGTGATTCGCTCGACGGCAATAAAAACGTCTGGGAAGAAATCTCGGGCGGTCATGAAGAAATTACTCTGGGCAAACAATCGGTGAAAAGCCGTGCATATTGCTCGTCGTTTAACTTCAAAGGCAGCGACCAGCAGAAAAAAGTCGGCACTCTTTCAGGCGGTGAACGTAATCGGGTGCATTTGGCAAAAATGCTCAAATCGGGTGCCAATGTTTTGTTGCTCGATGAACCGACCAACGATTTGGACGTCGAAACCTTGCGGGCTTTGGAAGAAGCACTTGTTGATTTTGCAGGTTGTGCTGTGGTTATCAGCCATGATCGCTGGTTCTTGGATCGTATCGCTACCCATATTCTTGCATTTGAAGGCGATAGCCATGTTGAATGGTTTGAAGGTAATTATCAAGATTACGAGGAAGATTATAAACGTCGCACCGGCGGTGATCTAACTCCGCATCGGATCAAGTTCAAACCGATTAGCAGATGATAGAGTTTTATGCGGATTTTGTTGCTATTATTGATCTTGCTAAGTCCTCCCGCTTTTGCCGAGGAAGATAAAGACGATACAAAATTGCCGGTGCCGAGATTTGTCTCGCTGCGTTCCGAAGAGGTTAATATGCGAGTCGGGCCAGGGACTCGCTATAGCATCGTTTGGGTATATAGGAAGGAAAGCCTGCCGGTAGAGATAATCCAAGAGTTTGACGGGTGGCGGGAAATCCGTGATGGCGAAGGTACTATAGGCTGGGTCAATAAGCAGATGCTTCAAGGTAAACGCACTGCGGTAGTTAAAGCAACGATTGCGGTGCTTAGAAAAGCCCCCGAAGCACATGCAAAACCTGTTTTACGTGCCGAAGCCGGGGTTATCGGCAAATTGCTCGAATGCGATATCGATTGGTGTAAAATGCAAATCGACGGACGCAAGGGCTGGATAAATAAATCCGCAATTTGGGGAGCTTATAAGAAAGAGAAGTTTTAGTATAAGTTTTTTATGTACAAATAAAAACAATATGCTATAGAGGCTGTCTTCTTAGTCGGGGCGTAGCGCAGCCTGGTAGCGCATCTGGTTTGGGACCAGAGGGTCGTAAGTTCGAATCTTACCGCCCCGACCATTTTTCTAGTAGTTTACTAGTACAATAATTGCTCTCTAATATTATGCTGTATACAAGTTGCCTTGAGTGTGTTGGCAAGCAGGCAGGCGATTGTCATCGGGCCTACGCCGCCCGGAACCGGGGTAATTGCTCTTGCACGTTGATTGGCTTCGGCGAAAGCAACGTCACCGACTAATTTAGATGTTCCGTCGGTTAGGACAATCCTGTTGATCCCGACATCGATTACTACGGCATCATTTTTAATCCATTCGCCTCTTACCAGTTCGGGAATGCCGGTTGCCGCAACTACGATATCAGCTTGTCTGGTGAGTTCGGCAATGTTTTTGGTTTTGGAATGGGCTATGGTCACGGTGCAGTTTTCACGCAGTAATAATTGCACCATCGGTTTGCCGACTATGTTTGAGCGTCCGATTACGATTGCGTTTTTGCCGGCTAAATTACCGAGTACGGTTTTTAGCAACATAATACAGCCGAGCGGAGTGCAGGGAACCATTCCGTCTTGTCCGGTTGCAAGTCTGCCGGCATTGACGACGTGGAAGCCGTCAACATCTTTGTCGGGGTTGATTGCATTGATTACGGCAGCTTCGTCGATATGTTTAGGTAGTGGCAATTGAACCAAAATACCGTTTACGTTTTTGTCTTCGCCGAGTTCGCTTACTTTGGCGATAAGTTCGGCTTGGCTTACGGTTTCAGGCATGCGGATATCGATTGCATTCATGCCGATTTCTTTGCAGGTTCTTTCTTTATTGCTGACGTAAATTTCACTTGCCGGATCGCTGCCGACGAGAATTACCGCCAATGTCGGAGTTAGCGAATATTTAGCTTTGATATTTGCGGCTTCTTCTTTGACTTTGTTGCGTAACTCGGCTGCAATTGCTTTGCCGTCTATTATAATTGTCATTATTTGACTCCTTTGGTGGTAGAATATTCAAAATGTAGAACTTCGTTCGGATATATAAAATTACGGGCTGCGTGACATGCGGTTGCTGCTTCGGCGAATCCGCTTAAGATTAGTTTAAGTTTGCCCGGATAATTTGCAATATCGCCGATAGCAAAAATTCCTTGTGTGTCGGTTGAGCAGGTGGTGCTATCGACTATGATATGATTTTCGTTTAAAGCAAGATTCCAATTTGCAATCGGTCCTAATTCCATTGAAAGTCCGAAGAATGGGAGTAAAATATCTGCTTGCAACTCACGTTTTTCACCGTCGAGAGTTTCAACGATTACTTGTTCGAGTTTGCCGCCTTTGCCTTGAAGCCCTGCCAATTGATAGGGAATTACAAGCTCGACATTACCGTTTTTGCTCAATTCTTCGAGCTTGCTTGCACTCTCGGGCAGGCAGCGGAATTTGGGACGACGATGGACGACATAAATTTTTTCGGCAAGTTCGGCAAGCGAGATTGCCCAGTCAACCGCAGAATCGCCGCCTCCTGCGATTACAACTTTTTTGCCTCTAAAATCCTCACGTTTATTGACCAAATAAAATACGCTTTTGCCTTCATATTGTTCGAGATCTACAAGCGGCGGACGGTTAGGGCCGAAAGCTCCGCAGCCCGCAGCAATAATTATGGCTTTGCAGGTTATTTTGGTGTTCTTTGAGGTTATAACGCTAAATCCGCTGCTGCCGTCGCCGGTGATTTGCTCGACTCGTTCGCCTAAATGATACTCAGGTGCAAACGGTGCGACTTGTTGCTTTAGTTTTTCAACTAAATCGATTGCGTCGATGCTTGGATAAGCGGGAATATCGTAAATCGGTTTTTCCGGATAAAGTGCAGCACATTGTCCGCCGATTGCATCTAATGCATCGACGACGTGACATTTCATGCCGAGCATTCCGGCTTGAAATATTGCGAATAATCCTACCGGTCCTGCTCCGATAATTACGATGTCGGTATTGTGAATCGATTGCGTCATTTTTATTTATGTCCTATAGAAGGCTGTCTGTATTGCATATTATTACTAAATATTCTAGAAAAATTCCAAAAACAAACATTAAATTTTATCTTAAGATGCAAAAACCTACTATAATATTGGTGCGAACCCAAATGCCGGAGAATATCGGTGCAGCAGCTCGGGCGATGATGAATTTCGGCTTGAGTGCTTTGCGGCTCGTCAGTCCTCGTGAGCAATTTCCCGATCAAAGGGCTTATGATCTCGCAGGGCATGCAAGCGAGATTCTCGATAATACAAAAGTTTTCGCAAATGTCGCAGATGCAGTTGCCGATATGCAGGTTCTTTATGCAACCACTGCACGTAGGCGTGATTTGCAAAAGTCCGAATATACTCCGCTTAAAGCAGCACAAGCAATTGCCGAGCAGGGCTTAAAAACCGCTATTTTGTTCGGCCCCGAACGCACCGGTTTAGAAAATGAAGATTTAAAACTTGTCGATGCGATTATAACGATCCCTACCGCAGGAGGCTTGGCATCGCTTAATATTGCCCAGTCTGTAGTGGTTATTGCATATCAGTTATTTGATCTTTCATTAAAAGCAGATGCAACCTTGGATTCTTCGGCAAGCGAGCCGGCAAATAAAAGCGAGTTGCAAGGATTGTTTGATCATTTGGAAAGAAAATTAGACGAAGTTAATTTCTGGAAAGTGCCGACCAAAAAAGCTAAAATGTGGCAGAACTTGCAGAGTATTTTTGCACGAAGCAAGCTTAGCGAGCAGGAAGTTCGTAGTTTGCATGGCGTAATTGCGACAATAAATTTGCCTAATTAGAATAAATTATTTAGGTTCTGTTGAGATTCTGCTATAGCTTGCTGCAAACGCCGATTTTCTCCGCTTCGCTCCTGCCGTACTTATTTGTACGCTGCGTTGCGATGCTCGAAAATTCGACGTTTTCGCTTACGCTCTAACAAAATCTCAACAGAACCTAATCTCTTCTGTAAATTCCTAAGGTTTATTATGAAAATTGCTATTAAATATTGTGCTGCTTTGTTTTTCTTGCTTTTTGCAGCTTCGTGCACCGATATTATACAGGTGCAAAAAGATTATATTGCAGATCGTGACGAATGTCGTTCGCAAAGCTCGGGTTCTTTAAATATGTATTCTATTGCAGGTGCATCGGCTTTGAGTGAAAAAGAAAAGACAGCGACTCAAGACGAAGTCTTTTGCGAATGTATGAAAAAACGTGACTGGAGGGTCGGTGAATGGGCAAGGCAAGGTGTTTGCCGCAAGCCGGCGCCTAAATCGGATTTTCCTCCGCAAGTGCAGCAGCCAGTGCCGCCTCCATATCCTTCCGCCCCGACTATCGTAGTGGTGCAGCCGCCGCAAGCGGTTATTCAGGGGAATTCTCCGGCTCAATATCAACCTCAAGCAAGGTGATTTTATGAATATATTGTCGGATTTATATAGAACGATATTGGCAAGAAAAGGCGGTGATGTAGATAATTCTTATGTTGCGAACCTGTTTGTTCGAGGCAATAAAAAAATTGCCCAGAAAGTCGGCGAAGAAGCCACCGAAACCGTGATTGCCGCTATTACCAAAGACAAACAAGAATTGATTTGCGAAAGTGCGGATTTATTGTTTCATTTGCTAATTCTTTGGGCAGAAAACGGAGTTTTGCCGAGCGATGTTGAGGCCGAGCTTTTAAGACGTGAAGGTGTTTCGGGTATTGCAGAAAAAGCCGCTCGCAAATCTTAATGTGCTGCAAAAATAACACACGGCACAAAAAACCTCGTTTGTTCATAAGAAACGCTTGACCGGATTTTTGCTTGGTTTAGTTTTGGGTTAAAATAACTCAGAATTTTATCGGAAATAATCATGAAAAATCTCAAAATTACCGCACGCTTTAGCCTTAGCATAATGTTTTTTGTTATTCCGCTCAGCTTGCTGCTTTATTTTTATACCGGTGAGATCACCAAGCAGATTGATTTTGCAACTCAAGAAAAAGCCGGCAATGCCTATTTGCGTCCTTTGGTGCGTTTGCTTTCCGATGTTAATATTCATCAAATCAAAGCTTGGAAATTAAATTCCGGCGACAAAAATGTCGAGAAAGAATTGAATGAATTATCCGATAAAATTGACGATGAAGTTGCGGCACTTGATGCCGTGCAGGCAAAATACGGTGAAGTATTAAAATTTACTCCCGAAGGCTTAAAAAGTCGCAAACGTGAGCAATTTACTATCCAAGCACTTAAAGAAAAATTAAATGCAATCAAAAAAAGTAGCAAAGTTTCTGACGATGCCGCTTTGTATCAATCTGCTATTGACGACCTCAAAGGAATGATCGCCCATGCCGGCGATATGTCGAATCTTATTTTGGATCCCGATCTCGACAGTTATTACACTATGGACGCAACCGTTGTCGGTCTTGTCAATGGCATCGGACGCTATGTCCAGGTGACTGCTACGGTTTTGCCGCTTTTGCACACGGGTAATTTTAGCGACAAACAAAAAGCTGCTCTGGCAACCTTTGCTGCGATGATTGCGGAGTCCGATGTCGGTCGGGTTGCAGGCGATATCGATACTGCTTTTAATGAAGACCCTAATTTTTATGGTGTTAGCCCTACTTTTAAATCGTCGCTACAACCTAAGCTTGACGCTTACAAAGATTCTGCCGATGTTTATAAATCGGCAATTTTAGGCTTTAACGATAAAGTTTCGGCAGAAAAAGTCGCTGAGTTTTTAAAACAATCCGAAGATGTTTCTTTGGCAACAATCGCTCTTTGGGATTCGGCAACCGACGAGCTTGATGTTTTGCTCGATAAAAGAATTGCAAGCTTCTCCAAAGACCGCATGATGACTTTGATCGAGGCAATGGCTGCAGTGATAGTTGCGTTTGCAATATTTTTCTATGTTGTGTCTGGGATTAAGAATCCTTTGCATAAAGTGCAAAAAGCAATGACTGATATTGCAGGCGGCAATTTAGATTGTGACGTTCCTTGTCAAGATTTGCATGATGAAATCGGCGATATGGCAAAAACCTTAAATATGTTTAAAGAAAATGCAATTCGCCAAAGAACTCTTGAAGAAGAACAACGTAAAGAGCAGGATAAAAAGTTACAGCGTCAGCAAAAAATCGACGATTTAATTACATCTTTCCGTGGCGAAGTTACCGGCGGAGTTGCAGGATTGGTCGAGGCAATGGTTTCGGTCGGGCATTCGGGAGAAAGCTTGCTTGATGCGGCAAATCAGACCACTGCAAAAACCGAAATAGTTTCCGGGGCAACCGGAGAGGTTTCGGCAAATGTTTCGGCGGTTGCTTCGGCTTCGCGCCAGTTATCCGCTGCTATCAATGAAATATCGAGCCAGATTTTGCGTTCAAGCGAAATAACCCGTGATGCGGTGGCAAAAACCCAAGTTGCCGATTCTATCGTTCAGGAATTGAGCCGCTCGGCAAATAAAATCGGTGAGATCATCGAGTTGATTAGCGATATTGCCGGTCAAATCAATTTGCTTGCTCTTAATGCAAGCATTGAATCCGCTCGTGCAGGTGAGGCAGGAAAGGGCTTTGCCGTGGTTGCTTCCGAGGTTAAGAATCTTGCCGGTCAAACCGGGAAAGCCACCGAATCGATCATTATTCAAATCAAAGAAGTGCAGAACGTTACCGAAAATGTGGTTCGTGCGTTGGGTGAAATTCATTCGACTATCGGTAATGTCGACGGTATTTCTTCGACCATTGCAGCTGCAGTTGAAGAGCAGGGTGCTGCCACTCGGGATATTGCACAAAATATCAATAATGCCGCTGATTTGATTCGCAATGTTTCAAGCAATGTCGAGGGAGTTGCTGTGGTCGCATCGCACACCGGAGATAATGCGGATAATGTTTTGAAATCGGTTGAAGTGGTTAACCAAAAAATAAAATATCTGCAGCAAGAAATTGCAAACTTCCTTGCCGATATTGCTAAGGCGTAATTTTTGTAAAAAACTAAATATAGTGGTGGAAACTAATATTATTTCGGTATATATGGTATTGTATATTTAATATCAAAAGTTGCATAAAGGGTGGCGAATTATGGCAATAAATCTTCAAGGTGGCGGCAAACCTGAATCTTTGCGTCCTACTATTACCGTAATCGGTGTCGGCGGAGCCGGCGGTAATGCGGTCAATAATATGATCAATGCCAATCTTGAAGGGGTTAATTTCGTAGTTGCCAATACTGATGCCCAAGCTTTAGAAAACTCGCTTACCGAGAGAAGAATTCAGCTCGGTTCAAGTATCACCAGAGGTCTCGGTGCCGGTGCTAATCCCGATGTAGGTTGTATGGCTGCCGAAGAAGCAATGGAAGAAATTTCCAGCTACATCGACGGTAGTAACATGGTGTTTATTACCGCAGGTATGGGCGGTGGAACCGGAACCGGTGCAGCACCCGTAATTGCAAGACTTGCCAAAGAACGGGGAATTCTTACCGTCGGCGTGGTTACCAAGCCTTTCCAATTTGAAGGCAATCACCGTATGCGTCTTGCCGAGCAAGGCTTGCGTGAGTTGCAACAATTTGTTGATACTTTGATCGTGATTCCCAATCAAAATCTTTTCCGGATTGCCAATGAAAAAACTACTTTTGCCGACGCTTTCCGCTTGGCAGACGAAGTTTTGCATTCCGGCGTTCGCGGCGTTACCGATTTGATGATTATGCCTGGTTTAATCAATCTTGATTTTGCCGATATTCGCACCGTAATGGGGGAGATGGGTAAGGCGATGATGGGAACCGGTGAAGCCGAAGGTGCAAAACGTGCGGTTGAGGCTGCCGAAGCTGCAATATCCAATCCGTTACTTGACGATGTTTCTATGAAGGGTGCCAGAGGCGTTCTCATCAACATTACCGGCGGTTACGACATGACCTTGTTTGAGGCCGACGAAGCTGCAACTCGGATTCGTGAAGAAGTCGACCCTGAGGCGAATATTATTTTCGGTGCAACATTTAATGCCTCTTTGGAAGGCAAAATGCGGGTTTCCGTGGTTGCAACCGGTATCGACATGGGTGCGTCAGTTGAGCAAAGACCGCAGGCAAATGAAAATAATCGGGTTTACGGCGGCAAATTGGGCTTTAATTCTTTGCGTCAATCCGAACCGTTTAAGTCGCCGCTTGCAAATTCGCAAGCAACACGAAATAATGAAATCAAACCAAATTCACCGCAAGTGCAATCGGTTAATTCTGGTTTGCGTGCAAGTTTTGCTCCTAAAAAACCTGCTGCACCGCAACAGCCGACATTTAATTCTGCTCCGCCTGCCCAACAATTTTCTGCCCATGTAAGTAAAGATTCTTTGCTTGCTGCTAAGAAATCTTTGGTTGCTTTCGCAAGAACCCGTAATACTTTTATCGGTGCAATCGAGCGTGAAGAAGAGCCGCAAAAACAATTAACTTTGCCGATTACGCAGCAACGTGATGTCGGTTTTGTAAGCCCTGCTCCTGCACAACCTTTGCAACGTAGTCTATTTAATACTCAAGATAAAAATGACTTTGTCGATGCTACGAAAGCTTTAACTCCTCAAATGTCGCAAAAAAGCCGCAATCTCGCAGGAAACCCTGCAAATTCTACTAAAAAAGAGCAAGAAGCTCCCGGCAATGCGATGAGCTTTTTTCAGAAAATGGCAGGAGTCGGCAAAGCCTTGGCAACTAAATCTGAAAATAGCGAACGCAATGTTCAAGTTGTCGATAGAACCAAAGTCGGTGTAGTTGAGATGGCTTCCGGCGGCAGCAATAAAAAACAAGATGAAAGCGATTATCTTGAAATTCCTGCATTTTTGAGAAGACAAGCCAACTAATGTTGGGCTTATATAAATATTGCAACTAAAAATTTGCAATATTTATATGAAAATTATCTCCCGAAAGGAGTGATTTTCCGCTGCGTTAGCAAAGCGTAACAGCATTTCAAGAGTTGCATTCTTGAAATGTAAGAGGTTATTAGATGTCTTTTTATACAAAATTTGTAAAATACGCAAAAATACTGATAGCAATATCGGTATTTTTGTTGTTTTGCCTGATATTTTTATATCCGCTGATTAAAAAAGATACCGTGGTTAGAATTGCACTTACTAGTGTTGAAAAAGGTGCAGTCGAGCCGACAAAAATGTCTAATCCAAACTTTCATGGTTTTGATGCGAGTAATCAGCCTTATAATGTCACCGCAAAGACTGCTACTCAGATTGATGAAAACAATGTTGTCCTTGAGTCGCTCAACGGCGATATTGCTTTAAAAGGCGGCAAATGGTTAAGCGTAACCGCACTAACCGGGAAACTTAAAGTCAAAGAGCATTTATTGGATTTGAGCGGCTCGGTCGATATATTTAACGATGACGGCTATGAAATGCGAACCGAGCTTTTAAATGTTGATATTTCGGCAAAAATTGCAACCACCGATTTAGAGATTAAAGGGCAAGGGCCGCTCGGGACCATACGTTCGCAGGGGGCAATTTTTAACGGCGTGACTAAAGTTTCCAAGTTTAGTGACAAGGTTTTTGTAACTATTTATTTGCCGCATAAAGAGCCTGATCAGGTTAAACCGCCTCAAACAAAAAACAAAAAATCTCAACCTAAGCTTAAGGCTTCTCCAAAATAGTGGCAATCCCCTGACCGCCGCCGATGCACATAGTTGCAAGTGCATATTTTGCATTATGTTTGGCAAGAAGGCTTGCCGCTTTGCCGGTGATTCTTGCTCCCGATGCTCCGAGTGGGTGACCGAGTGCAATTGCTCCGCCTTCAAGATTTAGCTTTTCGCTTGGAATTTGCAGTTCACGCAGGCAGGCTAGCGATTGGGCGGCAAATGCCTCGTTGAGTTCAAAAATATCAATGTCGCTTAAGCTAAGCCCGGCTCTTGCAAGTGCTTTTTCTGTTGCGGCAACCGGCCCGATTCCCATAATTTGTGGTGGCACGCCTGCAACCGATATAGACTTTATTACGGCAAGTTTGGGTAGTCCATGTTTGTCGGCATAAGCTTCCGAACAGACTATAACCGCTGCTGCTCCGTCGGTAAGCGGTGATGCGGTTGCGGCAGTAACGCTGCCGTTTAATGCAAATGCCGGGGTTAAGGTCGCCATTTTATCCAAGCTGGAATCGGCTCTGATGCAACCGTCTTTTTCTACTTTTCCGACTTTGCTTGTTATAGTGGTAATCTCGTCGCTAAAATCTGCCGCCGCTGCTTTTGCTTGGCTTGCTAGGGCAAATTCTTCCTGTTCTTTGCGTGATATATTATATTTAACCGCTAATGCTTCTGCGGTTTTTCCCATTGAGTCGAATGCTGCCGGGAAAGATGCGTAAAGTCCGGGATTCGGTGCCGGGTTAAAGCCACCCATAGGGATTCGGCTCATTGATTCAACGCCGCCACAGATGAATAATTCGCCTGCTCCCATCGCAATTTTGCCTGCTGCAATATGGATTGCTTCCATAGATGAGCCACAGAAACGGTTGAGCGTAACTCCGCCGGTGGATTGGTTAAGTCCTGCAAGAAAAACCGTCATGCGTGCGATATTAAAGCCCTGCTCAGCTTCGGGGAATGCACAGCCGACGAGCAGATCTTCAATATCTTCAATACGGATAGAATATTTTGCAATGAGGGATTTTATGACGCTTGCGAGCAAATCGTCGGGACGCACCCGAGCCAATTCACCTTTATTTGCCAAAGTAAACGGTGAGCGTGAAAACCCACAAATAACCGGACGAGTCATAAAACCCTCATATTGATATATTATTATTTTAATCTATTGTGTATAGAAGTACATATATTAACTTAAACATAGCATAAAATTGCTTTTTTTGCTATCCAATTTTGTCGAATCGAGAAAATCATGCTCCAATTTTTATCACCTATTGAAGAAATTATCGAAGATGCCAAAGCCGGCAAAATGTTCATTTTGATTGACGATGAAGATCGTGAAAATGAGGGCGATTTTGTAATTCCTGCCCAAACTGCCGATGCTGAGGCAATCAATTTTATGGCAAAATACGGACGGGGTTTAATTTGCCTTTCGTTGACAAAACAACGGGTTAATGAGCTTGGTCTGGGTTTGATGTCGCAAAATAACGGCACTCGCCACCAAACTGCATTTACGGTTTCGATCGAGGCGGCAGAAGGCGTAACCACGGGGATTTCCGCAGCCGATCGGGCAAAAACAATTGCGGTGGCGATCGATCCGCAAACCACAAAAAGCGATATTGTCACGCCCGGACATGTATTCCCCTTGGTGGCACGTGACGGCGGCGTTTTAGTGCGGGCAGGGCATACCGAAGCGGCGGTTGATATTGCAAGACTTGCCGGCTTGAACCCTGCAGGCGTGATTTGCGAAATTATGAATGATGACGGCACTATGGCACGTTTACCCGATCTAATTGAAGTTGCCAAAAAGCATAATCTTAAAATTGCGACGATTGCTTCTTTGATCGAATATCGTAGACGCAGCGAAAAACTTGTCGAATGTGTTGGCACAACCGAGTTTCACAGCAATTACGGCGGTGATTTCGATATGCGGGTTTATCTCAATAAAATCGAATATGCCGAGCATGTCGTCTTGATAAAAGGTAAAATTTCGCCCGCTAAGCCGACCTTTGTCCGCATGCATGCACTCGATATTTTACATGATGTATTGGGAGATGCGGAAGATAAAAACGCCACCGATTTGCATAAAGCGATGCAAAAAATCGCCGAGCTGGAAAGCGGCGTAATCGTGCTGTTGCGTGAACCCGTACGCTCGGCATTGTCGGAGAAAATCGAACAACGTAACGGTAAACGCCCGGAGCAAAAATCCAACCTCCGCAATTACGGTATCGGTGCGCAAATATTGCTTGATTTGGGCGTTCGTGAAATGATTTTACTTTCCAACTCTCGCCGCCCCGTCGTCGGTCTTGAAGGTTACGGACTGACGATCAAAGGCTACGAGACTATTTAATTATTTCTTTATGCCGGGTGTAGTTTCTTCAACTAGATTAGCTTCGCTTTCAATCTCAAGGTCGACTTGATCGCTAAGTCCGGGCAGATAGGCATTGACCCCGAAATCCGAGCGTTTAAGCGTAGCGGTTGCAGTAAAACCGGCGGTTTGTTTTTGGAAAAAGTTTTTGCCGAGTTTATTGAGTTTAACTTGCAAATCTAGAGGTTTTGCGATTCCGTGCAAAGTCAAAATCCCGTGAACTACGGCAGTATTATTCTCGCCGAGATCGATTTTATCGCTGACAAAAGTCGCAGTGGGGAATTTTTCTGCATCGAGAAATTCTTTGCCTTTGATATTTTCGTCAAGCTTGGCAATCCCACTATTTACGTCTGCAATCGGAATCGTAACGCTTAATTTGCTTGCTGCCGGGTTTTTCTCATCTAGGGTTAAAACTCCGTCGATATTCATGAATTTGCCCGAAGGATTGGAAAATCCGAAATGGTTAATCTTCCAAACCACTGCGGTATGCATAGGGTCGAGGCGATAAGTTTCAGCTGCAAACACCGCATTATTTACGCATAATATAGCAGCCGTGGTTAAGAGCAATTTGCTTAGTTTGTTTTTTAACATTTTTAGTCCTTTCAAAATTATGCCGAGAGTTTAGCAACTTGGTTCTCGGCTTTCAATAATGCCTCGGCAATTTTTTCTTCACCCATAGCCACCCCTTCGATTGTTATGGCCTCAACATCGCTAATCCCGATGAAGCTTAAAACCGCACGCAGATAAGGTTCTTGATAATCCATAACTTTATAAGCACCTTCGCTATAAATTCCGCCTCTGCTAACTACGATTATTGCTTTTTTGCCTTTGACTAAACCTTCGGGGCCGGCTGCTCCGTATTTAAAAGTTTTTCCTGCACGCAAAACATGATCGACCCAGGCTTTGAGAACCGAAGGAATGCCAAAATTATACATCGGAGCTTCGATAAGAATTACGTCGCTTGCAAAAAGCTCGTCAACTACTTGATTCGAAAGGGCTAGTTCAGGCTTGGAATCGTCGCCGGAAAACATTGCGGCAAGCATCTCGGGGCTGATATGCGGTAGCGGATTTCTTGCTAAATCACGCTCTATAATCTCGGCATTCGGATAAATTTGCCCGAGTTTTTCAAGTGTAACTTTGCCGATTTTTCTTGTAAATGAAGCGGTTAAATTGCTGCTCGAAGCGATGTGAAGGATTTTAGTCATAAATAAAGTTCCTTTTTTCGACGGTTTAAGTTATTATAAGTAACGAGGTCTAATATAGTAACCGCAAAAAATAATGCAAGAAGGCACTATTATGTCCACAAGTAACAAAAAAGTTCCCTCCGCAATGCCGCCGATTACCGAGCAAGCATCGCAATGCTGTGCTTCGATCCGTGAGATATTAAGCTTGGTCGGTGATAAATGGAGCGTTCTGATAATCGTGATTTTGAGCGAAAGATCTTTGCGATTTAACGAATTGCGGAGAAAAATCGACGGAATTTCGCAACGAATGCTTACTCGAACTTTGCGGGAACTCGAGCGTAACGGGCTGCTAACCCGTACAGTAACTCCGAGCAAACCGCCGAGCGTTGCATATGAATTGACCGCTTTGGGCAAAAGCCTACTTGAGCCGGTGCAGGCTTTGATCGGTTGGACGCTGGAAAACTACCCGACAATTTCACAAGCTCGGGGTGAATTTGATGATAGATAAGCCTATTTTTATCCCACCATTCACCAATCACCCTACTTCAGAGAAGCCTGCGAATTTTTTATGCTCGCCTTCATTTTCATAATCGGTGAGGGCAATCGGATATTCTCCGGTGAAGCAGGCATCGCAAAATTGCGGTGCATCTGAGTTGCGTTTTGCTTCGCCCATTGCCCGGTAAAGTCCGTCGATTGAGATGAAAGCAAGGCTATCAACCCCGATGATTTCTGCCATTTTCTCAACATCGTTTTGGGCGGCAAGTAATTGTGAGCGTTCGGGAGTATCGACTCCGTAATAGCAAGAATGGGTGGTTGGAGGGCTGGCAATTCGCATATGGACTTCAGTTGCCCCGGCGTCACGCACCATATTAACGATTTTGCGTGATGTGGTGCCACGCACGATGCTGTCATCGACAAGAATTACTTTTTTGCCTTTGAGGATTGCTTGGTTGGCATTATGTTTGAGTTTTACGCCGAGATGCCGCACTTGGTCGCTCGGTTCAATGAAAGTTCTTCCGACATAATGATTGCGGATAATTCCGAGTTCAAACGGAATGCCCGAAGCCATAGCATAGCCGATGCTGGCAGGCACGCCGGAATCGGGAACCGGGACGACTAAATCCGCATTCACCGGTTTTTCTTTTGCAAGTTCAGAGCCGATATGTTTGCGTACATTATAAACATTGCGTGATTCAAGCGAGCTATCGGGGCGGGCAAAATAGATATATTCAAAAATGCAGAATCTCGGTTTTTGAGCTGCAAAAGGTCTTACGCTGCGAGTGCCGTTATGATCGATGATTATAATTTCACCCGGTTCGATGTCACGCACGAAATCCGCACCGATAATATCCAAAGCACAAGTTTCCGATGCCAGCACGAATGCACCGTCGAGTTTGCCGAGAACCAGCGGACGCACACCGAGCGGATCACGCACGCCGATGATCAAATTATCGCTCAAACAAACCAGCGAATACGCTCCTTCAACTTGTTTTAGGGCGTCGATTAAGCGTTCTTCAACCGAATTGGCAAGGCTTAATGCCATTAAATGAATGATAACTTCGGTGTCGGAAGTGGCTTGGAAGATGCTGCCCCTGCCGATCAATTTACGACGCAATGCCACCGCATTGGTCAAGTTGCCGTTATGGGCAATTGCCAAACCGCCGAAGCTGAATTCGGCAAAAAGCGGCTGCACGTTGCGTAGCAATGTCTCGCCCGTGGTCGAATAACGTGTATGCCCGATTGCGATATTGCCTTTGAGCTTGTCGATTATCGAAGCCGAGCTGAAATTGTCGCTGATCAAGCCCAATGCACGGTGGGTATAAAATTGTTTGCCGTCAAAGCTTACAATGCCTGCCGCTTCTTGTCCCCTATGCTGCAAAGCATGCAAGCCCAGTGCAGTGCAGGCGGCTGCATTTTCGCTTTCGAATATTCCGAATACGCCGCATTCTTCGTGCAAATTATCGTCTTGAAAGTTCATCATCTTAAATTTCCGATATCTTAAATTTTTGATAGTTTTTGTTGAGTTATAAAATCATTGGTTACTAATATATCTTTGACTTAAAGAGTTGCAACTCTTTAAGTTGATCTCGCTTGGCTATCGCAGCGTAAAATCGCTCCTTTCGGGAGACGATTTTTATACACCCCAATCGATGGAAATCGATTGGGGTATAGACTTGCATAAATACATTTTTTTTGCTAGAGTCAAATTTCTTGTAAAATTACATCTTCAAAGAACGAGTCCATGGAAGAATATCTGACTTTAGTTAAAAAGCTGGAAATGCTTAATATCCGACATCAAGAGCTTGATGCTACGATTGATAAGCTAAATGAAGATAAATTTAAAGATGAATTTCAGTTGCATCGTTTAAAAAAAGAAAAGCTTATGCTGCGTGATGAAATGAGCAAGCTTCAAGATGCGATCTACCCCGACATTATAGCTTAAACTTGTTTATATACTTCTTTCGAAACTCTACTATATTTGACGTCTATGTCGTTATTTTGTCTCTCAAATACTCACGTACAAACCGTACGCTGCGTTTTTCGTTCCAAAATGCCTAATATCCGCCTAAATCTAGCGAGTTTTGGCATAATAGAAAAAGTGTGGTGCTATTTAGGAGTTAATTAAGATAAATTTGGCTGCTTTTTTCTTGCGATTTTTGCTCATTCCTCGGTGGATTCTGATTTTTTCTTTGAGATGTGAAAAAGCCCCC
>Ga0247841_10005596_pt1 | contig 20166 bp, 17 predicted proteins | sample LaCruzMarch2015__2_FD_192410 | JGI IMG/M metagenome (GOLD analysis project Ga0247841, IMG submission 192410) | Freshwater microbial communities from meromictic Lake La Cruz, Castile-La Mancha, Spain - LaCruzMarch2015_18m | ecosystem: Environmental > Aquatic > Freshwater > Lake | place: Spain... | reverse complement strand
ACCTCTTTCATCTTTGTTAAATTTACGGTTCGATACCGTAAATTTAACCACAATATTCATTCCCGGTTGGCGTGCTATTAATCGCTCATGGACATTTCATATTGCTTTGTTTGTCGGATTATTTACTTTGTTAAAACCATGGAACTGCCCATATTGCCATCAGTATTAAAGGGATCACCTTGTTGAATGAATCTCCCCGCAGCAAAGCAACGGGGTATCTTCGGGAATTAAATTCATTCGCCGCAAGCGGCGGGGAACTAACCCCGAAAGAGATCAGATACTGAACGATTGGTATGAAACATACTGAACGAATGGTATGTGTAATCATAAAAAAAATTACTTTTTCAAAAGTTCGTAGAATTGGTTAAATTGTCCGGTGAGTGAATTCACGGCCGATTCCACGGAATTGTTCCTGATAAGATCGCCCGCCATGCCGATACTGAAAGATAAGTAATGCAGGGCAATCACCGGAACGTTTATGTCGTCGCGTACCTCTCCTCTTTTAATTGCGTTGTGTATGATGGTTTCCGCCTGACTGATGTAGTTGTCGATAAACTGGTTCTTCTGTTCGGCGAATCCTTCGTAATGCCTGAAACAGTCGGCAATCAACGAAAGGTAATTGACCGGGATGAACTCCTTCTCATCGGCAAACAGGGCTTCGAGGATCTTTTGAATGTGGGAGACGCAAACCCGCGTGTACTCCTTCAGGCTGATGTTCTCCACATCGACCAGTGCGGTTGAAATCGGAAAATGCTTGTCGATCACAGCCCGGAACAGTTCTTCCTTGTTCCTGAAATGATGGTAAAGAGCTCCTTTCGTAAAGCCTATCGCCTCACTGATCATGCTGATCGAAACAGCCTCATAGCTATTATTCAGGAAAAGCTTGTAAGCCTCATCGATAATATATTCTCTTGTATCTTTCATGATAAAAATACTGAACGATCGGTATGCAAAAGTAAAAAATTATTCTATATTGCTGTGAATTATTTTCCGAATTTTCATTTTCCTGGTATAATATTTCGAAGTACTTGCTGTAAATCCAGGTTCATGATTTTCGATGATCGGTATTCATCATTCATTTGAAAACAGTTGGAAATCAGAAGTTCAATTCCTCTCCTGCTTCAAAAACACGGGACTTATAAATCGGTAATGAGCAAAAATTAAATAACATGATCAAAAGGAAAAAATGCCGTTTGGATTCTTCTAAAAAACCCTGACCAGGATAGAAATTTCGGAATCAAAAAGAATGTTAAAGCGTCGGTTCGCGATCGGAATCTTTGATAATTCTTCTTTCTGCATGAAAAAATATGTAGCATTGACGGGTAATGGGTTTTCCTTGTCTGTGGCTTTCAACCAGTTCAGGTTATAAATATCCTTATAAAAATTTATGGTTGGCGAATAAACCCAAGAGCATCCAAGGACTATTGAATCGTCGGGGGTATTCTGAGTAATTCTCTTCTTCAATATATTAACCATCGTTTTTGTATCGGTTTCATATTCCCAATCAAGATATTTAACCGGAGAAAAAGCACGACATGTATGCAAAGTGACAAAAAATGATAGCACACAAATCATTGAAAGAACCATAAACTTTACCTGTTTTATCCGGATCAACGACTGGGATAAAAAGCATAAGTCAAGCATAAACAAAGGAAAAAAGAGCAATCCAAACCGGCGTATTAAAAGTTTTGTACCGAAAATGTAAAACTGAATCATATTGATAAAGGCTGCGAGGATCAGCAACAGGAAAACAAGAAGCAATAACTGGTTTTTCCCATAAAGATCCTTCTTCTTGAAAAGCAGAATATAGCCAAAAAAAAGAGAGTTTCCCAAAAGCACAATAAGAATGAAAATCTCTATGATTTTTTCAGCCACAGTAGCGTATCGGCAACCATATAGCGAGGTCTGAATAAGTGACAATACCGTATCGATCCAGAAACCTCTATCTCCTCCGTAAAACAGTTGGTTATACAAAATTAATTTTCTCACTGGTCCAACTAAAAGTACAGCCAGCAGGATAATACCAAAAACATTAATGGTGTTTTGCCAAAGCCATTGTTTCAGGTTAAAATTGTATGGTATTTGCCGGATATACCTGCTGATGAAAGGCCATAAATTATAAACCATTATGAGTGACAAAAAATAATAGAGCATTACAAAGTGACTTAATACTCCAAGAAAAGCACTTAGCAGAGAATAACAATAGTATTTCCCCTGCAACGAAATTGTGTACTTAAGAAAGAAATAAACACTGCCTAAAAGAAAGCAATAGGACAATCCATTCCCTCTCGCAAGGGAAAAAAAGTCAAGGAAGTAAGGATTAAAGTTCAGCAGCGTAAATAGGGGAAGTATTAACCAGGGATTCAGTCTTCGTAAAATCAACAATGAAAACAAGATGTAGCCGGCATGGGCTATAATATTGGGTAATCGCAGAATAATCTCGCTTTCCCCGAAGCAATGCCCAAAAAGTTTCATTAATAATGTATTCAGCAGGTGGTTGTTTGCGGAAACGTATTTGTATGTAAAAATGTCGGAGATGGAACTATGCACGAAATGGTTGAAGGTAAAACTTTCGTCGTGTGTAAAAGAGGTGAACAATGCCTTGGAAAAAGAAAGACCAATCAAGGAAACGGATAAAATTGCAATAATAAACCAGGGAATGTAATTATAAATGCTTTTTTGCACAGGAGGATTAACCAGGAGTTTAAACATTTATCATTTTTTTTTCAAATCTACAAAGGAAAACGGAGCTCAGCTTCAATTATGGAAAAATAACTATCTTGCGGCAGGGAAAACCGGATTTGAAGTCATTCATAACAACCATCGTCATAAAGCAATGAGCAGCGACATCAACTTTCGAAAGAGCCTAAACCTGTTTGATTCCACTGCCATCGTAGCGGGCTCCATGATCGGATCGGGAATATTCATCGTAAGCGCCGACATTTCCCGGCTTCTCGGATCGCCGGGTTGGCTGATGGCAGCCTGGCTCATTGCCGGTTTTTTAACGATCTGTGCAGCGCTCAGCTACGGCGAACTGGCCGGCATGTTCCCAAAGGCAGGCGGGCAGTATGTTTACCTCAAGGAGGCGTACAATCCCCTCATCGGGTTCCTGTTTGGCTGGACCATGTTCCTGGTAATCCAAACCGGAACGATTGCAGCCGTGGCCATGGCTTTTGCCAAGTTTTCCGGGGTTCTTTTCCCTTCGGTTTCCGAAGAGGTGGTATGGTTTAAAGCCGGTTTTTTTAAATTCGGACCGGTACAGATCGTCGCCATTGCCTCGATTGCATTGCTTACCTGGATCAACACCCGGGGAATTAAAGAGGGAAAGAGGGTTCAGAATGCCTTTACCTCCGGCAAGGTCATCCTTTTGCTGGCATTTATCATCATAGGACTGGGATTTGCCAGCAATTCAGGTGCCATTAACGTGAATGATAAAATTTTCTGGCAACCGATTCAGGAGGGGCCGGGAGGACAAGATATTCCGCTGTCGGGCTATGCCCTGATCGCTGCCCTGGGGATGGCCATGGTTGGCACCCTGTTTTCTTCGGATGCCTGGAACAACATCACCTTTACTGCAGGAGAGGTGATCAATCCAAAAAAAAATATCCCATTGAGCCTTTTTCTCGGCACCCTCATTGTGACAATACTATACCTTCTCGCCAATGTGGTTTATATAACTGTTCTTCCGCTGAGGGGTGAACCAGAAAGTGCAACAATTGTGGGTCGTGGGATGCAATACGCGATGAATGACAGGTTGGCCACTGCAGCCATCTCAGGGGTCTTTGGCAATTATGCCGTCATCATCATGGCCGCCTTCATCATCATTTCAACTTTTGGTTGCAACAATGGATTGATCCTTTCCGGCGCCCGGGTATATTATTCGATGGCCAATGACGGTCTTTTTTTTCCGAAGGTTGGTAAATTAAATGGAAATGGTGTTCCGGCTTTCGGACTCATTTTACAATGTATCTGGGCAAGCATGCTTTGCCTTTCAGGTACTTACGGTCAGTTGTTGGATTATGTAATTTTCGCGGTTTTAATTTTTTACATCCTGACCATCACCGGGATTTTCATTTTACGACGAACTCAACCCGATACTGAACGCCCCTATAAGGCCTTCGGTTATCCTGTAATCCCTGTAATATACATTGTATTGGCTTCGCTCATTGTTTTCATTTTATTTATTTATAAATCGGATTATACCTGGCCAGGACTGATTATCGTTCTTTTAGGCATCCCGGTCTATTTTCTCTGGCGGAAAAAACTCGGGAATATGCAGGATAACCTGAAATGAAATATCTCAGAATGAGAGTATATCTTTTCTTCTTTTTTCTCTTTCTGTCGTCAGACATCATTGCACAGTGCTTTTCGGCGAATCGCGTGTTTGGTGATGGAGAAGAGATCAGTTACACTGTTTCCTACAATTGGGGACCCGTTTGGGTGGATGCCGGACGGGTGACCTTTTGTGCAGTGAGTGAGCAATACAAAGGCAAACAGGTCTGGCACCTGAAGAGTACCGGAACTACATTTAAATCCTATGAACTCCTTTTCAAGGTCAGGGACTATTATGATACCCGGATTGATCCGGGAACTTTCAAGACCTATGAATTCCGGAGGTATATTTACGAAGGCGGATATACGCTTCTCAACACCCTGATTTTTGACCACGGTCGTGAAATGGTTTACTCCAGCACCAAGACAAACAATAACCCGGTACGTATCGACACGTTGAAACTCACCCCCTGCCTGTTTGACATGCTGACCGCGGTATACTATGTTCGTACGCTCGATCTGGCCAACATGAAACCCGATTTACGAATACCGGTGAATGTGTTGATTGACGATAGTGTTTACCAGATCCAGATCAGGGCTGTCGGAAAAGAAATTGTTGAGCATCCGAATGGCATGCGTTATAGATGTATCAGGTTCGTTGCCAATATGGTCAAGGGTACAATTTTTAAAGGAGATGAAGATGTTTCGGTTTGGGTTACCGATGACCAGAACAAGGTTCCTGTTTACATTGAAGCAAAGATTCTTATTGGTTCCATTAAGGCTTATCTGAAGGGTACCAAGGGGCTGCTTCATCCGGCGACGTCCTTAATAAAGAAAAGTCAATAATAAAAAAGAAAAGTAAAATACTTCAATACCTGAAATAATTATCTATGGTTTTAATTGCAGACAGCGGCTCCACGAAGACCACCTGGGCCATGATCGGAAATGGGATGGTGAAAGCGACGGTGGACACTCCCGGCATGAATCCCTATTTTCATTCCTCCGACAGTTTAGATTCCATATTAAAAGCTGATCTTCTTTCCTATATTGTTCCTGATCATGTACGCGAGATACATTTCTATGGAGCCGGTTGCTCAACAGAGAACAATAATAATCTCATCAAAGAGGCACTGCAAATCCACTTTCAAAAAGCAACTGTCGCTGTTTATCATGATATCTTTGGCGCTGCAAGGGCGCTCTTCGGGAACCGCGAGGGCATTTCCTGTATCCTGGGAACAGGATGCAACTGCTGCTATTACGACGGGACAGAAATATTTTCGCGGGTCGATTCCCTGGGCTATCTGTTTGGGGATGAAGGAGCAGGATCCTATCTTGGAAAGACCTTTATGGCAGCCTTCCTGAAAAAGCAATTGCCGGAGGATTTGCGCGTGGCGTTCATTGATCACTATCATTATACCCTTGAGGACATCCTGAATGCTCTTTACAGCAGGCCTTATCCCAACCGCTTCCTGGCCTCTTTGAGTGAATTTCTGGCTCCCAACAGGAGTCACCCCTTTGTGCATAAACTGATCAAAGATTCATTTCACTCATTTTTTGATGCGCAGGTAAAAAAGTACGAGAACCATCATCATCTGCCCGTAAGTTTTGTGGGTTCGATCGCTTTTCATTACAGCGAGATCCTGATGGAAGCAGCCAAGGACGAAAAAATCAGGATTGAAACCATTCTTCAGGCACCCATGGAGGGGCTTATTGCCTACCACTCAACCGTGAATTAGGCGGAGCATCCCGGTAAAATCCATCGGATGCAACCAATGGATATCCTCATCCCGTCGAAACCAGGTCATTTGCCTTTTTGCATAACGGCGGGTATTTGTTTTTATGTTTTCAACAGCACCATCAAGACTCACCCTGTATTCAAGATAGGCGAATATCTCTTTATATCCCACGGTATTTAAGGCATTTAAATGTTGGTTTGGCAATAACTGGCAAACTTCATCGAGGAGTCCGGATTCCATCATTTTATCGACCCGCTGGTGAATCCGGTGATTCAGTTCGTCGCGTGGCAATTCCAGCCCCATTTTTAAAATTTTAAAGGGTCTGGATTTGGGTTTATTTTTCCGAAGCAAAGAATAGGGAATTCCCATGGAAAAGTAAACTTCGAGCGCCCGGATAAGACGGACCGGGTTATTCAGATCAACCTGTCTGTAATATACAGGGTCAACTTCAAAGAGCTTATCCTGGAGGACTTTAATTCCGGATTCAAAATACAGATGTTTCAACTTCTCGCGTGTATCCGGATCAGGGTCAGGAAGTTCGTCAATGCCCTGGCAAACTGCATGAATATACAATCCCGAACCTCCAACCATTAAAGCGTAACGATTCTTCCGGAAAAGCTTTTCCAGTTTCTGCATTGCATCCATTTCAAACCTGGAGACGTTATAGGAATCATGAATGGAGAGGTGTCCGATAAAATGATGGGGTACACGATCCAGTTCCTCCCCGGACGGGGAAGCAGTTCCTATTTTCATTTCTGAATAGAACTGACGGGAATCTGCAGAAAGTATTTCGGTTTTCAGGTATTCGGCTAACCGGATTCCGGCCGCGGTTTTGCCTGCTGCCGTGGGGCCAGCAAGAACAATCAGGACTGGTTCATCAGTAATCATCGGGATCGCGGTCGTACCCGGATAACCGTTTATCCAACATCTCAATATCGTCGTAATCCTCGATATGTTCCATCTGTCCCTCTTCCGGATGATATGAAAAATGCTCCTCCTCCCCTCCTGAAGCCTGTGTTGTTTCTTCAATGGCAACTGTTCCCTCTTCCTCAAAGATCTCTCCGATCTGGTTCTCAATTTCAGCAAGTTCAGTTTCATCTTCAACGATTTCGTCGAGCTTGGCCAGTTCCTCCACTTTGGGAAATGGAATTTTGGGAATGATCGCTCTCGGTTTTACCGGAAGGGGTTGTTGTATTGACGGTGGTTCAACTTTTTTTGGAAGCTCTCCGATTTTTTTTATGCATTGCGGATAGGAAGGATATCCATCGGATGAAACAATTTTAAACAATTCAATAAAAAATGAGTGATCTTCCTTCCCATGAAATTCATAAATCATCTTCTGATGAGGATCTTCAATGTAGGTCTTGATCTTTGAATCCTTCATCAGAGGAATGACCTTGATATCTGTGACAACAATGTCAAGGTCTTCATCGTATTTCCTGACCTGACGTTTCTCAGGTTTCAGGGTAATTTCGATATCCTTGATGTATTTTTTATCTGTCGGAAAAAAAGAGGCACGTTCACATTGCACCAAATCAACCGATTCTATCAGGATGGTATGAAAATCCTGGAAGGTTTGATTGGGTTGTATTTCAATTTCCCTCAGGAAATTCTCCAATTCATCCGATGTAATCCGAAAACGATATATAAACATGGCAGAGCAGCTACAATTCCGAGCCAAAAATATAAAATAAATGAAACCAATGCATCATTGTGTTAAAAAGGTCTGGGAACTGGTTGGTTTCAGACCAAGCCTCTCACCCTCTTTCAGCATGTACCGGTAGGCGGCTTCGTACTCGTTGGGAATTTCCCCTTCGAGGATAGCTTCCGTGATCGAATCTTTAATTGCACCTACCTCTTTGGATGGAGGAATTCCGAACGTTTTCATGATTACTTCACCCGTTACCGGGGGTTGCCAGTTTCGCAAACGATCTTTCTCTTCAATTTCCTTCAGCTTTTCACGAACTGTTTCAAAATTCCGCAGAAAACGTTTGACTTTATTGGGATTTTTCGAGGTGATATCCGCCTCGCACAGCAGCATCAGGTCGTCGATGTCGTCGCCAGCTTCAAACAGCAGACGTCTGACAGCAGAATCGGATACGGTATCCTCGGCCAGAACGATGGGTCGGAGGTGGAGCAAAACAACCTTCTCAACATATCGCATTTTTTCATTTAACGGCAATTTTAACCTTCTGAAAATCTGAGAAACCATCTTCGATCCCTTGTAGTCATGGGCATGAAAAGTCCAACCTGTTCCGGGAATGAATTTTTTGGTAAGGGGTTTGGCAATATCGTGTAATATGGCTGCCCAACGCAACCAGAGATCGTCGGAACGCATCGCAACATTATCGAGCACCATCAAGGTGTGGTAAAAATTGTCCTTATGTCCTTTCCCATCAACAATTTCACTTCCTTTCAATTCCATGAATTCCGGAAAGATGATCTGCAGCAATCCGGTATCAGCAAGCATAATAAAACCGATGGAAGGGGTTTTTGATTGGATGATCAGGTTCAGTTCATCGATTACACGTTCAGGGGAAACGATGGATATCCGGCCTGCATTCGTGCATATGGCTTCGAAACAGCGCGGGTCGATGGAAAAATCAAGTTGTGTGGCGAACCGGATGGCACGCATCATGCGAAGCGGATCATCGGAAAAGGTAACAGCGGGATCCAATGGAGTTCGGATAATTTTCGCATCCAGGTCTTCCCTGCCATGAAATGGATCGATCAGAACTCCGACCTGTCCCGGGGTCAGGTCAATGGCCATGGCATTGATGGTAAAATCACGCCTGTTCTGATCATCGGCCAGGGTCCCGTCTTCCACGATGGGTTTGCGGGAATTCCGGCGATAGGATTCTTTCCTTGCTCCGACAAACTCTATTTTCCAGCCATGGTAGCTGAACATGGCTGTTCCGAAATTCTTAAAGCACTTCACCGGGATATCTTTCCCCAACCTGGAGGCAACCTCATGGGCGAAATCAATTCCGCTTCCAAGAACCATGATGTCGATGTCCTGTTTGTTATCGCGGTGCATCAACAGATCCCTCACAAATCCTCCAATGACGTATGAAGGCGCCTGCATTTCGCCAGAAACCTGTGAAATGACTTTAAAAACAGGATTTGTCAGATGTTTTTTCACGTATGATCCTTTTCAAAAAAACCAACTGGTTCTCAGAATCTGCAAAAGTAAGGAATAGTGGCAGAAAGTAAGCAGGAAAAATTTTCGTAGCACCCTTGCGAATAATCTTTCATGTCGTATCTTTGAAAGCAAATTACGCAATGTTTAACTCATCAAAACAGAATAGGTTATGACAAAAAGAACAATCGTAGCAATGCCCGGCGATGGTATCGGTAAAGTAGTTTTAGAACAGGCTATCCGTGTTTTGGATGCCGCCGGATTTGAAGCAGAATATGTGCATGGCGATATTGGCTGGGAATTCTGGTGCAAAGAGGGAGATCCTTTTCCCGTGCGCACCCAGAAACTTCTGGAGCAGTATAAAATTGGTCTCTTTGGCGCCATTACTTCCAAGCCAAAGGATAAAGCTGAAGCGGAATTATCTCCGGAATTAAAAGAAAAGGGATGTGTATATTACAGCCCAATCGTGAGCATGCGTCAAAAATACGACCTGGATATTTGTATGCGCCCCTGCAAAACCTTCAAAGGCAATCCCCTGAATTTTATCCGGCGTGGTTTCGGAGGTGTTATTGAAGAGCCGATCATTGATACCATGATCTTCCGTCAGAATACTGAAGGCCTTTACGGTGGTGTTGAGTGGACGAACCCTCCCGACCTGGTCTATGATGCCCTCATGACACACAAGAAATTCAGGGATAATTTTGCCTGGTGCCCCAGGCCTGAACTGGCAGTTTCCACAAGGATCTTCACTAAAAAATATACCACACGTATTGTAAAAGCAGCTTTCGAATATGCCAAATCCAAGGGGCTCTCAACCGTTACGGTGTGTGAAAAACCAAACGTGATTCGCGAAACCTCCGGCATGATGCTTAAAATTGCCCAGGAGATGTCGAAAAATGAATATCCCGGGATCAAGGTGCAGGACACCAACATTGATGCCCAGATGATGTGGCTTACCAAGAATCCGGAAACCTATCGCGTGATTGTTGCCGGGAATATGTTCGGCGACATTGTATCCGACGGTTTTGCCGGTCTCATCGGGGGTCTTGGTTTCGCCTGCAGCGCCAACATCGGACCTGAGATTGCAGTGTTCGAACCCACCCATGGTTCAGCGCCCAAATATGCTGAGTTCAATCCTTCCATTGTCAACCCCATTGCCATGGTTATGTCGGCCTGCATGATGCTCGAACATATCGGCGAAAATGCAATTGCAGCAAAAATTTTCAAGGCTATCACCGAGGTGGTGGAGGAGGGTAAGGCAATGACCTACGACATGATGAAACTCCCGGGCAAGCCGGATGTTTTCAGCAAAGGAGCGATAAGTACGAGCCAGATGGCGGATGCCCTGATCAGCAAACTAAAATAAAAAAACAACCCTATGACCAACGAAGTATTGAACCTTTGGCCGGAATTGATGTGGATCGAGGATCCAGATCTCCGTGAGAAAACTGCAAAAACATGGGAAATAGCGCTTGAGAAGAGCGTTCTGACGCCTGAAGATCTGAACAAAATACCCTTTACACTCCTCGCCGGACCCGACCTGAAGGTATCCTTCATGGCACACAAGCGTTGTGTTGTTCATGTGGCCAGGGATGCCGGCAATAAAATGAATGAATTCTTCAAGGATGATTTACCTGTCAATATGGATGTATTGATTGCCGGCGCCATCCTTGCCGATGTCGGCAAACTGCTCGAATATGAATTGGATGCCAATGGAAAATCATTCCAGGGGAGATACGGAAAATACCTCCGTCATCCATTCTCGGGCGTATCACTGGCTGAGCAGTGCGGTGTTCCAGCTGCCGTTTGCCACATCATTGCCACCCATGCCGGAGAGGGCGATATGGTGAAGCGCACCACCGAAGCTTACATTGTGCATCATTCGGATTTCATGACATTTGAACCCTTCAGAGAAAGATTAAAATAATATGACCATAATCGAAAAAATTATCTCCGCCCACAGCAATCAAGCCACGGTAAAACCCGGGGATATTGTTGACGTTTTCATTGATACCCGTGCAGCCCGTGACTTTGGCGGGGCCAACGTGATAAAAAACCTGATTGATAACGGTTTGAAAGTGGCTGATCCCATTAAGACCATCTTCACTTTCGACTGCAATCCTGGCGGATCGGATCAGAAGTATGCTGAAAATCAGCATAAGTGCCGTCTATTTGCCCGTGCAAACGATATCCGGGTTTACGATGTGGATTCGGGAATCGGGACACATCTTGCCATCGACAACGGACTGGCATGGCCCGGAAGTACTTTCGTTTCCACCGACTCGCATGCCAACATCATGGGCGCCATTGCCTCTTTCGGGCAGGGAATGGGCGACCAGGACATTGCCGCGGCATGGGCCAAAGGTGCTGTATGGTTTAAGGTACCCCCTTCTGTAAAGATCAATCTGACCGGTAAACGTCCTGAAAACCTGTCGGCCAAAGATATTATCCTGAATCTGCTTTCGATCTTTGGAGCCAACAAACTTCTGGGTTATTCCGTAGAAATTTACGGTGAGGAGACCGAGAAATTTACCCTTGCCGAACGCATCACCATTGCCTCGATGGGGACAGAGATGGGTACCATCATCATCATTTTCCCTACATCAGCATCGCTGCTCGCTGAGCTTAAACTGATCACCGGGATGGATTATCCTGCTGTTACAGCCAGTTCGGAAGCAAAATATGAAAAGACCTTCGACATTGATCTGAGCAAATTCGTCACCATGGTGGCCAAACCCGGCCATCCACATGACGATATAAACATTGATGCGGTACGTAACCAGAAAATCGATTCCGGATTTATCGGAAGCTGCACCAATGGACGGATTGAAGATCTTCGTGCAGCTGCAAAAGTACTCAAAGGCCGTAAAGTTGCCCCTGGCGTTGTACTGAAGGTCGTTCCTTCAACTGATGCCATATGGACACAGGCCATGGCTGAAGGCCTCATTCAGATATTCAAGGAGGCCGGGGTCATGGTTTCTAATGCAGGTTGTGCAGGTTGTGCTGCAGGGCAGGTTGGCCAGAATGGCCCCGGGGAGGTCACGATAAGCACCGGGAACCGTAATTTTGAAGGGAAACAGGGAAAAGGTTTCGTTTACCTGGCCTCTCCCGATGTGGTTGCCGCATCGGCAGTTGCAGGGTACATCACCACTCCGGACCAGATCCCGGAATTACCGGCATTGTTTGAGTCGGCAGCCGTCAACCGGCAGCCGGCAGTCAGCAAACCGGCAAGACAAAGATCCGAAAAACCAACCGTTGTGGAAGGACGGGTTTGGATCATCCCGAAAGATGACATCGACACCGACATGATCTTCCACAACCGCTATCTGACCATAACCGATATCAAGGAGATGGGACAATATACGTTCGATAATCTCAAGGGATTTGAAGATTTTTCAAAGAGGGCCAAACCCGGCGACATCGTGATCACCCAAAAAAATTTCGGGGCCGGCAGTTCCCGCCAACAGGCTGTCGACTGCTTCCTATCGCTTGGTATCAGTTGTATCCTGGCCGAATCCTATGGCGCCATCTACGAACGCAATGCCATCAATGCTGCCCTGCCTATCCTGACCTGCAAGCCGGAGATGATGGACCAGGTCGGGTTGAACAATGGAGATATGGTTCGAGTGAATTTCGAAACCGGGGAATTTGTCAACCTGGGTAACATGAAGACAACGCTCATCGATAAATTCTACGATGCCCAGTTGGCGATTTACCGGAATGGAGGGCTACTTTAACGCAGAATCATCGAGGCAGGGAAATTTCCAAATTACCGTTTCAATTTCCAACGGCGGTGTGACCAAAGGTAAAATTGTGGATTTTCAATGATCTTCTGTTCGAGCATCTGCATAAACTTTCCGGTGATCTCACCTGTTTTTGTTTGGGCAGGGTTTTCGCAAAGCATCTTGAATTCTACGGTATAATATCCGCGTTTTACCTTTTGAACATCGGCATAAACAACCGGAAAATTGTAAATGCGGGCATATTTCTCCGGCCCATGCAGTGTGGCGGTATCCTGGTTCAGAAACTTCACCCAATAAGCCAGCCTCGGACTTGATGGACTCTGATCGGCGACCATATAATAAATAACCGGTTCTTCCCAATCCTTTTGAAAAGTAGCTGAAGTATTCATCACAGAGGCCAGGACTGACCGTCCCTGTACCCGTGAATGCTGTATATAGTTATCGATATATTTATTGGACAACGGCTGATAGAAACCAACAGGTTTATGCAATACTTGTGTGCCGGTAGCAATTCCTCCCCATTCCCAGTTATTAAAATGTCCGGCTACACAAAGCACGGATTGGTTTCTTCTGTAAATATCATCCAAGAAGTCTGCATTCAGAAAACGATACCGTTTGCAAACTGCCTTTTCGGTCATGGTAAATGCTTTCATACTTTCGATGACTACATCTGCGATGTGAAAATAGAACCCCCTGGAAATCTTTTTAATCTCCTTCTCTGTCTTTCCCGGGAAGGAATTTCTAAGGTTCTCCAAAACTATTTTTTTCCGGTAACCAACAAAATGATAAACGATCAGGAACATCAGCCAGGAGAAAAAATAAAGGCAACGAAAGGGGATGATGGCGAAAATAAAAACCAGAAAACGGAAACTATAATAGGTGAATCTTTTCATGAAAGATAAATTAATGGGTTATGGTCAAATAAAAGCCAATGCCCTTTTCAGGTCATCAATCAGGTCGTCGGTCTCTTCCAAACCGATGTAGAATCTTACCAGGTTCCATGGAATCAGAGAATCTCCGTGGTTCGATGGATGGCTCAGGGCTAAAGCCGGAAACACCAGCGATTCGAAGCCACCCCAGGAAACTGCCAGAAGGAACCGGGTGAGCGATTCGCAAAATTTTTCAATCTTCTCCGGCTGGTCTGTTTTGAGGATGACCGAAAACAATCCGCTGCATCCTTTCATTTGCCTTTTAGCAAGAGAATATTGCTCATGAGAGGGATGAAAAGGCCAGATAATTTTTTTAATCTTCGGATGTCCATGCAGAAAATCAACGATTTTCCCGGCTGACGCGCTGCTTTGTTGTAAGCGCAACGGAAGTGTTCGTAATCCGCGGATCATGAGCCAGGCATCATGCGGGGAGGGAATCCCTCCCAGGGTCATGTATTCCAACCCGAAAATTTTACGGATCATGGTGCTTTTTCCGCAGATGACGCCGGCCACTACATCGCTGTGCCCTGAAATGTATTTGGTTCCGGTATGAACCACGATATCGATCCCTAATTCAATGGGATTAAGGTATAGCGGTGTGTTGTAACTGTTGTCGATGATGGTGAGTATCCCATGTTGTTTGGCAATGGCCTCAACAGCCTGCAAATCCTGAAGTTCAAAAGTCATTGAATTGGGCGACTCCAGGTAAAAGAGGCGTGTATTGGGCTGGATGGCCTGAATGAAATTCTGTGGATCGCGGCCATCAATCATTGTGGTGGTAATTCCAAACCGCGTAAGAAAATTATTGAACAACGTGTTGGTCCAACTGTATGGTTTTCGCACACAAATCACATGGTCGCCCTGGCTCAGGTTGGCAATCACGGCGGAAGAGATGGCTGCACAACCACTTGAGGTGATAAGGGCATCTTCGGCACCTTCCAACGCTGCAAGTTTTTGACGGAGGATGTTAACCGTTGGGTTGATCCCGCGTGTATAGATCGGTATCTCAAACTCGTTCTCCAGTGCTTCTCTTAGCCTGGAAACCGTAGGACAGGTGAAATTTGAGGATTGTATAACCGGGGGCGATACAGCATGAAAATAGGCTTCCCTCTCCTCCCCAAGCTGGTTGATGATATCGGAGACTGTCATTCGCCAAAATTATTTAAAATATCGCAAAGAATGGTTTAATTTTGCGGCAAAATATGAATTGATGCTGATAATCAAACGACACCATACTGACCCCTACTTCAATCTGGCTGCAGAAGAGTATATCCTCAAGAATTTTTCCGATGATATCTTTATGCTCTGGCGAAATGCCCCTTCGATCATCGTGGGGAAACATCAGAATACATTGGCTGAGATCAACCTTGATTATGTAAAACAGCGAAACATCAAAGTGGTGCGACGGCTGTCGGGTGGAGGCGCTGTTTTTCATGATCTTGGCAATTTGAATTTCACCTTCATTCAAAATGGAAAAGAAAATAGCCTGATCGACTTCAGGAAATACACGGAACCGATCCTTGACATCCTGAATAAGCTCGGGATTCCTGCCAAATTTGAAGGACGGAATGACCTCACCATAAACGGGTTGAAATTTTCCGGAAATGCTGAGCATATCTGGAAAAACCGGGTTCTTCACCATGGTACCCTCCTATTTTCCGCAATGATGAATGACCTTTCGCAGGCGCTGAATGCCGATCCGCTCAAGTTCCAGGATAAAGCTGTAAAATCAGTAAGGAGCAGGGTGACGAACATCAGCGATCATCTTCCTGCTCCTATGGATATCATGCAATTTGCCGCATTGATCCAGGACCATATCGTGGAGAAATATCCCGATGCCAGCATTTATGAACTTTCTGATCATGACCATGACCAGGTCGTTGAATTGATACGGACCAAATACAGCACGTGGGACTGGAATTTCGGCTACTCCCCAAATTATAATTTCCGGAAGTTACTGCGCACAGCGAAAAGCGGAACCATCGAATTCGACCTGGATGTGCAGAATGGGATCATCCTTCATTGTAAAATTTTTGGCGATTATTTCAGCCGCTACGATACCGAGGAGATCGAGACCACTCTTACCGGTGTGGCACATCAGGCAAGCGCCATACGTGAAGCGCTGCAACCCTTCAACATTGATGACTTCTTTGCCCATCTGACAATGGAGGAATTGCTGGAAGGGATGTTCTGATATGATTGTCCGGTGCCGGATACCTGATCCCTGAAGCAAATTTGCAAAAACCCAACACTGCTCATAATACTTTTCGCTATTTTTGATCACCAAACCACGCCCATGAATTTCCACGAAATTTTTGACCGCTTATGGTTGGATTATATCACCCGGAATCCATCCACAAAAAGTGTATATGACCTGTTTATTGCTGAAGGAGAGAAGGTCGTCAACGATCACATTGCATTGCGCACCTTCCGACATCCCCGGGTTGGAATCGATAAGCTGGCACTGGTCTTTCTGAAAAACGATTACGAACTCAAAGGGGAATACCGTTTTGAGAAAAAGCATCTCTTCGCCCGTCATTACGAACATAAGACCAACCAGGATGCACCCAGGGTTTTCATCAGTGAATTGCTCACCGACAAGTTCAGCGATTATCTTCAGGAGATTGTCCAGGGATGGATCAACTCTTTTCCTGTTGACAGGATCAAACCCGACGAATTGGTTTTTTCTGGTAATCCTGCTGGCATCCCATCCTTTACTGCTTATCAGAAACTAAGGCAGGAATCGGAGTATGCAGCCTGGCTCTATGTCAATGGTTTTCGTGCCAACCATTTTACCGTGAGTGTCAACCACCTGAAGAAATATGAATCGATTCAAAAGGTAAATGCATTTCTAAAGAAGAAAGGATTTCAGTTGAACGATTCTGACGGAGAAATCCAGGGGACGCCACAAGAATTATTGGAACAGTCGAGCATAAAAGCGGGTATGGTCAAATTCAGCTTTTCCGAGGGGGATAACGAGATTCCTGGCTGTTACTACGAATTTGCCAGGCGTTATCCCGATACGGATGGAAAGCTCTACAGCGGATTTATTGCCAAGTCGGCCGATAAAATATTTGAATCCACCAATTTTTACGAAAAGCCATGATTTCATCAAGAACGACTTTTTTCCTGTCAATCCTGCTCGTCCTGCAATCCTGCGGACCGGGATCGTGCCAGAAACAAAAAAGCGGGAAAGAGATTCCCTTACCGGCTTCCGGTAAAATACATCCATCCGTTCCCTGCAGCAGTAATCCAGGATTCTCTTATGCCCTTTATCTTCCGTCACAAGTAGGATCATCCACCGCTTCACAGGATGGTGCAATACATCGCAAATGGCCGGTGATTGTACTTTTTGACCCTGGTGGCAGTGGTCTGTGGCCGGTTAAAAAATATGCAGAACTGGCGGAAAAGCAGGGATATATCCTGATGGGATCCAACAATTCGAGGAATGGCCTTTCGGATGACGTGTTGATCGGGGTTCTCAGCTCCCTTTTCAGTGAGATTTTTACTGTTTATCCGGTTGATACGAACCGCATCTATCTTGCTGGCTTTTCCGGCGGTTCAAGAACGGCCAGCTTTGGCGCTTTAATCCGGCTGGAGGTCAAAGGGGTTATCGGGTGTGGCGCTGGCTTTCCAGGAAATAACTGGCGTCCGAGTCACAAATTTGATTATTTCGGGATGGTGGGCAATGCTGATTTCAATATGAATGAAATGCTGATGCTCGGTAAGACCCTTGATCAGTATGGTTTCCGGCATTTCATCCGGATATTTGACGGGGGACATACATGGCCGCCAAAGGAGGTGATGGCCGAGGCTTTTTCATGGAACAGCCTGAACGCTATGAAAGATAATCTTACCCCCAGGGATGAGAATATCATCATGGATTTCAAACAATCCAAAGAAAAACAGATAACCTTATCCCGAAAGAAGAACAACCTGCTTGAAACAGCATCACACCTTCAGGAAATGATGCTATTGTTGAACGGATTGGAGAATACTGATTCCATTCAAACGGTTTTAGGGGAGATACAGGCTTCAGTCGAATACAGAAAGCAGATAAAGGCTCAGGAAAACTCCATCCGGAAAGAACAAAAGGAGCAACAGATCCTGATGGAATCGCTGTTCACAAAGGATCTGTCCTGGTGGAAAAAGTGGATGGGTAAAACCAAACCTGAATTGAACAATAATGCAAATCCGGAAGACACTTTGTTAAAAAAACGTCTGGTATCATTTCTCAGTCAGCTCTGTTATTCCAATGCCAATGCTGCCATGAAGCAGAATGAACGGGAGGTCAGTGAAAATATTCTTCGGGTTTACGAGGTGGCTGATCCTGAAAATCCAGAGCCAAATTACCTGTATGCCAAGCTTCTCATGCAGCATAACGATACCAACGGCTCACTCAGGCAATTAAAAATCGCCGTGGATAAAGGTTTTTCTGATAAAAACCGTGCACAGACCCAGGTTGAATTCGAATCCCTGAAGAACAACCCGGCTTTTTTCGACCTTCTGCAAAAGATGAAATAATGGAGATCCCTGCAATTCATCAACGACTCTCTAACCTGACCACGCAGTTTGAAGGAGATATTTATCTCGATACCACCTCCCGTTTAATGTATTCCACCGATGCATCTGCTTACCGGGAAATTCCTTTGGGGGTCGTTCGCCCGAAGCACAGCAAGGATATCCAGGCACTCATCCGGTTTGCCGCTGAAAACCACATTCCGCTCATTCCGCGTACAGCCGGAACTTCCCTTGCCGGGCAAGTAGTTGGACCGGGATTGATCGTGGATGTATCACGATACATGACCGGGATACTCGAAATAAACCAGCAGGAGCATTGTGTTCGGGTTCAACCCGGAGTAATACTCGATGAGTTGAACAAGGTTGTTGAGACACATGGATTATTTTTCGGTCCTGAAACCTCCACCTCGAGCCGGTGCATGGTCGGCGGAATGGTGGGGAACAATTCCTGTGGTGCTCATTCCATGCTTTACGGGAGTACCCGTGATCATGTGATTTCGGTGAAAGGTTTTCTCAGTGACGGTTCTGAAGTAGAGTTCACTGAACTTACGCGGGATGAATTCCATCAAAAATGTACCGGGGAATCCCTTGAGAACAGGATATACCGGCAGATCAGGGATATCTTATCAGATCCTGGCAACAGACATGAAATCAATAAGGAATATCCCGACCCTGCCATTCACCGGAGGAATACGGGATACGCGCTTGACCTGCTGCTGAACTGTGAACCTTTTGATGAAGTTTTGGTCAAAGCTCAACAAAGTCAAAAGTCTGAGGTCACAAGTCAGAAAACAAACCCGACTGTTCAAAAGTTCAATTTCTCTAAGCTCATAGCCGGGTCGGAAGGAACGTTGATGTTCATGACCGAGATCACGCTGAACCTGGTTCCGCTTCCCCCGAAAGAGAAGGCACTTGTATGCGTGCATTGTAATACCGTTGAAGAATCCCTGAAAGCCAACCTTATCGCCCTGAAATACCGACCCGGTTCGGTGGAACTGATGGATAAGGTCATCATGGACTGCACCAGGGACAACATCACCCAGCGGCAGAACAGATTTTTCATTGAGGGTGATCCCGGCGCCATTCTGATTGTTGAATTTGCAAGGGAGACAAAAGAGGAGATTGCCACGATCGCCAGGGAGATGGAGGCCGAAATGAGAGCTGCCGGTTTGGGTTATCATTTTCCGATTGTGTATCCCCCGGAACTTAAAAGGGTGTGGGATCTCCGGAAAGCAGGACTTGGTGTTCTCTCCAATTATCCCGGAGACCGCAAGCCTGTGCCGGTGACAGAAGATACTGCCGTGAGTCCTGAAGTTCTGCCAGCCTACATTGCTGAATTTAACAGGATGCTCAGCGGTTTGGGACTCGACTGCGTATATTATGCCCATGTAGGTTCCGGCGAGTTGCATCTGCGACCGGTACTGAACCTGCGGGATCCTAAGGATGTGGAGCTGTTTCATACTGTGGCACTGGAAACAGCAAAGCTGGTCAAGAAATACAATGGTTCACTCAGTGGTGAGCATGGCGATGGCCGGCTTCGCGGGGAATTTATTCCGCTGATGCTGGGAGAGAAAAATTATGGTCTGATTAAATCTGTAAAAAATTGCTGGGATCCCGGGAACATCTTCAATCCCAACAAGATTGTCGATACTCCGAAGATGAATACCCGTCTGCGGTTTGAACCCGGGAAAGTGGTACCGGACATTCCGACGGTTTTCAACTTTGACCGTAGCAAAGGAATATTGCGTGCAGCTGAGCAATGCAATGGTTCGGGCGATTGCCGGAACACCCATCTCACGGGAAGGTTGATGTGTCCGTCGTACATG